>FZPS01000227.1_pt99 | contig 13185 bp, 11 predicted proteins | sample 1817821 | NCBI WGS metagenome assembly FZPS01 (sample SAMEA104158645, study PRJEB21678) | metagenome | place: Germany | collected 2015-04-21 | reverse complement strand
ACCACTTATGTGGTTTTTTTATTACTTAATTTTGATACAATTGTAAAAATAGTTAATATTTATTAAAAAGTTGGTACCACTACCACCCTCTTTTTCTTGCTAATACTATATATATATAGTAAAATACATAGAGATAGGAAGTGTTTTTGTATGTTAAGAAGATTATTTGATCCATCAAGAAAAGTATTAAAAGAATCAGCAAAAATCGCTGAGAAAGTAATTGCTCAGCATGAAAAATATAAAAATTTAGACGATAGTGATTTTGTAAAAATTACTAACGAATTTAAAACACGTTATAAAAATGGTGAAACTTTAGATGATTTATTAATTGAAGCTTTTGCATTAGTAAGAGAAGCATCAATTAGAGTTACTGGTTTAACACCTTATTTTGTTCAAATTCAAGGGGCATATGTTATTCATCATGGTAACATTGCTGAGATGAAAACAGGAGAAGGTAAAACACTAACAGCTGTTATGCCGGCATATTTAAATGCTCTAAGTGGTGATGCTGTTCATATTGTTACAGTTAACGAGTACTTAGCACGAAGAGAAACTGACGGAGAAATCGGAGATTTATTCCGTTTTTTAGGATTAACAGTCGGACTTAATATTCGTGATTTAACACCAAGTCAAAAACGTGATGCATATAACTGTGATATTGTTTATTCAACAAACTCTGAATTAGGATTTGACTACTTAAGAGATCACATGGTAGTCCATAGATCAGATATGGTTCAACAAAGAGGACTTCAATATGCAATTATTGACGAGGTTGACTCGATTTTAATTGACGAAGCTAGAACTCCTTTGATTATTTCTGGTGGTGCAAGAGATACTCAAAACTTATATCGTCAAGCTGATAGATTTGCAAAATCAGTACGCGAAGATGAATATGAAATCGATATTGAAGCAAGAACAATTGAATTGTTACCAAAAGGAATTGAACGAGCTGAATCAGTATTTAGAATTGAAAACTTATACGATATTAAAAACGTTAGTTTAGTTCACCACATTAACAATGCCTTAAGAGCTAACAAACTAATGTCAAGAGACAAAGAATATGTAGTTCAAGATGGTGAAGTGTTAATTGTTGACCAATTTACTGGTCGTATTTTAAAAGGACGTCAGTTTTCTGAAGGCTTACATCAAGCCTTAGAAGCTAAAGAAAATGTTGAAATTAAAAAAGAAACAATTACAGTTGCAACTATTACATACCAAAACTTTTTTAGAATGTATTCAAAACTATCTGGTATGACTGGTACTGCTAAAACTGAAGAAGAAGAGTTCCGTGAAATTTATAACATGAACGTAGTTGAAATACCAACTAATGCTCCTGTGATTAGAGAAGATGCAACTGATATGTTATTTGCAAGTGCTGAAGCCAAATATAAAGCACTGATTAAAGAAGTAAAAGAAAGACACGAGAAAGGTCAACCAATTCTAATTGGTACAATTGCTGTTGAAACTTCAGAATTATTATCACGCTTACTGCGTGATGAGCGAATTCCACACGAAGTATTAAACGCTAAAAACCATGCTAGAGAAGCAGAAATTGTCGAAAAAGCTGGACAAATGGGTTCAGTTACAATTGCTACTAACATGGCTGGTCGTGGAACTGACATTAAGTTAGGAGAAGGTGTAGTTGAACTGGGTGGACTTGCTGTTATTGGTAGTGAAAGACATGAATCAAGAAGAATTGACAACCAATTGCGTGGTCGTAGTGGTCGTCAAGGAGACCCAGGTTATTCAAGATTTTATTTATCAGCAGATGATGAGTTATTAATGAGATTCGGTGGCGAAAGATTTAGAGCTCAAATGGATATGATTACTAACTTACAAGGCGGACAAGATGAACCTCTAACTTCTAAAATGTTTGCAAGATTTGTTGCAAACGCGCAAAAAAGAATTGAAGGTATGAACTATGACACTCGTAAGTCTGTTTTAAAATATGACGATGTTATGAGACAACAAAGAGAAATTATTTATGCTGAACGTAGATTTATCTTAACTCAAGAATCAATTGAAGAACACGCAATTAACATGGTAACACGTGGTGTTACTAATGATATATATCGTTTTGTAAACGATGATAGAAGTCAAACCATTAATAAAGAAGCGGTATTAAAGCATTACGATGGTAACATTTTCCAAAAGGGAACTATTAAAGAAGAAGACTTGGAAAATGTTAATGATGTTAATGATTTAACTAGTTTAGTTATCAAAAAAGCTCAGGCTGAAATTCAATACAAAAAAGAACATGTTCCACCAGTAGTTTTCCAAGAGTTTTTAAAAGCAATTCTTTTAAGAGTAATTGATACCTATTGGATGAGGCATATTGATACAATGAGTGAATTAAGACAAGCAGTAGGACTTCAAGCTTACTCACAAACAAACCCACTTATTGTTTACCAACAAGAAGGTAGAAGAATGTTTGATGAAATGGTAGCTGGAATAACCGAAGATACTACTAAGTATGTTCTAAGATCAGTTATTGAGCATCGTATTGAAAGAGAACAAGTTGTTAAAAATACTTCAACTAACCAAGGTGAAGAAACAACTAGTCGCAGAAAAAGAAGACCAAAACAAAGAGGAAAAAGAGCTCCTTGGAGTAGATAAAAATGGAGAAATATGAAGTTAACAAATTAATAACTGAATATGAAGGAAGATTAGAAGATTTAGGAAAAGCTATCAAAATAGATGAATTAAAACAAGAATTAAAATCTTTAAATGAAAAGATGTTAGATCCTAGTTTTTGGAATGACCAAAACAAAGCTAAAGAAACGACTAGAAGAATTAGCTTTATTGAATCTAATTTAAATACTTATAAATCTTTAAGTGAGAGTTTTTCAAATATTAAAGATTGGTTAGAAATAAGTGAAGAAGGCACTGAAGAGTGGGACATTTTAATAATGGATTTAGATGAATTTAGCGAACAAATAGAAGAGTTCTCAGTCCAAACACTACTTAATGAACCATATGATAATAATAACTGTATTTTACAAATACATGCTGGTGCTGGCGGAACAGAAGCTCAAGACTGGGCTGAGATGCTATATCGGATGTATCTTCGTTACGCGGCAAGACAAGGCTATAAAACAGAAGTTCTAGACTTCCAGCCTGGTGATGAAGCAGGTATTAAAGGCGCAACTATTCATATTGAGGGTGAGTTTGCTTATGGTCATTTAAAAGCTGAAATTGGGATTCACAGACTTGTAAGAATTTCCCCATTTGATGCTAATAAAAAACGTCACACTTCATTTGCATCAGTTGAAGTAGTTCCTGAAATTGAAGACGATGTTTTAATAGATATTAAAGATGAAGAGATTAAAGTTGATGTCTACCGCTCAAGTGGAGCTGGCGGACAATCAGTTAATACAACTGACTCGGCGGTAAGAATTACACACTTACCAACGAAGATCGTTGTAACATGTCAAAATGAAAGAAGCCAAATTAAAAACCGAGAAATGGCTTTAAAGATTTTAAGTTCAAAATTATTACAACTAGAAATCGAAAAAAAGGAAGAAGAATTAGCAAAACTAAAAGGCGAACAAAAATCAATTGGTTGGGGTTCACAAATTCGTTCTTATGTTTTCCATCCTTATCAAATGGTAAAAGATTTAAGAACTAATGAAGAAACTAGCCAAATCGATGATGTAATGGATGGAAAACTAGAACCATTTATTAACGCTTATTTGAAATGGAGATAAGATATGAAACTAAAATCAACTACTATGCACCACATTAGGCATCACGCAGAAATCACACTTGGTGTGATTATTATGGCACTAGGATTTTATTTTTTCTTTGTGCCAATGAATTTAAATACCGGTGGTGTTGGCGGTCTAGGTATTGTTGTAAATAAATGGGTAAACAAACCTTGGTTTAAAATAAGTTATTTTGTATATGCCCTAAATATTATTTTATTAGTAATTTCATTTTTTACACTAGGTAAGAAGTTTTTTATTAGAACTATTTACCCAACTATTTTATATCCATCAGTAATTTTCTTATTTGAATTACTTAAAGCACCAAATGATTTAATATTTAGATATTTTTCTGAAGGAACAGAAACATCTAAATTACTTGTTGCAACCTTATTTGGTTCAATGTTAGTTGGACTAGGACTAGGTTTAGTATTTAATAATAATACAACAACTGGTGGCATGGATATTTTACAAAAAATCATTTCAAAATTCGGAAAAGTTCCATATTCTATCGCTATTTACGGCACTGATGGCATAATCGTACTTTTAGGATTATTTGCTTTTAATATTGAAAATGTATTATACGGTGTAATCTCTGTTTTCTTAATTGGATTAGTAGTTGATAAGATTATCTTTAGCGGAAGATTAGGATTTACAGCATTTATTATTACAACCGCGGAGTACGAAGAAGTAATAAGAGATGGTATCGTTAATAATTTAGACCGTGGCTTTACTAAAGCCAGGGTCACTGGTGGATATACGAACGAAGAACGAAGCTTAATTATTTGTACAATCGGTCGTAATCAAACATTTGATTTAAAAGAAACAGTATTATCTCATGATCCAAATGCTTTTACATTTATCGTAGAAACAAGGGAAGTAGTTGGTTATGGGTTTGAAATAAAAGGAGAATAACATGTACAATCAACAACCACAAAACCAAAATCAAAATCCAAGACGTATAAATAATTGGTTAATTTTCTTAATGGCTTTTGGAGCAGCATTATTAGTATTTGCTTTTGGCTTTGAGCTAAGAGGAATTATTAATAGAAATAGTAATAAATTACCACCAACCCAACAAGAACCAATTGTAACAGAAGAGTTAACTGAAGGGTCTATTGCATACCAAAAGTTATTTAATTTCTTTAAAGCACATCACTTAAATGAATTTGATAACACACAAGCTTTATATGCACAACTCTCAAGTTTAGTTGATGTTTTAGATGATCCGTATACATCAATTTCACTGTTTACAACATCAGTTACTGAACCACAAAGTAATGCCAGTCATGAAAAAGAATATTTTACAGGAATTGGAATTAGCTTTGTTTATGAAGACTATGAGATGAATGTTAATGACATCATGCGTTATAGTCCAGCTGAAAAAGCTAAGATATTTCCTGGAGATAAAATAATTGGGCTTGTAAAAGAAAACCAAGACATCATATTTAAAGATGTTAAATGGGAACAACCACAATTAATGGATAACATCGTAGGTGAGTCTGGAGAGAAGCGAACATTTATTGTTAAAAGATTAAATGATACAATTGTTAAAATTGAAATAGAATATGAAAAGTTTTTAAGACCAACCGTAGTTAGTAAAAAACTTGATGAAAATAACGGATATATTAAAATTAATGAATTTCAAGAACATACTGCAGCAGTATTTAAAACTCATTTAACTGAGTTAGAAGCTGGTGTTTTAAGTGGTGAAAATAAATTATTAATTTTAGACTTAAGAGGAAATCCAGGCGGCAATTTATCAACGGTTGTTAAAATTATGCAAGAGTTAGTCGCCCAAGATGAAAATAACTCAGTTGTCTTTGGAATTAGATCTAAAGACGGTAGTGATACAAGAAACTACCGCGCGTTATTAAAAGAGAAAAAAACATATGATATTAAAGTGCTTGTTGATAGTAAAAGCGCATCAGCATCAGAAATGCTAGCGGCCGCGCTTCACTATCATAGTGGTTATACTTTATATGGAGAAAATACATTTGGTAAAAATATCTACCAATCAACTGTCACAGAAAGTTTAACTAAAAGTATAATGGTATCTATTAGATATACTGCTGGTTATTGGCATTATGGTAATTATCAAATTATGGATAAAGATACTAATCCACTACCAGTTTTACCACTTGATAAATTAGGTATTTTAGCATTTGAAAATGTTAAATATAAAGAAGATATAAAACTTGATCAAGTTAGTATGGAGTTAATAAACGTTCAAAAATATTTAAACGTATTATACAACTTAAATATTAGAGAAGATGGTTACTTTGATCAAGGAACTGAAGATGCATTAAAACAATTCCAAACTGATAAAGGTTTAACTGCAGATGGAATTTATAACTTAGAAACAATGCATGAAATGTTTACTGATTACAGATTACACTCTGATAATTATTTAAACGATAATCAAATTGTTCACTTACTTAAAAAATGAAAGTAGTTAAAGTAAAAACTAATTATTACTTAGAAAATGAAGAAACAAAAATTAAACTAGAGCCCGAAGTAGTACACAAATACCGCTTATACTCTAGTAGTGAGGTTGCTAACCTAGAGTTAGTAATACTTGATAATCAATACTATTTTTATTACAAAATGGCACTAAAACGTCTTTCAAGTATGCAAAGTGAGTATATGTTGAGAAAATACTTAATTGAAAAAGGTATTTCAAAACCAGTTCTAAATCAAGTAATTACTGAGTTATATAAACTTCGTTATCTTGATGATTATGAGTACGCACTTAACTATAAAGACTTAAAACAATACCAGTGGGGCCCTAGAAAAATTGAGGCTAACTTATTAACAAATGGTGTTAATAAAGAAATAATAAACGAAGTAGTAGAATTAATTGATGAAGAAGAAATATTAGATAACTTACTTAGTAAGGAATTAAGAAAGATTAAATCTTCAATTAAGTCTTTTGAACAAAAACTAATTCGTAAATACTACAACAAAGGTTTTACACTAAATATTATTACCAAAGTATTATCACGCCATCTAGCTAATATTGATTATGATGAATCAATAGATCTAGAAAAAGAATATTATCGCCTTAAATCAAGACTTGAAGTAAAAGGTTTAACTAAAAATGAATTAAAACATCAAATTACACAAAGGTTATTACGTAGAGGTTATAAATTAGACGATATTAAAAAAATAGAGGAGTGAAATTAAAAATGAAATGGTATCCATCAGCTGAAGATTTGTATTTTTTTGATCAAGGTAAGTTAAAAGATGCCTACAGACTCTTTGGTTCACATTTAATCAAAGATGAAAACGGCAAAATTATAGCTACCCGTTTTACAGTGTATGCACCAAATGCAGTCGCTGTAAAACTAATATGTTCTTATAATAATTTTGAGGGCTGGAAACATGAACTAACAAAAATCAATGACTACGGAGTATGGTCAATTGAAATTCCCGAAAATTTAGAGTGGAACATTTATAAGTATGAAGTATATACCCAAGATGGTAGAGTACTATACAAAGCTGATCCATATGCTCATTTTAGTGAAGTAAGACCAGCTAATGCTTCAAAAGTTTATGATATTGATGGTTACCAATGGAATGATGATGTTTGGCAGTATACTAAGCCAAAACCATATGATAAACCAATTTTAATTTATGAAATGCACCTAGGCTCTTGGCGTAGGAGATATGGTGAGTTTATTAAATATAATGAAATAGTCGAGCAACTAATCGACTACTTAGAAGAACATAATTTCACTCATGTTGAATTTTTACCAATTTATGAACACCCGCTTGATGACTCATGGGGTTATCAAGGAACTGGCTTTTTTGCAGCCACTTCAAGATACGGTGTTCCAAAAGATTTAATGTATTTAATTGACAGGTTACATCAAGCTGGAATTGGTGTATTAATAGACTGGGTTTTAGGTCATATTAACCGTGATGAACACGGACTATATTTCTTTGATGGAACCCCACTATATGAAATAGATGATCCGTATCAAAGAGAAAATGTCGTTTGGGGAACAGCTAATTTAGATTTTTCCAAAGGACCTACTAAAAGTTTTATGTTATCAGCACTTGCTTTTTGGGTTAAATACTTTCATGTTGATGGATTTAGAATTGATGCAGTAAGTAATTTATACTATCATCACGGAAATCCTAATGACGGTGTAAACCAACCAGCAATTGACTTTTTAAAACAACTATCTTATGAACTTTTTAGTATTGATGATAGACTACTGTTTATTGCTGAAGATTCAAGTGCACATCCAGGTGTAACTAAACCTGTAAATGCTGGAGGCATTGGGTTTAACTATAAATGGAATATGGGCTTTATGAATGATACTCTTAGTTATTATAAAAAAGACCCAATTTATCGAAAATGGCATCACCATAATATTACATTTGGTTCAACATATGCATTTTCCGAGCAGTTTGTCCTACCTTACTCACATGATGAAGTCGTGCATGGTAAAGGTAGTATGCTAACAAAAATGCCTGGTGATTATTTCCAAAAGTTTGCAAATTATAGAAACTTACTTACTCTTTGGATGACTTTTCCAGGTAAAAAGTTATTATTTATGGGACAAGAATTTGCACATTTTGCTGAGTGGAATGTTAATAGAGAACTTGATTGGAATTTATTAGATTTTCCTGCTCATAACCAATTTCAAAGATACTTTATTGATCTAACATCAGTTTATAAACATCATCCTGAGTTTTACGAGATGGATCAAGATCCAAAAACATTTGAGTGGATTGATGCAGATAATGCTAGACAATCAATATACTCATATATCCGCTGGGGTGAAAACTCACACTCGGTAGTAGTATTAAATATGACACCAAATGTTTATCATGAATATGAAATTGGCGTGCCATTTGAAGGAGAATATGAAGAAATATTAAATAGTGATAAAGGAATTTATTACGGAAGCGATCAATATAACGGCTTACCACTAAAAACAATTAAAGAACCACGACATAAGTTTAATCAACACATAAAAGTAAAAATCGGACCACTTACGGGAATGATTTTAAAATATAGGAAGAAGGGGATAAAATGAGTCACTTTAAAAACAAAGAAACATTTACCAAACAGTTTAAACAAAACATTATTAATAAATACGCAATACCATTTGAAAAATCAACACCGTACCAACAATATATGGTACTAGGTCAAATGTTGATGGATGAAATTGGTTTAAAGTGGTATGAAAATAATGAAAAAATTAAGAAAAACAACTTAAAAGTTGCCTATTATTTCTCAATGGAGTTTTTAATGGGCAGAATGATTACTAACAACTTACAAAACTACGGAGTTTATCATGTTGTAAAAGATGCCTTTAATGATTTAGGTATTGATCTAAATGATGTTGAACACAGAGAAGCCGATGCCGGACTTGGAAATGGTGGTCTTGGAAGACTTGCGGCATGTTTTCTAGATTCATCAGCATCACTTGCCTTACCTGTAATGGGACAAACCATTCGTTACCGTTACGGCTTTTTCAAGCAAATTATTCAAGATGGTTATCAAATCGAATTACCAGATAGCTGGTTAAAAGACCAATATGTCTGGGAAATTAGACGTCAAGAAGAAGCGGTTAATATCCCGTTTTATGGCCATATTGAAATTGGCTTAAAACCAGATGGTTCACTTGATGTTAAGCATGTTAATGCTGAATATGTTAAAGCTGTTCCATATGATATGCCAATTATTGGTGATAAAAATAATGTCATTAACACACTAAGAATGTGGAATGCTGAAGCAAGTGATATGGAATTTTCATTTGTTTCTCATGACTACCATAAAAAGGTAAGAGAAATATCTGAAATGTTATATCCAAATGATGATACAGTAGCTGGTAAAATCTTAAGATTAAAACAACAATACTTTTTCTCATCTGCAGGAATTAACTCAATTATTAAACAGCACAAGAAAAATCACGGCACAGTTAAAAATTTAGCTGATTTTGTTGTATTTCAAATTAACGACACTCACCCAACATTAATTATTCCTGAATTAATGCGAATTTTAGTTGACGAAGAACAACTAGAATGGGATGAAGCATGGCAAATTACATCTAAAGTTTGTGCATATACAAATCATACGATTTTATATGAAGCATTAGAAGTATGGCCAATTAATATCTTCAAGCAATTACTACCAAGAATTTATACGATTACTGAAGAAATTGATCGTCGTTTTATTGAAAGACTAACCCAGCTTTACGGCAAAGACACTGAGTACATTTCTAAGTTAAGAATTATTAAAGATAATGTTGTAAGAATGGCTAATCTAGCCATTGTTGGTTCATTTTCAGTTAATGGTGTAGCAAAACTTCACACCTCAATTTTAAAAGATATTGTCTTTAGTGATTTTAACAAACACTACCAAGGAAGATTTAACAATAAAACTAACGGTATTACACACCGTCGTTGGTGTTATCATATTAACCCTGAGCTTGTTTCAATTTTAGAAGATACAATTGGAAATGACTGGGTAAGTGATACTACTAAGTTAGAAGGAATGTTAAAATATGAAAACGATCCAAAAATTCAAGCTCGTTATAAAGAAATGAAACTAGCTAGAAAAACTGAACTAGCTAATATCATTTATCATAACCAAGGAGTAAAGTTAGATCCTAATTCAATTTTTGATATTCAAGTTAAAAGATTGCATGAATACAAACGCCAGTTAATGAAAGCCTTAGGAATTATGGCTATTTATAATAGACTTAAAACTGATGAAGAATTTAAAAAATCTTATCATCCACATTCATATATCTTTGGGGCTAAAGCTGCACCAACATACTATTATGCAAAAAAAGTTATTAAACTAATTAATACTATTTCAGATAAAGTAAATAACGACAAAGAAACAAATGATTTATTAAAAGTTGTCTTTGTTGAAGATTATAATGTATCTTATGCTGAAAAAATTATGCCAGCAGCAGATGTATCAGAACAAATCTCAACTGCATCAAAAGAAGCATCAGGAACTGGTAATATGAAGTTTATGATGAATGGTGCAATTACACTTGGAACTCTAGATGGAGCTAACGTTGAAATTAATGAATTAGTTGGCGATGACAACATGGTTATTTTCGGTTTAACAGCTGATATGATAACAGCGCTTGAAAATAACCCGGGTCGATATCGTCCAGCTGATATTTATGAAAATGATTTAGTTATAAAAGAAGTATTAGATCAACTAACTAATGGTTTTTTCAATGTTCCATTTGATGAGTTTAAAGAAATTAAAGAATCACTAATTTATGAAGATAAATATTTTGTATTAAAAGATTTAAACAACTGGTTAGTTGCTCAAGATCAAATTAATACATTATACAAAGATGAAAAACGTTGGTACCAAATGGCAATTCATAATACAGCTAAATCAGGATTTTTCTCAGCCGATAGAACAATTAGCGATTATAACAGAGACATTTGGCATCTAAAAGAAATTAAATAGGAGGTATTATGATGGATAAAACAAGATTATTTATTATCTCAGGACCAGCAAGTGTTGGTAAAACAACAGTTGCCAGAATTTTAGCAGCTCATCTAAGTGAAAAAACTGCCATCGTTGATGGCGATGATGTTGCAAAGTTTGTCTGCAATGATTGTGATATGCAAAAAATGTTTTTAACAAATGCAAGATCACTAATTAACAACTTCTTAAAAGAAGGAATTGATGTTATTTTTAGCCATGCATTATTACCTCATGAAGTAGAAGAAATTACAAAAGATGCAACAACTAAAGATGCAGAAGAAGTTAAAGTAGTTTTCTTAGTTGCCGATTTAAAAACCTTGCAACTAAGAAATAGAACTCGCTCAGTTGATGAGCATTCACTTACTAACTTAGAAGCTGATCTAGATAAGTTTAAAGATCCAAAAATTGATCCAAGATACATCATTGATAACTCATCGCTATCACTTACTCAAACTGCTAAAATAATAATAGCTGAAGATCGCTTTATTGTGAAATAAAAAAGCGCTAGTTAAATTAACTAACGCCTAATAAATATTAAATATAACACTGCCTTTTTTTGGCAGTGTTTTTTATCTATATTTCAATTCCAATAATATCAACACCGCATAACACATAACGTGGTATTAAAGTTTTTTCTCTTGTTCCAACAACTATCTCATAATATTTTAAATAAGGAGTAGAACCGTCAAAGTCTTCAAATGGAACGGTAGTAACTATACCATCATATAAACCTAAAACATACTCATCTTTTTGATATAAAACACCAAACTCATAATTAATATTAAAGTTTGACAAAAGTTCATTTGCTTCATTTAGTGATTCATAATATAAATCTGGGAAATTATTTAAAAAATCAGTTAAATATTCATCACGATCAAAAACAATATCTAAATCTGATTCATCACTAATAATAAATTTACGAATTTCTTCAAGTAAATTAAACATAGTTTGTTTTTGATATAAAAATGTCCATAAATCTAATCTTGACGCCTTTTTTAAGATATCATTCATTTCATTTAATGATTTTTCTTTAAACTCAAAAGCAAAGTCTATTTCCATTTCGTCAAGTTTAATTTTTTTATCAATTAATGAATCAAATAACTGATTAATCGTTTTTACAGCATCTTTTTTAACAAAAGAAGAATAAGATTTAACACTTAAGCCATCAGCAAATAAAAAGTAGACAACTTTTCCTAAAATACTTGATTGGATCATAAATTAAATACCTTCTCTAAATAATCAACTAAACCGTCTTCATCATTTGTTAGATATGTTTGATATTTAGTAGACATTTCAAGACCGTTTCTTGAGTTTAACATTGCAACTCCGTGTCCAACTGTTTTTAACATATCAAAATCATTTAAATCATCACCAAAAGCAATCGTATAATCTCGATTTATTTTAAATAATTGAATTAATTTCTCAATTGCATTCCCTTTAGTGTTTTCTTTAACATAAACTTCAAATAAACAAATCCCATCTTTAGTACCCCATAAACGGTAAGTTATATTAGGAAAATGATTATTAATAATAGTCTCGAAAAAGGCTTGGTGCTCCTCTAATACAGTATAAATAATACCAGTAGGTGGTTCATTAACCTCATCTAGTGGCACTTCAACTACCATTGCTCCTTGAGATTCATGAAATAACCAACGCAGTCTTTCATCAAGCTTATAGACATAAACGTATTTATCAATATTATATAGTGCTGAGATAGTTATATCTTTTACTAATTTAAATAATTTATGTGAATCTTCAAGTAACATTGGCATCCTAATTTTAGGGAAATCTTTATTACTAGGATTAGAAATAAAAGCTCCATTATCAGTAATAATAGGAGTTTTTAATTCTAAAGTATTATAAATATCGATTGCTCCAATAAAAGGACGGCCAGTTGTTATAATAACTTGATGGCCAAGAGCAGTAATTTTATTAATATATTCTTTTGTTTTTGGTGATACTTGACCTTTGCGGTTTAATAAAGAACCGTCTAAGTCAACA
>FZPS01000023.1_pt291 | contig 13192 bp, 17 predicted proteins | sample 1817821 | NCBI WGS metagenome assembly FZPS01 (sample SAMEA104158645, study PRJEB21678) | metagenome | place: Germany | collected 2015-04-21 | reverse complement strand
GATTTGTGGTGCTGGCCACTTCTTCAACAGAAGCACTGATTTCTTCTGAGGTCGCAGCCATTTCTTCCGTAGTCTCAGCCAGCTCGTTGGTGACGCCGGTAATGATCCCCAAGTCCCTTCTCAGGCTGAGAATGGTTTCATTCAGCGCATCCCCAACCCTGCCAACCTCGTCTTCTCCCTTAACCGTCACCGTACTGGTGAGATCTCCTGAGGCCAAGGCTTCAATAACGGTTTGGACCCGCCGCAGCGGCCTGGCAATTCGCCTGCCGATCAGCACCGCCAAACAGCCTCCGGCGATGACAAAAGCCACCGAAATGAGTATCAAATTTCTGCCAAGCTCGCTAATATTGCCCAGCACCTCTTTTTCCAGTGCGCCAACACCGATTATCCAGTCAGTTCCAGGAATCGGCGCCAAGCCATTGATGCGGGCTGTTCCATCCAGGACGTAACGGACCACACCGGTGTCGCTCCCAAGCTCCTTGATTGCTCGACCTAGAGCAGCCAGGCTGCCTGTATCTGCAAATATGTTCCTCTGATCGAATATGTACTCCCGATTATCATGGGCAAACACAGTTCCGTCCCTGTGAATAATGAAGGCCCAGCCCCCTTCGCCAAATCCGAGGCTGTCGGTAATCCCGCTCAAGGAAGCACCGTCCAGTGTTGCGATTAACACACCTGCTACCCGGCCATTGTCCAGGATCGGCGCTGCGTTCACCAGAACTAGAGTGCCGTCTGCCCGGCTTACCACAAGATCCGACACGGAAGAGCTGCCCTGCAACGCCTCGATAAAATAAGGGCGATCCCGAACTTCTGCTGTTGTTCCGTCAGTTAGGCGGACAAATCCGTTTAGATCTACTACGCCAAAGGCTAAGAAGTGTCCGATGCGCTCCAGTTCAGAAAGGAGAACCGGCTCCTGCTCAGTCCAATCCATGCTCTTCAGCTCAGGCCTTGCCACAATCGCTTCCAGGCTGTCCAAATGCCCCGCCACAGTTGCCTGCACATAGCGGGCGGCCTCCACGGCCTGATATGTCAGGGCCTTTTCCGTCTCTTCCAAAACCGCAGCGGTACTTTGGAAATAGGCAAACAAGCCAAGGCCTGTACATATCAAAAAGACCAAGATCCCCGCATAAAGCGCTACTCTGCCTGCTATACTCTTCAATGTTCCACCCCTTCAGTTTCCCACCAGCTAAACGGCAAATTAAGTTTGATAAGAATGATTCTTTCTATATCAAAAAAATCCTTCTGCCAAGGAGTATTACTTGGAAGAATAATGTGTTAACCTGGGAAAGAAAAAAGCCCCGCATGAAAATGCGAGACCTTTACTATCCATTTTTACGCTTAGTCTATTCTTCAACAGCATCTGCCAGCAGCTTCTTGATCAAGTTTTCCTCCAGCGTAAGCTGGGCGATCGCGAGTTCAACCAAATCGCGGCAAATAGGCCTTTCAAAGCGCCCGCCCCGTTTTTCCTGAATCATCTTGACCGCTTTTGGATATTCCTCCAGCTGCCTTTGGAAAAACTCGACCTGATCCGGAGGGGAAAACTCCTTGATGCCTCGCAGTTTCAGCCTGACTAAACTCTGATCTACAATCAGTTTCGCGGCAGGAACCGGCGTGGTCAAAAACTGATAGCCGGATTGAAATCCTATGGCGGTAACCTTGTACTGCTTGGGGTCTGTTCCCTCTACTTCTTGAATCATACCTCTGTTCACTAAACGATCCAGCGCGGAATAGACCGCCCCTGGGCTTCCTGCCCAGTAAAGGCTTTGGGACTGAATGACCTTCATGACATCATAGCGCGACGCAGGGGCATCTGCTAGGATTCCGATCAATGTAGCCTCAAACGGACTGAGCATTTCTCCTCTCCCTTTCGCAAGGCCCGACATGAGAGAATTAAGGCCTTTTTTTGCAGTGCAGAAAAAGGCCACTAGTTTTGGGCGGCCCGGCCATCATAGTCGAAGGTTCGACCTTAGATCCGCGGCTTTGCGTCAGTTTCTTTCAAAACCTTTGCCTTTTTCCTGTATTATTCATTATTCTCGCGCTAAAATTATCCCATAGAACGAAGCAAATGTCAAAGTTTAGTAACTTCAGAGTTCTTACCAGCCGCGGTTCAGGGCAGTGAGTACAACCTCCATAGCCTCTTCGACCTCTGGACCTGGTTTTAGCTGCCTAATCCTCTCCAGCATAGCCAGGCTCTTCTCCAAGTCACGATGGGCGAAGTTTCTGGAATCCCACGGATCCCCTCCCTGGGCATGAGTGCCTGAGAAATAGATCCGGGCTAGACTCCACAGCGTATCCAGATCAGAGGGATCTTCCTCCAGCTGCTTTTCCAAGAGGTTTACCCCTTCCTCATACTTGCGCTCCAACAGCAGCCCTTCAGCGCGGCTCCTTAGGCCTTCCCCCACCGCAACCTCACCTGTGATGGGAGCCTCTCCGCCGAAGTGCAGTCCGCCGGTTGAGGCCAGCAAATTCCCTTCCTGATCAAACGCCCTTACAGCAACCAGAAGTTTATCATAGGCTTCGGGCCTGCCCACAAGGTAGGCTGGGTGCACCCCATCAGCATCAATGCCGATGAGGCCAAAGGGAGTTACCGCTCCTCCGTCATAGGTGAAACCTGTCTGCCTGGTTGTACCCACTTCCGTATGCACATGGGAACTGCCGCCGCGGCTGTCTGCGGTGACTCCCGATACCAGGACGCTGTATTCATAGGCTCCGGGATAAGGCTCCCACTCGATTTCAAAGGGCTCGCCCCGGTAGACAAAATCTGTTTCGGGCATGAGCAGTGTCACCGGCTCGACAAAGCGAAACTCCACAGGCGGCAGCTCTTCCAGGCTGGACAAATCAAGCTCCCCATGGACAATCTGGAGGTGGCTTCCTTCCGCCAGTTTTGCCAGGTGATAATTGAGTCCAATGCCAAACTCATACTTACCCGCCGGCAGAGTCCCAGAAAAAGAGCCGTCTGCACCTGTAACCCAAAGGCCTGGTTCATTTCGGCCATAGTAAGAGCGGCTTCCTTCTTGCAGGGGATTGGTGTAAACCTGCACTCCCGCCATGGGCTCGCCGTAAAGGGTGACCCTCCCTTCTACGTGGAATACACCGCCCGCGGCATACCTTTCCAAACTGGCCAGCTTCTCTTCTACCTGACTTTGATAATAGGGCAGAATGGGCTGTTCTGAATGCAGCTCCAGTTCAGCTGCCTCCGCCAGAGCCAGAACCTCTGCATAGGCCTGGCTTGCCCCCGGGTAATCCCCTTTTTGATTCAACACATCGCCAAGCTTCATTTTGACCTCAATTGGGCTGTGATTTGGCAGCTCCCTCTCACAGTAATCAATAATGCTGAGTGCTTCATCGAAACGGCTCTGGGCCGCATACATCTGCACCAGACGCAGGGCAGCCTCAAGCTTCCTGGTTGACCTTTCATTTTGGAGAACCTCAAGGTACAGCTCTTCACTGCGGGGATCGCCCAAGGCATGGCAGGCGTCGGCCAGCCGATAATCTACATGAGCGGCTGCCCAGTGCCGAGGGTATTCTTCCCTAATACGCAGATAACGTTCGATCCTGGTAAGGGAACCCTCAGGCAGTTCCGGCATGCCGCCGTCAATACGCGTCACTGAGGAGCGCTGGGGAAAAAACGTTGCGATAAAGGTATCAAAGCTGGGCAAAAGTTCCGCAGACCAGTAAAGTGCATCTGGAACGCGGCTGTGCCTCGGAAAACGCTGAATTAACGCCTCGTAGTAGGCGAAAGCCTCTGCATTTTTGCCCACCCCCTCCGCCTGCTTGGCTTTGTAAAAAAGATAGTCGCCGCCGAAAAGGGATACAGCTCCAAAGGATACTGCTGCAAGCAACGCAAGCACAATCAGGTACTTGTTCTTGATCCGAATCCTCATCACAGAACACTCACCCCCTGTGTGATGACTTGATATGATTCACTGCCGGCCTTGATCATCAGCGCTGCAGCGGCTGGGTCAACCGCAAGCAGGTTAGAGTAGGCAGTCCAGAGCCCAAAGCCGAGGACAACAACTGCAGCTGCAGCCGCAGGCAGGGGAACCTCGATGCTGCCGTGCCAGAATTGGCGAAGGCGCTCCCCCAATGCAGGACGTTTCTTCTGCTTAGCCAGGTCGGCCAAGTGTCTTTTTAAGCGATCCTTATCTTCTTTGGAAAAGGCAACATCCTTAAGTTCCTTGTCAAAACGCTCTTTCAGCCACATAGCTATCCTCCTTTTCCAACGCTTTTTCCAGCGCCTTGCGAGCCCGGTGCAGCCTGTTTTTGACTGTACCCTCAGGCTCGCCCAAAATTGCAGCTATCTCTTTGATCGAAAACTCCTCGAAATAATAAAGGACCACCGCTTCACGCTGTTTGTACTTCAACTTGCGCACCGCATTCCTAACAGTCCAGTTCATCACTTGATCCTTTTCAGCCCTCTGGGCCCCCTGCTGAATCAGCATACCGTCCATGGCCTCAGAGGGCAGTACCCTCTCCCTTGAACTCCTTTTTCTCAGCTGGCCGCAGCAGCGCAGCAAAATGGTATACAGCCAGGTGTAGACAGAAGAGTCTCCCCGAAACTTGTCAAGGTGGGTTATAGCAGCTGCAAAGCATTCTTGGACGGCATCTTCTGCCAAGTGCTGATCAGAGAGCATCAGTGTTGCGGCCTTAAGCAGCCTGTCGGAGAATGAGTCTACCAACCAGTGGATGGCCGCTTCTTCTCTTCGTTTTAAGGCGTCGATTGGTTCCATTTCATTCCCCCTTCACTTGCTTAGAGTGCTTGCGCCGGCAAATGGTTGCACTTTTCCAAGAAAATCTTTCGAAAAAACCGCCCTTAAACCAGGGCGGTTTTGCTGATTATGAGCTTCAAGCGTTGGCTGCGGCTACCGCAGGACCAAAAACACAAAAAGAATCAAAGCAATTACAATCGCTACAATCCAGGCATCAAAGCCTAGGTTTTTCGTGTTCCAATAGGGGTTGAACTTTCTCGCTGCTGACCATTCAGCCAGTTCCCGGACACGCTCCTCAAGGGATTTCTTTGTTTTTTCCTCAGTATTTCCCCTGGGAATCCCCTCAACAACATCATAGATGCGATCTTCGATGAGCTCTTCGCGCTTATGCCACTCTTCCCTGATTTCCTGGATACGCCTGCTCAATTCCCCTTCTTTCACACGCCAGACTGCAGGGCGCTCACGCTCTTTCTCCCCGACCTCTTCCAGCCTCTTCATCAGGTCCGTCGCGGTAATAAGCTCAACCTTCGGCGGCCTCCAACTTTTCATCAGATCCGTCGCTGATACAAGCTTAACCTTAGGCGGCCTCCACCTCTTAATCTGGGCCTTTGTTTCCTGAGTCACCTGATCAACTCTCCGCCAGGCTCTGCTCAAGGAGGAAAGCCTGCCTGGCAGCCAATTGTCCGCTAAATAGACCAGTCCCAGAATTCCCATCCGGCAGAGATTGTAAAACTGCCTGTACACAAGGTATTCCACACTAAGCCAGCGGGGAATTTTGATCTTGTGGCCGAACTTCCACAAAAGAAACAATACAGCTGCGGCAATGACATAGGAAGTCACAGGGCTCAGCAGCTCAGCCCGGCCCCAAAAGGGTACATGGCCTAAATGGGCAATATCTCCCTGGTCAAAGGGCAGCAGTTTGGCAGCGGGAATGACCAGCCTGTCTATGGCGCGCTGCGCGGACAGCCCGATGATTAGAGAAATTGCCACGTAGACGCCAAAGACGACGCGGTGGGAAAGGCTGAGCTCCTTGACACCTGACCAGTCCTGCTTAGGTTTGCCAAAGAAGGTCTTCAGCCAGATCTTGGAGATATATGCGGCAGTCAGGCCTCCGGTAATCACAAAAATCCGCTCCAGCCAGAGCAATGAAGGCCAATGCAAAAGATGGTAGGCTTCAAGGATCGCTTCATGGATCACGATCTTGCTGACATAGCCGTTAAACCCGGGAATGCCTGTAATGGACGCGGCCGCAACCAGGAAAAACCCCAGAGCGATGGGCATCTGCTTGCGCAAGCCGCCAAGCCTGTCTAAGTCCAGTTCGCCGGTGTGCAGATAGACTGCCCCGGCCAAAAGGAAGAGGAAAGACTTGAAAAAGGCATGGTTAATCATGTGCATCCAGGCGCCGGCAAAACCAAAGGCTCCCCTGGACCCCAAAAGTACACCTGACCCCACAGAGAAGAGAATATAGCCCATCTGGCTGATGCTGGAATAAGCGAGGACCCTTTTCATGGAGTCATTCAAAATGCCCATGATGGCCCCGACAAACATCGTAATTGCCCCGATCCAGATGAAAAGATAGCCAAAATTCTGCTGGAAGATAAACAAAGGGTTCCCGTCAGGTACGCTTAAGACTACGTATAGCATGCGCAGGAAACCGTAGGCGCCTGTTTTAATCATGATCGCGGACAGCACCGCCGAGGCCGGGGCAGGCGCCACCGGATGGGCCTTGGGAAGCCAGATGTGCAACGGGATCATGCCCGCTTTGACGCCAAATCCGCCGATCAGCATCACCATCACCAGCCAGGGGCTGATGCCTTTGGCGAGAATTAGATGGAGTGCGGGCTCAAAGCCTGTGGCACCCGCAACAAACTGCATTAGGAAGATCACACCAAGGAGCGCAAGCCCCCCGGCTATGCTCAGATACAGGTAAACATTGCCTGCCTGCATGGTTTCCCGATTCTGCTCGTGAATGACCAGAACATAGGCGGCAAAGGTCATAGCCTCGAAAAAGAGAAACAGGCTGAGCAAATCGCCAGCGACAAAGACGCCTACCGTGCCGCCCAAGGTAAAGGTCCAAAAGGCGAAGAAGCGTGTCTGGTGGTGTTCATGGGCCATATAATCCCTGGCAAAAACAGTCGCCAAAAACCAGACCAGGGTCACCACCACAGAAAAGACCGCCCCTACAAAATCAACCCGCCAGCGCAGGCCGAACTCCATAAAACCTTCCAAGGCATAGACGAGTACTGTGCCTTGCTGAACCAGGTAGAACTGCCAGCAGGCTGCAACAAACGTAACAAACATCACAAGGTTGGTCACCTGGCTGCGCGCTTGTGCGCCATAGCGGGCGGCGAACACTACCGCCGCCGTGCCTAGAGTGGGGAGCAGCACAAGGAGTAAAGGCAAAATACTGATTGCTTCAGACAAACTAAATCCCCCCTCCGAAAGCATTAAAGATCCCCTGCACTGTCGGGGTCAGGAAATTTACCGGAATATTTGAGAAAAGGCCAAAGAAAAAGGTGGCGGCTATCAGGACCAGCAGCGAAATCTGAGCACCTAGCGGAATTTTTTCCTCCTTGATTGCCACTGCAGCCGGCTTGAAGAAGCCCCCAATCACAATGGGCAGATAGTAAAAGCCGTTGAGGAGGCTGCTCACCAAAAGCACAAGCAAGAACGGAAGCTGATTCGCCTCCAGGGCACCCCAGCCAAGGTACCACTTGCTCATAAAGCCGGCTAGAGGCGGAATCCCCACCATGGACAGAGCACCAACGGAAAAGGCTACCATGGGGATGGGATAGATGCGTCCTAAGCCGGAAAGATCTTCAATCGTCCTCTTGCCGCTGTACTTAATCAAAAGCCCTGCAGACAAAAAGAGCATACTCTTCATCACAGCATGGCTGAACACGTGGTAGATCGCGCCAACCATCGCTTTTTCAGAAAAGAGGCCGATGCCCAAAAAGACATAGCCTATCTGGGCTACAGTGGAATAAGCCAGCATTTTTTTGATATCCCTTTGGCGGATTGCCATGATCGATCCGATAAAGATGCCCAGCGTAGCCATGACCAAAAGGCTTCCCTGCAAGGGCATAGCAGCTAAGAAGTCCAAGGGGAAAACCCTGTAGAGCAGCTTCAGCAGAACTGCAATATAGACTTTCACAACCAGGCCGGATAAGATCGCACTCGACGATGTGGGCGCGGATCCATGGGCATCAGGCAGCCACACATGCAGGGGGAAAAGGGCAGCCTTAACCGCAATGCCCACCGTCAGCATGCCTAACGTCATGGAAACTGTGAGGGGATAGTTCGCGTAAGCCTGGGGCAGTGCGCCTGCCAGAAAATCAAGGTTTAAATAGCCTGTGACCATGTAAAGACCCGCAATGCCCATGAGCACAGTCCCCGATCCTAGGGTGCTCATGACCAGGTACTTAATACTCGCCTCCATGGCAAGCTTGTCCCCGTTTACTGCCACCAGGGCTGCAGCCGCAATGGATGAAATCTCCAGAAAAACATAGATATTAAAAAAGTCATTGGACAGCACAATGCCCAGGAGCGATCCGAGCAAAACAAGGTACAGCGCGTAGTAACGGGTGACCACCTTGCCTTTGATCTCCCCTGGCAGAATGTCGTAGGCAAAAAGGACCACAAAAAAAGAAACACTGGCAAAAGTCAAAAGTAAAAAGGCCGTAATTGGGTCCGCCCTGAGCTCTATTCCCAGTGGAGGGGCCCAGCCACCCAAGTAATAGGACATTTTGCCGTGGCTGGAAACCAGGTAGGTGATATAGCAAACCATGGCAAATGTTGCCCCGGTTATTGCCAAAGCAGCATTACGGGCAAAAAGCCGGTACTTCGAGCCCACCAGCAAAATCAAGTATGCTCCAACTAAAGGCAGGAGGATCGTCAAGGGCATAATATGCGCGGTGATCATAGTTCCTCGCTCCTCATACGCGTAATCTCATCAACATCCATCGTTCCATAGTGCTGGTAGAGGCGCACAGTAAGTCCTAGGGCAAAAGCAGTCACACTGACTGACACCACAATCCCGGTTAGAATCAAGGCAGAAGGAAGCGGGTTCACATAGGCCAACCCGGGATTCGCATCGATGGCGATGGGCGCGCTGCCCTCCTTCACGTAGCCAATTGCAACGAGAAAAAGGAAGATTGCACTTTCCATAATGTTCATGCCGATGATTTTCTTGATCAGATTGGACTGCCTAAGCATAATCCAAAAGCCAGTTAAAAAGATAATGAAGACCATAGCATAAAAGAGATTGTCCATTACGACTCTTCCTCCCCCTCTTTCTCCGCTATGTTCACGAAGAGGGTAATCATCGTCGAGGCCACCTTAAGCCCAATTGAGACTGTCAGAAGCACAATGGTCCCCCCGCTGAAAACACGACCGGGTATCCCCAGGGGGAACCCTGCCGCTTTGTTGCTGAGGAAATTGGCGCCCAGAAGAATCCCGCCCAGACCAATGCCTACGTAGGCCAACGCCCCGCAGCTTTCTATAATCCGCGCCACGGAAGGGGACAGCCGAAGATCCTCATCATCGATGCCGAAGGCCAGGACATACAAAATTAAGCTGGAGGCAATTACAGTTCCCCCTGCAAAACCTCCGCCTGGGGAATTGTGGCCGTACAGAATGATGTAGAGGCCGTACAATTGCAGATAAGGAATCATCAGCCGGGTTACTACCCGTACAATAATATCACTCAAGACACTACCCCCTTTAGCTGCGCAGCACAGCCAGCAAACCGGCGATTGCTGTTAAAAGCACCGTCAGCTCGCCCAAAGTATCAAATCCGCGGTAGTCAGTGATGATGGCCGCGACAACGTTCTGCACACCAGTTTCTTCTTGGGTGTTCTCCAAATAAAACTCACTGACCTCGTTGTGCACCGGGTTCGCAGGATCACCAAAGGCAGGCATTTCCTGAGCCACCATCAAAAGCAATGCTCCGATCACAATCAGTGTTACCACCTCTAGGGCAATTCGCATCACTCCATCCTCCTTGTGCGGGAGATTGCCGCAAAGAGAAGCAGGGTTGTAACCCCGGAACCGATTGCCGCCTCGGTAATGGCCACGTCAGGCGATGCCAGCTGCTGCCAGAGCAGAGCCATAGTGAGGGAATAGGCCGAAAAGACAATGACGGCGCTGATCAGATCCTTGGTGCGGCCCACAAAGAAAGCGCAGACAACCAAGAACAGCAAGAGCAGAAAATGTACCAGGGTCATCTTTGGTTCTCCCTTCCAGAGACATCTTTAACAGGTATGCTGCCGCAGGCAGCTGGAACACCTGTACGGTAGGCGGATTTTCCAATCAGATGGGCTGCTGTGGGACTTGTAATCCAAATGAAGGTGATAATCAGCAGGAGCTTCAGGCTGGTAAATGAAAAACCCATGTGGATCATGGCCCCCAAAAGTGATAGGCCCAGGCCAAGTGTGTCTCCCTTTGCGGTAGCATGAACGCGCATATAAATGTCCGGCAGGCGGATCAAACCAATCACACTGACTAGAAAAAAGAAGACGCCTCCTGCCACGAAAATTGCGGCAATAATATCGCGAATAAGCATTAACACATTGTTTTCCTCCTAACCCAGCCTTCCCTTTTCGATATACTTGGCCATCCCCACAGACGTGAGAAAGTTCACCAAGGCATACACTAAGGCAACGTCCACAAAAAACAGCTGACGGGTCGCCAGGGCGACGAAAACCAGCACTGTAACCGCCTTTGTGCCAATCAGGTTAATCGCTGCAACACGATCAGGCACAGACGGCCCGACAACCGCGCGGCCAAAACAGACAAACATGAGGGCAATGAGAATATATGCACCTGCACTAAGCACAATTTCAATCATTACTCTTCCTCCAAACGTCGCAGCTTTTGGGCAATATTCCACTGAAGAACCCCATCAGCGAACTCCTTGTCCAGCAAATGCACAGTAAAGCATTCATCTTCAATATCCAACACCATGGTTCCGGGAGTGAGGGTGATAAAGTTGCCCAGCATTACCCGCAGCCACTTATGCTTAAGGGTAGGGCAATAGATCACAACCCCCTGCCGGCATTCAATTTTGCGGCTTAAAACGAACTTCATCACTTGAATATTAGCTTTAAACACTTCTACCAGTAAGACTCCGATGAGCTGAATCATGATCCAGGTCCGGCGCAAGGTGAACCGGGGTAAGTCGTCTTTTCCCCAAAAAAGATCGCTGTTGAGGGCAATCACGCCCGCGCAGCAGATAGCCCCTACCAGGAGGCTGTCCCACTGCAGTCTTTCGCTGATCACAATCCAGAAGGAAAAGAGAGCCAGAAAAACCCTTAATTTCGTCGCCATTGAAATACCCCAATCAATATCATATGTAACCACACTATATCAGCCTAGAGCCATTTTGTAAAGATTTTGCGCCGGCCCTCAATTTATCGGCTTGTTGCTTTGTGAATCGTGCAACAAAACGCCCCCAGGGACAAATCCAAGGGGGCGAAGGGCTGAGATCAAATCACAGGTCAACGATGTCAAAGCGCTTGGTGGAAACCCTGTAGGCAATTGCAGTGCCAAGGATGTAGACCAGAATGCCTGCCAGCAAAATGGGCAGCTGCCTGAAGAGCATGGCTCCTTCTACGCTGTCCAGCCAGGCAAACTGGGGAAAATGCACGACGATTTCCATCAACAGAACCCCAAGGGTGGCGGGAATGATTGCCCAGAGAAAGGACCAGCCCACTCTGTAGCCGGTTTTAAAAAAATGGGTTAGAAAGATAACGTTGAAGATTGTATAGACCATGAGCCCGAAACCATAGTAAGCGACATTGGCTTCAATGCCCGCCGGATTCCCCTCCGGCAGCAGCCGCAGGCGCAGCAGTGCAAAGGGCAGGGAAATCACGAGCTGTGCCATTTGGCTTAAGACCACCAGGGCAACCTTGGATTTCACGACGTCACGCTTTTTCACCGGAAGCAGTGAGGTGTAGTAGATATCATTGATCTCCCGCCCATAGGTAAAAGTGATGTATGGCCCAAGACAGCCGAACAGGAAAACCATACCGTAGGGGTAGGCGGGGACAATGACCAGCGCCCCCAGCAGCGTAAAGACAAATAGATTGGGATGGGCAGCCAGCCTCAGCTCTTTGTAAAGCAGGTTATACATCGTAGCCCCTCCTTTCTGTCCTAATCATGATTTCCTCCAACGAAAGCGGCCGATCCTCTCCGCTCTCCCGCAAGTACTGGAAGGATTCAATGAAAGTCCCTTTGTCAGCGCTCTTCACTAACTTGCCGTCTTTGATATAGGTAATGTCGTCAGCGCATTTTTCCAGATCCGAGGTTATATGTGTGGAATATAAAATGCTTCGTTCGCCGTCTCTAACCAACTCCCTAAACAGGACAAGCAAGTCGTCCCGGGAAACAGGGTCAAGCCCGCTGGTGGGTTCATCCAGGATAAAGAGCTTGGCGTTGTGGGATAAGGCCAAGGCGAGCATATACTTTACCTTCATGCCCGAAGACAGCTCCTTCACCTTCTTGCTGGGCACCAGTTCAAACATGTCCAGATATTTCTGGTACGCCTGTTCATCCCAGTTAGTGTAAAAGCGCCTCGTAACTTCGGTAATGCTGGACAAGCGCTTGTGGCTGTAGAAATCTATTCCTCCCAGGACAACCCCAAGCTCCTGTTTGCACTGCTGCTCGTTCTGGAGGAAATCACGGCCGAACATCTCCACTGTTCCTCCGTCAGCACGGACCAAATTTAAAATAGACTTCAAAGTGGTGGTTTTCCCCGCACCATTTTTGCCAATCAGCCCCATGATTCTGCCTGGCTGCAGAGTAAAACTGACACCATCAAGAGTGAAATTGTCATATCTTTTCGTAAGTCCCTTGACAGACAAAACAGCCATATCACTTCTCCCCCTTATCTCCAAAAATGCTCTCCATCGCCTGGCCAGTCATGCGCAGGAATGACTTGCTGTCCACCAGGGCCATCCCCGGTGCCGCCGGGCTGGTATCCCCCAGCACCACAAGGCTGTCTCCCGGCTGAAGCCCGAACATATCCCGGGCTTTTTTCGGCAATACAATTTGCCCCCGCTCCCCCAGCGTGACTACACCGAACAGATGCTTGTTTCTTGGCGGGATAGGCATCCCCTCAGTTTCGGGATCATGGCGCACCAAGTCATTGAGGGAAACGTCATACAGCTCAGCCAGTGCCTCGCAGTTCAATATGTCAGGAAGTGTATCTCCGCTTTCCCACTTAGCCACTGCCTGGCGGGTGACCCCTATTCTTTCCGCCACTTCCTCCTGGGTCAAGCGGTGCTTATTGCGTAAAAAACGAAGGTTCGCAGCAATATTACTTCTTGGATTACTCATACTTTTCATACCTCCTGACTTCATAATACCTAAAAGTATGGGGAAGTAAAACCAACTGGAACAAACACATGATGTTAGTCTTAGTTGCCCGGCAGCAAAAAAGAAAACCCCGTACAATGTACGAGGTTTTGAAAATTAATCTTGGC
>FZPS01000193.1_pt82 | contig 13197 bp, 9 predicted proteins | sample 1817821 | NCBI WGS metagenome assembly FZPS01 (sample SAMEA104158645, study PRJEB21678) | metagenome | place: Germany | collected 2015-04-21 | reverse complement strand
CTACAAAAGATGAATTACTAGCTCGTGCTAAATTAATCCGCAACTTTTCGATCATAGCGCATATTGATCATGGTAAAAGTACTCTTGCTGATCGCATCCTAGAAAAGACCGGAAGTATCGAGCGCCGTGAAATGAAAAGTCAATTGCTTGATTCGATGGATTTAGAGCGAGAACGTGGGATAACTATTAAATTAAATGCCATCCAACTCAAGTATCGGGCCAAAGATGGAATTGAATACATTTTTCATTTGATCGACACTCCAGGGCATGTCGACTTTACTTATGAAGTTTCTCGCAGTTTAGCCGCCTGTGAAGGTGCTGTTTTAGTCGTTGATGCAGCTCAAGGAATTGAGGCTCAAACTTTAGCCAATGTTTACTTAGCAATAGACAATGATTTGGAAATTCTACCTTTAATCAATAAAATTGATTTACCGGCTGCTGATCCTGAACGAGTACAAGCAGAAATTGAAGACGTCATTGGCTTGGATGCTAGTGAAGCAATTCTCGCCTCTGCTAAGGATGGTATTGGAGTTGAAGAACTACTTGAACAAATTGTCACGAAAATACCAGCACCAACTGGTGATCCGACTGCTCCATTGGAAGCACTTATTTTTGACTCCTATTATGATGCCTATCGGGGAGTAATTCCTTCAATAAGAATTATTAATGGTACGATTCAAAAAGGTGACCATATCAAGATGATGGCCACTGGTGCAACCTATGAAGTTTTAGAAGTGGGAGTATTTACTCCAAAAGAAGTTAAAAGAGATTTCTTAACGATTGGTGACGTTGGCTATTTAGTTGCTTCAATTAAAGATGTCAATACAATTCACGTTGGTGATACCATTACTCATGAGTATAGACCGACTAAAAATCCTTTACCAGGGTATCGTCGACTTAATCCAATGGTTTTCTGCGGACTGTATCCAATTGAACCTAATAAATACGAAGAATTAAAAGAAGCTATCGAAAAATTAAAGTTAAATGATGCTTCTTTAGTATATGAACCAGAAACATCACAGGCCTTAGGCTTTGGGTTTAGAATGGGCTTTTTGGGCCTTCTCCATATGGAAATCATTCAAGAGCGAATTGAACGAGAGTTTAAAATTGATTTGATTGCAACAGCACCAAGTGTTGTTTATCGCGTCAATTTAACCAATGGAGAACATGTTTTGGTGGATAATCCATCAAACTTCCCTGATTTAGTGAAAATTAAATCTATCGAAGAACCTTTTGTCAAAGTTAACATTATGGCTCCAAGCGAATACGTTGGTTCAATAATGGAATTGTGTCAATATAAACGAGGGATCTTTGTCAATATGAAATATATTGAAGAAAGACGAGTTGTGATCCATTATGAAATGCCACTTGCTGAAATTGTTTATGATTTCTTTGACCGTTTAAAGTCAACTACTAGAGGTTATGCTTCTCTTGATTATGAACTATCTGGTTATAAAGAATCTAAACTCGTAAAACTTGATATCTTGTTAAATGGAGAAAAAGTTGATGCCTTAAGTACTATTGTCCATAAAGACTTTGCTTATCAAAGAGGTAAGTTATTAACGCAAAAACTGGTAAAGATTATTCCGAGACAAATGTTTGAGGTGCCAGTCCAAGCAGCAGTTAATAATAAAGTAATTGCTCGTGAAACTATTAAAGCCATGCGAAAAAATGTTCTAGCCAAATGTTATGGTGGAGACGTTTCGCGAAAGAAGAAGTTATTAGCTAAACAAAAAGAAGGAAAGAAACGAATGAAATCAGTAGGTAGTGTTGAACTTCCTCAAGAAGCTTTCCTAGCAGTATTGAGTTTAGACGATAATGAAAAGTAAAAATATGACCACTTTATCATTTTGGGTGAAGTGGTTTTTCTTTATCTAATATTGTAGATAATTGTCGAATAATATGATAGAATATTAATTATGTAAATACATACGGGACAAAAAAAGACGAATAAGGAGTATTTATGTCAACGATTTTAAAAATAACTAATTTAGTGAAATATTATAGTTCTGATGAACCGGTAATAAAAAGATTATCACTAGAAGTAAAAAAAGGTGAAGTATTCGGGTTCATTGGACCAAATGGTGCTGGTAAAAGCACTACAATAAAATGCATCACGGGAATCTTGCCCTTTGAAGAAGGTGAGATAACAATTAACAATTTGGATATTTTACAAGAGCCACTAGATGCTAAAAGATCATTTGGTTATGTAGCTGATAATCAAGCAGTTTATGAGGAAATGACTGGCCGTGAATTTGTTGAATTTATAGCTAGTGTTTATGGTTTAAAAGAGAATTTCAAACACCTATTCGAGGAATTAGTAAAGCGCTTTAATATGAGTCATGCAATAGACCAATACATTTCTAATTATTCACACGGGATGAAACAAAAAGTCTGCATCATAGCTAGTTTAATTCATGAACCAGATCTATGGATTTTGGATGAACCATTAACTGGTCTTGATATCAGTAGCGCAATGCAATTAAAAAACACAATTATTGATTATAAGAAAAAAGGAAAGAGTGTTCTTTTAACAAGTCATAATATTGATTCGGTTGAAAAACTCTGTGATCGAGTAGCCATTATTATCAAGGGTGAAATTAAGACTATTATCGATATGAAAGACTTTAATGGCCAGTCATTAGAAAAGTTGTTTTATCAACTAGTTCAAACTTCAGAAGGGGTTGAATGATGAATACTTTTAAATTGCTTTTTAAAAGAGAATTCAAAGCCCTTATTAACAATATCCGGATTAAAGGGTTACTTAATAATTTTATCAATCTTCTTATCTATTTAGTCTTGATAGGGATTTTAATATTTTTATTTGTTGAACTAACTAGTGGTTTTAACACTTATGGTTTAGGCTATGAAATTTTCACAATTATATTGACTTTTTTATTGAGTGTTCAAATTATAACTAGCATTAAACCAATTGTCTATTATGTTTTTCAAAATAAAGATTATTATATTTTACAACCACTACCAATCAAACCCGAAATAATTTTGGTCACAAAATTACTTATAACCTATCTTAAAGAACTTTTAAAATCGTTAATGTTAATTATTCCTTTGGGAGTAGCTTTTGGAATTCTTAATGATGCGGGTTTTATTTTCTATATGCTTTTTATTATAGTGATTTTGATGCTTCCTTTTATGGTGGTTTCATTTGCTCTCATATTGGCCTTTCCATACTTAAAAATAGAATCGTTTTTCAAAAGGAATGGTCTATTAAAACTTGGATGGTCACTTTTCATTTTGACCATTCTGTTTGTAGGTTACCGCAAGGTCTTGGGTATTATTATCAAATTGATTAATGATAATCAACTACGTTTTTTAATAAATGCTGATGTCGCCAATCAAATTAAAAATTCTATTAAATACTTAGTACCTTTTAATTTTTTTACCAATATGTTAGCTTATCAATCTCTGATTCTTAATTTTATATTAAGTTTCTTAGTTATCATATCTTTGGTTATCATTAGTATTTGGGTAAGTCGATTTAATTATCTAAGGTTAGTGAAATCAAAAATAGAATCAACAAAAAAGATAAAAAGTTATATTTTAAAAAGTAAAAGTGCTGTTTTTGCATTAGTGAAAAAAGAACTTTTGACAATTCTTCGATCATCTGAACTTTCTTTTTCTTATTTGTCAGTATTAATTTTGTTGCCGCTTATCAGTTACTTGTTGGTGTCTACCCTCAATCAAGCGATTGCACAAATCATAGGTCAAAATTATTTAATTCCTTTTGCTTTAATGTTTGAAATTTTATTAGTGGGTGTATCTAATACAATGGCGGGAATTATAATTTCCAAAGAAGGAAAAAGTATGACTTTGATAAAAATCATGCCTATATCATATAAAGTTCAAATCAATGTTAAAGTCCTGTTGTTAACCATTATGATGCAACTTGCTTTACTGATAACTAACTTAGTTTTAATATTGACTAAAGAATTTACTTGGATCGAAGGTATAGCAGTATGGGGAATATCTTCCTTGATTAGTCAAGGATTGATGTTACTAGCTATTAATAAAGACCTTGAACATCCCCATTTTAAAGGTGACCTAAATAATCATCAACACACAACTAGTTATATCTTAAATGCTATTTTCGCCGGAATAATTGTTGGTTTATTGGCACTTATAATCTATTTGCTTTATAACTTTGAAATGATGATTTTATTAACCAGTGGTTTGGGAATTCTCGTTTTAACGCTATCAACATCAAAACTTTACCGTAATTTAAACAAGAAAGTGAGTAGGATAATCGGATGAAAAAACGTGTTTTGAGTTTCATTATAATCATCCCCCTATTAATTATTTTTATTGTTTACGGAGTAGCTGATACCATCAAAATCTTGATTGATTTAAAAGCCGAATATATCGAACTAGAACATAATTTATTTGAAGAAGTAGAACTTGGCAATAAATTCATCCTCTATGGTGCGGCTTATCCTCTTGCTGCAACGAATCGAGATATTATTTGGACGTCAAGTGATGATTCTATCGCAAAAATAATTGATGACGTTGTCCACACATATCAAGAAGGTAAGGTTACTATTACGGCCTCACTTAAGGATAATTCCGTCCCTTCTAAGTCATTCGAACTTTATGTGGTAAGCAGTGATCCAAATCCAAAATACATATCAGTAAGTAATCCGCGTCATACTGAACAAGGAATTGAAAGTCTATCTTATTATGGGATGTATCGCTATCAAGGAGATAAGAAGGTAAAAGACGTAATAAACCTTGATGTCGTTGTCATTCCAAGAACTAGTGCCTTACAGGATGTGATTATTGAAAATCCAAATGAAGAAGTAGTTATTAATGAGAATTACCAAATGGAATTTAAATCACCAGGACTTTATACCATTACCTTTAAAGCTAAAGCTGACGAAAATATTTATGCAACCTACACTTTTAAAGTAGTTGATGGAGTAAACGTCTATTCATATGAAGATTTATTAAGATGTACCAATGGGAGTTTAAATGGTGAAGTTGTTGTAATGCAAACCAACCTTGAAAGTAAAAAGAATCTTTCGAGGGCTAATGCTTCATTAGCTGGAATTATACAAAATGATAAAACAATCGTCCCTTTTATTGAAATAGATTCAAACTATGATTTAAGATACTACCATAACTTAGGAATCATACCAAAAAAGTTGAAAGTAGGAATTGAATTTAAACAAGATATTTATGGTAACGGTTTTACCATTAACCTTCATGAACTGACCTTTCCGAGTCAATTGCACCCTGAAACTAATAAACCAATTCTCGGATTAAATGATCCTTTTCAAGGGCCTTTAGAATTTGTCTCGGCTCAAGGAGTGACTGTTCATGGCCAAGATAATATCGGCTTCTTGGTAAGTCGGGATCATGTTATGATAAACAATGTTTCTTTAAAGAACACTAATAATGTTAGTGATTTAACTCATCTTGATTTTGTAGGTACTACATTAGAAATAATGGGGGATAATGTTACAATTATTAATTCAATTATTTCCAACGGAAGAACTACCGTTCGAAGCTTTTCCAATGAAAATTTAACGATTGAAAAATCTATCTTGCAATATGCACGTGAGTTCATCTTGAAAATAGGTTCTAATCAATTTATCAGAGCCCAAAATCAAGAACAACTTTATCCCATTCCTTATGATACTAGGGGGGGAATTGCTAGTGACTCAAGTGTAATCGTCAAGGATACTTTCTTTTACACCTCAGGAATATTTTGTATCGGTATAGACACTCATTTTTCCGGACCGCTACTGTATGATGGTACAAAATATGCTAATGGCGTTAAAGATTTAGCAGCAACCTCTTATGCATCCCATTTAACCATTAGTGGTGATGTTCGTTTTTATGATTGGAAAAGTGTTGACTCATTAGATAGTTCAACTTTGATTAGCGGAACACATACCGCAATCAAATTTGACATAGGAGAATATTTGAGGGTAGTGGCTGATGAAAAGATGATTAAAAAACATCAAGGAGTTGAGTATGTTCATGGTGGTATCGCCTTGTTTGGGGGAGGATTAAACTTAAGTCAGATAACCTTTCGAAATAATGACTTGAAGAATGATCTAGGCTATTATCAGATATCGCTAGCAGACTCAAGACTTGATGGACTGTCAAAAGTATTTCTTATGGCCGCTGGTGAAAAACCCTTCCAATTTTATATGTATCAAAATGATTATGAGATCATTAGTATTGGTGATGCACCATCAATTAATGACTTAATATCTTAAACCAAGGTCCCTAATCCAAAAACGAGATTAGGGGCCTTTTTTAAGCCCAAAGAGAGAGTTTTGTACATATTACTAATTATCCTTTTATAGCCATATTCCTTTAAAATTTCGCGGTTTTTTGGTATAATAATAATGGTGATAAAATATGAGGGGATTATACATTCACATTCCTTTCTGTAAAAAAATATGTACCTATTGTGATTTTTATAAGAGGATTGCGGGAGAAAAATTAAAGACAAAATATATCGACATGCTTTTAAAAGAAATAGATCTCAAGGAATCAAAGTTTTCCCAAATTTCTACCTTATATATTGGCGGAGGGACACCTAGTGCGCTTGGTGTGACGCTCTTAGAGCGTTTGTATGATAAACTGTCCACGGTTTTAGATTTCAAACGCTTAGAGGAGAGTACTATTGAGGTTAATCCAGAAGATATAAATGAAGAATTAGTTAAATGTTTAGTAAAATATCAAGTTAAACGGGTTAGCATCGGTGTTCAAGGTTTTGATGAAAGAAAGCTGAAAATATTAGGCAGAAATCATAATTATGAACTAGTATCTAAAGCTGTATCCCTTTTAAAGGAACACGGAATAACTAATATCAATTTAGATTTGATGTATGGTATAACTGGCTTTGATTTAAACGAATTAGATAAAGAAATCGATCTCTTTCTTAGTTTAAAGCCTACCCATATCTCTACTTATTCCTTGCAACTTGAACCGCATACCATTTTGTATAATCAACACTTAAAAGGTAAATATAATTTAATGGATGAAGAATTAGAAAGTAAAATGTACTTTCACATTATCGAACGCTTAAGTAAAGCTAACTTCATTCATTATGAAACATCCAATTTTGCTTTACCTGGTAATCAATCGGCTCATAACCTAATTTATTGGAAAAATGAACATTATTTAGGATTAGGACCTTCAGCAAGTTATTACATCGATGATACTCGTTATACAAATACTAAAAATCTTGAGAGTTATTTTGCTGGGGTATTAAGTGGTGAATTATTTTATTTTGAAGAAGTTGTTCTTTCTAAAGAAGATAAAATGAACGAAGAATTAATCTTAGGCTTGAGATTAATCGAAGGGGTTAGCGAAAAGACTTTCTTTGAAAAATATGGAGTTTCAATTTATGATGCCTTTCCAAAAATCGAAAGTGGTCTTGAACGTGGTCTCCTTGTTAAAAAAAATGGTAATATTGCGATTAATTTCCCTTATCTTTATTTAGGAAACTATGTTCTAGCAGAAATCCTTTAATAAGTAGGTGACTAAATGGATGAATTAGCAATAGAATACAAATACTATCTAGCAACTGAAAAGATGGTTAGTGAAAATACCATTAATTCATATATGAATGATATTGAAAAATATCTAGAGTTTTTAAAAGAAAAATCTTTAGTTGATGATCCGAAATACATTTTAGATGAACATATTCGGGATTTTCTAGCTCATCTAAGAAAAAGAAAGTATTCATCATCATCTAGAAGCCGTTATTTAAGTGCTATTAAGTCTTTTCATAAGTTTTTGTACAAAGAAAAATATACTGACAAAGATGTAAGTAGATTAATTGAGTCGCCCAAGTTAGATAAAAAGTTGCCAGTAGTGTTATCAATTGATGAAACTCAACGCCTGTTAGAAGTAGTAGAAGGTAACACGCCATTAGATTTGAGAAACAAAGCAATGCTTGAAGTTGTATATGGTTCTGGACTGCGGGTCAGTGAACTTTTAAATCTAAAGCTTGACAATCTCCATTTAACCAATAATTTAATCAAGATTAGAGGTAAGGGTTCAAAAGAACGAATTGTACCAATAAATGAGTATGCTGCTAAAGCATTACGTGAATACATTATTGAAGGACGTACCAAACTATTAGTAACTGGGAAAGATCGAGGATTTGTCTTTTTGAATCATCACGGTAATGTTTTATCGCGCCAGGGTTTTTACAAGATTTTAATTAATTTGGGTAAAAATGCTGGGATAACAAAAGAGATTTCGCCACATACCCTTCGACATTCTTTTGCGACTCATTTATTAGAAGCAGGCACTGATTTACGGTTTGTTCAAGAATTACTTGGACATGAAGATATTTCGACCACTCAAATATATACGCACTTGAGTCAAGGACGAATCAAAGAAATTTATCAAAACGCGCATCCGCGTGGAAAAGAGGTATTATGAAATTTAAAAGAGTTTTTGTAATAGTAATGGATTCAGTAGGTTTTGGTGAAGCTGATGATGCTCATCTTTATAATGATCAAGGTTCTAACACCTTTAAACACATTGTGGAATCTTATCCAGAAATAAAAATCCCAACTTTAACTAAACTAGGGGCAGGGAATATCAATCCTAATAAAGTTATTAAACCAGTACCTGAACAAGATTTATTAGGAATAGCTACCCTTTTAAAAGAAATAAGTGTTGGAAAGGATACTTTAACCGGACACTTTGAATTAATGGGATTAAAGGTTGATACCCCATTCCCGTCATTCACTGATACTGGTTTTCCTAAAGAATTAATTGATCAATTAGAAAAACTAACTGGCCGAAAAGTCATCGGCAATATCAGTGCTAGTGGAACTGAAATTATTAAAGATTTAGGTCTCGAACACATGAAGACCGGAGCAATCATTGTTTATACATCGGCTGATTCGGTGTTACAAATTGCTGCTCACGAAGAAATAGTTCCGCTAGAGGAGTTATATTCTATTTGTGAAATTGCTCGAAAAATTACTTTAGATAATCCTGAATGGCTTGTAGGCCGTATTATCGCCCGACCATTTGTAGGAACATCACCAGAAAACTTTAAACGAACAGCTAATCGTCATGATTATGCGGTTAAACCTTTCTCAGCAACAACTTTAGATACTTTAAAAGCTGCTGGATATGATGTAATTGCTATTGGAAAAATATTTGATATTTTTGCAGGTGAAGGGATTACCGAAAGTTATCGCACCAAGAGCAACTCTAATGGTATGGAAGAAACAATTAGAATGCTCGATAAAGACTTTAATGGCTTGTGTTTCACTAATTTAGTGGACTTCGATGCTTTATATGGCCATCGTCGTGATCCAGTAGGCTATGGAAAAAGTTTAGAAGAGTTTGACATTCAATTAAAAGAATTTATTGAAAAAATGAACGATGATGATCTCTTGATGGTTACAGCCGATCACGGAAATGATCCGATCCATCATGGCACTGATCATACTAGAGAATACCCACCACTGTTCATCTATCACAATCAGATTAAACCAGGAGTTTTACCATTACAAAACTCATTTGCGACAGTAGGAAGAACAGTTTGTGGAAACTTTGGGGTAAAAGAACCTGAAATTGGAACAAATCTTATGGGGAGGATAATTGATAAATGAGAATAAGAGGAACCTTGAAGTATGATGAAAATACGGATATAGTTTATTATAAGTGGTATTTAGAAGGTCAAGAACCAAAAGCGATTATTCATATATCACATGGAATGGCTGAGCATATCTTACGTTATGATGAGTTTGCGAATAAATTAGTCGATGCTGGATTTGCGGTGTATGGTGAAGACCATTATGCTCACGGCGAATCATCAACTGACATTAAAAAAATAGGCGTTATAACCGAAAAAGACTTTATGAGTACAATTATTGATGATATGAAACTTACAGTTGAATTGATAAAAAAAGAGCATCCTGGACTTCCAATCTATGGTTTCTGCCATAGCATGGGGAGCTTTGCTGCTCAAAGATACATTCAATTATATCCAAATGATTATTCAAAAGTTATTTTATCAGGAAGTAGTAACACTAATTTCGAACATTATTTAGGCAGGGTATTAACTAGAATAATAATGACTTTTAGAGGCAAAACTCACTATAGTAGTTTAGTTCAAAAAATGTCAATTGACAAATTTAACAAGCCATATAAAGATTTGCTTGGTAAAAACCATTGGCTATCAAGTGTAACGGAAGAAGTAGACAAATACAATGAAAACGAGTATTGTGGAGCAGCTTTTCCGGTAAATTACTACTATTCTTTATCAAAATTAATGACTGAAGTTACTAAGAAAGCTAATTATAAAAATATAAATTCAAATCTTGAATTATTCCTTATTAGTGGTAGTAACGATCCGGTTTCAAATAACGGAAAAGGGATTCTCAAATTATATAATTTTTTAAAAAACCTAGGATTAAAAGTAGATTACAAACTTTATGAGAATGGCCGCCATGAACTGATCAATGAGGTTCTGGATATTAAAAATCAAGTAATACAAGATATTGTTGAATTTTATCAATCAAATAACCAATAAAAGACATGAGATTCTTAAAATCTCATTCTTTTTTATTATAATTTACTTTGGGAATCAAAGTTTAAATTTATTATTTGTTTTGCTTGAGATTTCAAAATGTGATAAAATATGTCATAGTTACTTATTGCTATGAAAGGATGTATGTTATGCATATTTTAGGCTTCTTAGATAATGGCGTGCCAGGAGAATTTAAATATTTTACTTTAGCGCATTTTATCCCATTAATCATTATGGGTATTATAATATTTTTGATTATAAAATACAAAGATGCTATTAGAAATTGGAAACACGAATCATCATTAAGGTTAATTTTTGCCTTTATTATGATTATTATGGACATGTCATATTATTGGCTAGTAATCAATCCGAATATCTCAACTAGTCCAGTTGAACATTTGCCGATTAGAGTTTGTGGTTGGGCTTGTATTTTCGGTTCTTATTTATTGGTTTCTAAAAGTAAAACACTCTTTGATATAAACTACTTTTGGGTGTTTGCGGGGTCAGTTAACGCATTAATTACTCCAGCTGTTATTACTAATGCTGGACCATCACACTACCGCTATTATCAATTTTGGATTGAACACACTTCATTATTCATTTGTATGATCTATATGATTTTTGTTCACAAAATGAGACCAACTTGGCGATCATACTTTAAATCATTCGCGGCCCTTTTTATCCTAGCTTTAATAGCGATTGCTGTTAACAAAGCAATTCCAGGAGCAAACTACTTATATCTTGAGGGTGTGGTTGAAGGTGATTCAATATTAAATATCTTACCAAGCAATTTCTGGTTAAGATTTGGAATAATGTTTATCTTAGCTAATGTTCTATTTGTAATAGCTTATCTACCGTTCCTAATCAAAGATATTAAAAATAATCCAGAACTTAAACAAATCATAATAGCTAATGAAGAATATTCAACATCATTAAACTAATGATCAATTTAACAAATTATATATATATGATAACAATAAAATGAGCGCGTAATGCGCTTTTTTTATTTACTTTTTTTGAATAAGTCCTATGTCACTTTAATTTTGTCAAAAACAGGTTTTAGATATATAACATAGCCTTCGCTATATAATTCGAATGGACAATTACCCACGTTTTGAATTTTCGAACGCTGTAGGAAGGGTTATTTTGTCGGATAAAATCAGATTGTTTGATATTTTGTACCGAAAAAATATTTACATATATAAACTAGAAAAATGAAACATTTTAAAAGAAATCATTAAATAAAAAAGATTTTACAATTTCAATGTCGCTTGCATTTTTAAAAAATGTAATATATCGACAATGATAATACATATATCAAATAGAAAGTCAATTCACAAATGTCACTCAAAAATAAAATCAGATGGGAATTATATATCTGAAAGAAAAAAACAAAAGGAGTAAGAAATATATAAAATCTTTTAGCTTGAGAAAATCAATTTATATAGAAAAGAATGAACAACAGATATTTTGATTTTTCTATATATGTTAAGGGAAAAATAGATTTTAAAAAAACATATATTTAAAAAAATATACTCTATACTTACGGAAAAAACAAGTCATATATGTAAGAAGAAGTTTTTTGAAACACACATATATCCAAATCAAAAAACATCAAAATGTCGACTCTTGTAGAAAAATATGAATGGATGAATATCCACAAAAACATTTTTCAAACGCTCTGAGAAGGGGTGGTTATTTATTTATTTTTGATGATTTTTAAAAGTGTAAGTCCAAGTTAAAAATAAAGTGATTTATATAGGCAAATACAAAACTATTTGAAAAAAATAGTTTTATTAATACGATGATCTTTAGAGATTTGAACACAAAACATTAGCTGAAGAAAATGCACGACCAATTACCAATATATTTTTTTGGAGGATAGATGTGTAGAAAGTAGGCCTCTGTAGGAAAAGGTGAATATACTATTGGACATGAAAAATTATTTCAGACGCTGACATATGGGGTATTTTGTCGAATAGAATCTTATAACAAGTACAAGTATTTCAAATACTAACAAACATGACAAAAGGACTGCTTAATTTGTCAATTGTTATCGAAAGAAAACTTGTAGTGAGAGAAATCAATCGGTTTAAAAGCAGAAGATTTGTCAATTATTTGATCAGAAAATAAGTAATAAAATGCGTGTTTTAGTAGTTATCAACATTTCAACATATTAGTGTTTTATCCGCTTTTTACCTTACAATACAACTAGTTAACATAATATATATTATAGGAAGCATAACAACAATAACAATATCTAGTAATAGTGGTTCTACTAACACAATATAGAGTAGTTTATTATATTTATTTGTCGAAAGTTAAGCCGTTTTTAAAAATAAACATATTCAAGAACAAAGATTTGATATATTTAATTATAGCATATTTTGTCGAAAGACTTCTAATACTTTGAGACAAAAAAACGCTCAATTTTGGATTTTATATACTTCTAAATAAGAAACCTAGGTAGTATATAAAAATGTCTTATTTCGCTTGTTTTAGGCTTATAATTTGAATATTGTTTTCACTTGTTCTGTTTATCATCTCTAGACCACATGAAAGACTAAAGCTTAAGAAAAAATATCTTATTTTAACTATAGAATCATAAAAACAAGCCGTTTTATAGCGCTTGAAATATTTTTTCGTGGATAGTTGTTAAC
>FZPS01000032.1_pt52 | contig 13200 bp, 14 predicted proteins | sample 1817821 | NCBI WGS metagenome assembly FZPS01 (sample SAMEA104158645, study PRJEB21678) | metagenome | place: Germany | collected 2015-04-21 | reverse complement strand
GTTGAGCATTTTAGCCAGATTGATGGCATCAAGACCTAAACTGGCGGCAGTGTAAGGGGAGAGGGAACCGTCAACAATAACTGTGTCGACATCAGCCGCTACTTTTTCATAGGCTGCCATGATTTTTGCCCGGTTTGCGGCTGTGTTGTTACCCCTGGACAGATGGAACGGTGCAGTGTGGACAGGGGAAAGGACAGATTCATCATGGGGCAGATTTAGTACTTCTTTTAGTAACCGCACATCATCATCAGTTTTGTTCTGTGACCCCTTGGTTGGATCCAGTGGTTTAAAGTAGCCCACCTTAATTCCTTCTGCACGCAGTTTAAGCGCCAAACCTAAGGCAATTGCTGTTTTGCCGCTGCCGGCCATACCGCTGATAAAAATACTTCTCATTTACTTCACCCTTTCTACTCCAGATTACCCTATTTTACCTTTTCTACTCCAGTTTGTCATCAGAGGAAATGGTTATTTTCACATCCAGTGCCACGGCACCGTCTGAATATGCGAACACAGGGTTTAGGTCGATTTCCGCTATCTCGGGGAAATCTAAGGAAAGTTTTGCAATCCGGGCGATTGTATCTACCAGTGACTCGATGTCAGAAGGATCGCTGCCGCGGTACCCACGCAGCAAGGTATAAGCTTTAGTCTCCTTAATCATTTCTTCAATTTCCTGCCGCGTTAGGTTTTGCGCCAGTCTAAAGGAAACATCCTTCAGCAGGTTAACGTAGATACCGCCTAAACCAAAGGCAATTAACGGCCCAAACTGTAAATCTCGAGTCATACCGACAATAATTTCATTGCCCGGGGGCATCATTTTCTGAATTTCTATACCATAAATAGGTGTGCCCGGCATTAGACGGTTGACACTTTCCATAATTTCAAGATAACCGTTTTTGACTTCCTCTGCTGAGGTCAGACCTACCTTGACGCCACCAACATCTGTTTTATGAATAATTTTGGGGGAAGCAATTTTCAGCACGACGGGATAGCCCATGCTTTCAGCCTTTTCTACAGCTTCATCAGGGCTGTTAACAAGATAAATAGGAGCTACCGGGATACCATACGACTGTGCTACTTGTGTTGCTTCGTTACCCAGTAAGACTAGTCGACGGTCTCGTATCACATCATAAAAGGTTGCTTTTACTGCCTGACGGTCTATATTATCAAAGGTGTAGAGCGGCTCTGCGTTCTCGATTTTCTGACGCATGTGGGCGTAATTAACCATCCCGGAAATGGCTTTCACTGCCGGTTCGGGGAAAGTATAAGTAGGAATGCCGTAATCGGCAAGAAAACGGGTACCTTCCGCAAGTCTTTCACCGCCCATAAAGGCCGCAAAGACCGGCTTGTCAGGATATTTTTGCCGCATTTCCGCCGCTAATTCAGCTGTTTTTAACGGTTCGGTAACAGCAGTAGGGGAGAGCATGAGCAGGGCACAGTGTGTGCTGTCATCTGCCATCACTGCTTCCAGTGCCGTCCGGTAGCGGTCAGCCGGCGCATCACCCAGCACATCTACAGGGTTATAAACACTGGCCTCTACCGGCAGCGATTCACGTAAATTAGCGGTAGTTTCTTTACTGAAACGGGCCATGTCTAAATTATAGCGTTCTACACTATCAGTAGCAATAATACCAGGGCCACCGGAGTTGGTGACGATGGCTATTTGCTTACCGGCAGGTACGGGCTGGTTTACAAAAGCAATGGCTAAATCAAATAATTCAGCCATATTATCTGCCCGCAGCACGCCGCACTGGCGAAAAGCTGTGTCGTAAGCAATGTTACTGCCGGCTAGAGCACCGGTATGGGAAGAAGCGGCCCGGGCACCGGCGGTAGAGGTGCCAGCCTTAAGAATGATAATAGGTTTACGTTTACTTGCTTCACGGACAACTTCCAAGAAACGTTCACCGTCAGTAACATCCTCTAAATAGCAGAGAATAACGCTGGTTTGCGGATCTTCACAGGCAGACCAGATAAAGTCAATTTCATTAAGATCAGCTTTATTGCCCATGGAGATGAAACGGGAAAAGCCTAAGCCCACGCTGCGGCTCCAGTCCAGAATGGCCAGCAGCATGGCACCGCTTTGAGAGATAAAGGCAATTTTGCCTTTAGGCGGAGAACCGGGCGTGAAAGAAGCATTAAAGGGAGTATGATTGTCCATAATGCCCACAACATTGGGGCCGACAAGGCGCATGTTGTACTCTTTGCAGATGCGGACAAGTTCTTGTTCCCTCTTTAAACCCTCTTCACCAATTTCTTTAAAGCCAGCAGTAATAACTACTAAGAATTTTACTCCTGCTTCCCCGCACTCCTTTGCCACGTTAATTGAAATGTGGGCAGGGACAGCAACTACAGCAACATCAACAGCATCCGGAACTTCTTTGACGGAAGGGTAGCATTTGTAACCTAAAATCTCTTCTTCTTTAAGGTTAATTGGGTAAACATTACCTGCATAGCCGCTTTCCTGTAGATTTACTAAGATGGAATGGCCAATTTTCCCTTCTTTGTTGGAAGCACCAACTACAGCAATAGATTTCGGATTAAACAGAATACTTAAATCACTCATCAGATCACTCACCTTCTGACGTGGCATATTAGTGAAAAAAATAACAGCTGGCTCATTTTTGATTGTACCAGTCTTTACCGAAACTTTCAATGCTTGTTTGCTGTAGCTGGTAAGATAGTAAAAGTTCTAAAAAATTGCAAGATTCTGCCATTATCCTCTTGCTGTACTGTAGCTGAAGACAGTACCGGATTAAAGCTAAACAAGTGACTGGGTCAGTTTAGTTTGCAGCAGAATTAGTAAATTATTCTGCTTACTTCGTGCGTTAAGTAGAGCATGGCCCCTTTACAGGGTATTCTTTGTCTGGGGACAGCATAAAGAGGGAGGAAAGTAATGGAATTAGTCGAAATAATAAAGGAAACAGATCTCAATTCGGGACGGTGGGTGCTTTGCATAATTTCAGCCAGATCGACCAAGTCATCAACCGGATGCTGACAACAGTAGCTGAAGGCAGAAAGCAGATTGCTGTTTTTATTAAACAGGGACAGGAACAAAGGAATCTTTTAATGGCCGAGCTGGTAGAGCTAAAGTCAGCTCTCATAAAGGTAATTACGCAGGCAGATCGTCTGGAGCAGGACTATAAACTGGCACGACAGCATTTGCTGGAGGTCAACGGTAACTTTACCAAATACAGCGCGCAGGAAATTCAGGTCGCCTATGACGAAGCTAAATATATACAAAAGCAGCTGCTGAAGATGTATGAAGAGGAAGAAGAGAATCAACAGCGCCTCAAGGAGCTGGAGGCAGCTTTGCTGCAGTTAAATGAAACATTAACCAAAGCCGAGAAGCTGGAAGGTCAGACCGAGTTGGCGCTGCAGCTGCTCTCCGGTGATCTGCAGCATACTAATGTAAAACTTGATGAACTGCAGCTGCGGCAGCAGTTAAGCCTGCGGATCATAAAGGCACAGGAAGAAGAACGCCTGCGTGTAGCCAGGGAAATTCATGATGGACCGGCCCAGTCCATGGCTAATGTGGTGCTGCGGGCTGAAATATGTGAAAAATTAATGGCATTGGAGCCGGAAAAGGTTAAAGAGGAACTGCATGATTTAAAGGCCATGGTCAAGGAAAGTCTGCAGGAAGTGCGTAAAATTATTTTTAACCTTCGACCCATGGTGTTGGATGATTTAGGGCTCATTCCTACCCTGCGCCGCTTTATCAGTGAACTGCAAAAACATACTAAACTGACAATTGAGTTAGTGGTGTTGGGTGGCGACAATCAACGCCTGCCTAACACCTTGGAAGTTGCCGTTTTTCGCATAATCCAGGAAGCACTCAACAATATCTGTAAACACGCGCAGGCACAGCGCTGTCTTGTAAAACTGGAAATGCTGCCCAAGCGTTTACATATATTAGTATCTGATGATGGCTGCGGTTTTGACCCGGATCTGAGCGCAAACGCCAAGACAGAAAGTTTTGGTTTATTAGGTATGCGGGAACGTGTGGAATTATTAAAGGGGGAGATGGAAATTACATCTGCTCCGGGCAGCGGCAGTGAGATTCAGATCATGATCCCTATAAAGAGGTGAAGCAGATGCAGAAAACGACCATCCTCATTGCCGACGATCATGCGCTGATTCGCGATGGCTTAAAGCGGATTTTGGAACTGCATGAAGAGTTTACGATAGTAGGAGAAGCGGCAAACGGTGAAGCGGCCTGTGCTCTGGCCCGCGAATACCAACCGGAAATTATTTTAATGGATATTAATATGCCGCGCATGAATGGCATTGAAGCCACAAAGAAAATCAAACGGAACTGTACAAATACCAATATTATCGCCCTGACGATACACGATGATGATGAATATATTTTCGAATTAGTTAAAGCCGGCGTTTCAGCCTACATTTTAAAAGATGTGGCAGCCGATTCTTTGATCAGCACTATTCGGGCTGTGGCCAGGGGTGAAACAGTCTTTGATGCTGCCATAACCGCGAAAATGCTGGCGGAGTTCCAGCGTCAGGCCCGCCACCGCAGCAGCACAGAAGCTCTCACCCCACGGGAAATAGAGGTACTGACCCTGATCGCCCGCGGTAAAAACAATAAGGAAATTGGCGCGGAACTGTTTATCAGTGAAAAGACGGTTAAGAACCACATTACTAATATCTTCCGCAAAATAAATGTGACCGACCGTACCCAAGCTGCCCTGTATGCCGTGAAAAACCGCATCGTCAAACTTTAAGCAGAACCCGGAGGGGTTCTTTTTTGTTGGACGAAAATAGGACCATAGTCCTGCCGGAAATGAGACGTAGGCTAGATGGCAGCTTGTGGAAATGGTGTTAAACTGTTAGCAGCGGAAAGCTTGCGGGTGCTGTTATTATATATTTGGGGAGGTTAAAAAACAATGAAGGAATTATTACAAAAATTGCTTAGTGAAGAATCGGGACAAGGTATGACCGAATATGCATTGATTTTAGCGCTTGTATCTATTGCAGCGATTGTTGCTCTCAGTCCGTTGGGCAAAAAGATTAAGGAGATTTTTGAAAACGTTACAGGCAGTTTAGATGTGTCAACTGAATAGAAAGTCTAATTTTAAATGATTTGCATTGTGTGAACAGCCCTGTCCACCATGGGCAGGGCTAAATCCTGCCTGAAAACGCTTAAGTGGGTGAGGATAATGGCAAAATGGTTAAAGAATCACAGAGGCCAGGCTGTTGTGGAAGCGGCTGTAGTGCTGCCCATCATTTTGCTGCTGCTTTTGGGGATGGTGGAAGTGGGGCGTATCTGTAATGCGTACCTGCTAGTGACACAGGCAGCGCGGCAGGGGGCCCGTTATGGGGCAGTAGGGGCTAGTGACGCAGAGATAACAGACCGTATTGCCAGCGCAGTCAACCCCCTTAATCCGGCGGAGTTAACCGTTACCATCACCCCGGCAGGGGAGCGCCAAAGCGGTGAGGATTTACATCTCAGGGTGAGCTACCCACTGCAGCTGATTACTCCTTTGGCGGGCAAAGTTATTAGTAATCCCTGGATTGTCAGCAGCAGCGTCACCATGCGCGTGGAATGAGGTGAGATGATGGGCGGTAGGAGGCTGAAAAAATATTGGCAGAACGAAGGTGGGACTGTCGTTGTTATCCTGGCTTGTATCATGACTCTGCTGATGGCATGTACGGCCTTAGTGGCTGATCTTGGCGTTAATTATGTGACCCAGTCCCGTTTGTCAGCGGCAGCCGATGCTGCAGCATTGGCTGGAGCAACTAAATTTAACGAAGGAGCAGAGCAGGTAAAAGCAGCGGCACTGACTGTGGCTGCCCAAAACGGTGTTGAGGCCGGGCAAGTTGAGGTTGAGGTGGCGGCCGACGGAAAAGAAGTTACTGTAACTGCCTTTGCGCCTGTACGTTTATTTTTTGCCAAACTGTTCACACACTCTACAGAAAAAATGGCGCAAAAAGCACGGGCTGCAGCAGCACGTCCGACAGCCATGCATAAGCTTGTCCCGCTGGGGATAAACGAAAAGGCCAGCTTTGAGTTTAACAAAACCTATAAATTGTTTGCCAAAAACAACAATAACGATGAGCTGGATTTAGGTTCAGGAAATTCCGGAGCCCTTGCCTTTCGGGAAGGCGCTGAGGGTGCCAATGAATTTGAAATCTATCTGCGCGAAGGCTATGACGGTGTGATCAGTCTGGGTGATATTCTTTATACAGAAGCGGGAGTGAAATTTTCAGCCCTCAAGAGTGGTTTAGGGGCCCGTTTAACTGCCGCCCAGGCACAGAGCGATCATACCTGCAGTTTTAATACCTGTCCACCTGGCTGTCCGCGCATTCTATATATACCCGTCTATCGTCCCCTTGAAGAAAACGGTAAAGTAACGCAGGTGGAAGTAGTGGATTTTGCTGCTTTTTGGCTGGAAGCAAAACAGCTGGGCAATGGTTCCTGGCAGATTGATAAAGAGATTACCGGAAGGTTTATTCGCCGGGTCAAAGGAGGCTGTACCACGGCGGCAGGGGAAAGTCCTTTTGGTCTTATCAGCGGCAAGTTAGTGGAGTAAAAGCATTTTATCTTTTCCGGCGGCAGATGTCAGGGTTTTAGCCCCCCAAAGCGCCCCTGATATCTGCCCTGGGTTTTTCTTGGACCGAACATAGATGAGGTGAGGGCATGAAGGGGAAAAAACTGTTTTTCTTATCATTAATTTTGGCACTGGCTGCGGCAGGTGCTGTTTATCTATATTTAGTGCAGCTGGAAGCCAGAAGTAAAGCGGCGGCGGAATTGGTGCCTGTGCCGGTGGCAAAAGAAGAAATTCCGGCACGGGTTAAATTGGATGCCTCCATGTTTACAACGATAGAGCTGCCGAAAACAGCACTGCATGCCGATGCCATTCTTGATATTGGTGAAATAGCCGGTGCTTACAGCCGCGAGAGAATGGCAGCGGGAGAACAAGTTTTGTCCTCCCGCCTGGTGTTTGCACAAAGTAAAGCTGCCCTGGCGTATCAAATTTCGCCCCGGCACCGGGCAGTAACAGTGCCGGTCAACAATGTTTCCGGTGTCGCCGGTTTCATTTTGCCCGGTGATTATGTTGATGCCGTTGTCACCATCGACCCGCCGACAGCAGAGGGAGAAACGCTGACGAAAGTAGTGGCAGACAAGTTAAAGGTGCTGGCAGTCGGTCAGTATATACGTGAACAAACGGCAGAGCAGCTGGTGGTGGATACGGTTACTTTAGATGTCCCCCTGAATGCTGTAACAGCATTAATTCAGGCTTCTGAACGCGGCAGTTTGCGTCTGGTGCTGCGTCCCGTCAGTGATAGCGACAGTACTGTGCTGCCGGCGTATCGCATCGGGCAGTTTCATCAGTAGTTTTACGGTATCAGGTTAAGGAGGGAGCAGCGTGGAAAAAATTAAAATTTTGATTGTCGACGATGTCCCTCAGACGCGTAAAGATTTAATCCGCCTCTTATATTTTGAGGAGGACATGGAAGTGGTCGGTGAAGCGGGAAACGGGCAGGAAGCTCTGCAGAAAATAGGTGAACTGCAGCCGGATGTAGTGTTAATGGATATTAATATGCCGCAGATGGACGGTATTACTGCTACTGAAAAAGCCGGTCAGCTTTATCCGGAGGTGGCGGTGGTTATCATCTCTATCCAGGGTGAAGCGGAATATTTAAAAAAGGCCATGGTCGCCGGAGCAAGGGATTACCTGGTTAAACCACTCTCCAGCAACGAGATGGGTCTGACCATACGTTCTGTATACAAACAGCAGCAGCTGCGGCGTGCCAGTCAGTATCAGATTGAACCGCTGCCTGCCTTAATTACAGACGAACAGTCAGCGGGAGCAGCGCCAGCACAGACCGCAACAAAGCCGGCAGAGGAAAAAACGGAAGGCAAAGTGGTAGTAATTTTTGGCGGCAAAGGTGGCTGTGGTAAGACTACCATCGCCACTAATTTAGCCGTTGTGTTGGCGCAAAATCAAAAAAAGAAAGTAGTCTTGGTAGATTATGATCTGCAGTTTGGCGATATCGCGGTGATGCTTAATTTGCGTGACGGGAATAACATCAGTGATCTGGTGCAGAGTACAGAGAAAATTACGGCAGCAGACTTGGCGGACTATGTCATTAGACATTTTTCCGGCATTGATATTTTACCGGCACCGCTTTTCCCCCAAGATGCGGAGTATGTGACGGCAGAACATACCGAGACCATTCTGCAGCTGCTGAAACAGCAGTACGATTATGTGATTGTCGATACTGCTTCTATCTTTAATGATATAAATTTACAGGCATTGGAAGCGGCAGAGCTTATTCTGCTGGTGGTAACACGTGACATCCCCACGATTAAAAATGCTAAAACCAGCTTAAATATCTTGGAAACTTTAAACTACCGGGAAAAAATCAGGGTAGTTTTAAACCGCAGCAATCAGGATCTGGGAGTGGACATCCCTGATCTGGAAACAGGCCTGGAAATCACTGTTGCATACCAAATTGTCAGTGATGAAAAGACTGTAATTTCTGCCATCAATAAGGGTGCACCGGTAACAGTCAGCCATGCCGGGGCCGAAATCAGCAGAGATCTGCGCCGCCTGGGCGAACGGATCGCCACAGGGCAGCGTCTCGCTTCTGCGGAAAAACAAAAAGGGCTGATTACCCGTATCTTTAGCCTATAGGGGTGTGGTGGCATGTCTTTACTGGAACGTTTAGAGCGAGTAAAAATGCAGGAACGGCAGAGGCAGGAGCAAAAATCACAAGTGGTGACTCTGGAAAAAAAAGCTGAACCTGCGAGCAAACAAGATCCTTATACTAAACTTAAAATGAAAATTCACAAAAAAGTAGTTGAGGAACTGGGACAGCAGCTGGAAGGCGATGGAACCGACAGTCTGCCGGAGCGGATTGAACAGTTAGCAGCAGCAGCCATTGATGCCGAAGTCTCTTTTATCCCCAGAGGTGATAAACAGCGCATAGTTACCGAAATAGTTGATGAGGCGGTAGGGTTTGGTCCCATACACCCCTTTTTGAATGATGAGACTATCACCGAGATCATGGTGAACGGGCCGAACCAGGTTTATGTGGAGCGCAGCGGTAAGTTGGAGCGAACCGATGTTGTTTTTCGCAGTGATGAACATGTCCTGCACATTATTGAAAAGATTGTTGCCCCACTGGGTCGCAGAATTGATGAAAGTTCCCCCATGGTTGACGCCCGCCTGCCTGACGGTTCACGGGTCAATGCTGTGATCCCACCCATATCTTTAGTAGGCCCCAGCATTACCATTCGTAAATTTGCCAAAGATCCTTTTACCATTGATGACTTAATTAATTTTGGCACTTTAAGTCTGGAAATGGCTGCTTTTTTGGAAGCTGCGGTCAAAGCACGCCTCAATGTGGTGGTCTCAGGGGGTACCGGTTCCGGTAAAACCACAACACTGAATGTCCTTTCTTCTTTTATCCCTGAGGGGGAAAGAATCGTTACCATCGAAGATGCGGCAGAACTGCAGTTAAGTCAGGAGCATGTGGTATCATTGGAGACCAGGCCGGCTAATATTGAAGGAAAAGGCGCCATCACTATCCGGGATCTGGTCCGCAACTCGCTGAGGATGAGGCCGGAGCGTATTATTGTGGGTGAAGTTCGCAGCGGGGAAGCTTTAGATATGCTGCAGGCCATGAATACCGGACATGATGGATCCTTAACTACCGGACATGCCAACTCTCCTCGTGATATGCTGTCCCGGCTGGAGACCATGGTGTTAATGGCCGGCATGGATTTACCGGTGCGCGCCATCCGTGAGCAAATTGCCTCAGCCATCGATCTGATTGTACAGCAGAGCCGCCTGCGGGACGGTAGTCGTAAAATCACCCACATTACCGAGGTACAGGGCATGGAAGGTGATGTAATTGTCCTCCAGGATTTGTTTGTTTATGAGCAAAGGGGCATTGACAGCAGCGGCAAATGTCTGGGCACATTTCGCTCTACCGGTATTCGTCCCCGGGCAATACAGAAGCTGGAAGCAGCAGGTATAACACTACCCGCCGTCATGTTTGCGTCGGCAGGATTTTAAGGAGTTGTGGAGGATGGAGCAGTTAAAAATTGCCATCTTAACCTTTTTGGCCTGCTTTGTTACCATCTATGGTTTGACTACACAGCGCAGAGAGGAAAAAGATGAGGTTAAGCAGCGTGTCTGGCAGTATACAATCCACAGGGGCAGCAGGGAAGAAAAACCAGAGGAGGCAGAACCACAGCAGCCGCTGTTCAAACGCATATTAATGTTATTTAGTCTGCTGATGCCCAAGCGTCTGATCAAAAATGTTGAAGCTGATTTAGTCCAGGCTGATATTCCGCTAAAAGTTGAGGAAATGGTGGGGCTGAACATAGCTTTGGCTCTGCTGCCGGCAGTCATAACCATGCTTGTGCTGCAAAACAGCTTGTTGGCCCTGCTGTTAGCCTGTTTAGGAGCATATCTGCCGCGGCTGCTGATTAAGAACGCCAAAGCAAAGCGGGCGCAAAAATTTAACGACCAACTTGGAGATGCCCTGCAGCTGATGGCAAACTCCCTGCGTGCCGGGTTTTCTTTTCTGCAGGCCATGGATTCCATCAGTAAAGAGATGACACCGCCTGTGTCACAGGAATTTGCCCGGACGCTGCGGGAAATGCGCCTGGGGACACCTACTGAGGAAGCACTGCAGAACCTGGGCACACGGGTAAAAAGCGATGATCTGGATTTAGTAATCACGGCAGTGGTTATTCAAAGGCAGGTTGGCGGTAATTTGGCGCAGATTCTGGAGAACATCTCAACTACTATCAGCGAGCGAATTCGCCTGCAGGCTGAAGTAAAAACTTTAACGGCGCAGGGGCGTATCTCCGGGACTATCGTTGCCCTGCTGCCTGTTTTTTTAACCATAGCCATTAGTTTGATGAACCCCAGCTATATTATGGTTTTGTTTACACATCCTTTAGGCCTGGTATTAATCGGCGGTGCCGTTATTTCAGAAATTATTGGCATTATGGCAATTAAGAGAATCATTACTATCGATTTTTAGGGGGGAGTAGGGTGCAGTATGCCAGTACCGCCTTAGTGTTTTTCACCATCTATACTTTTTTTGCTGCCATCCGCAGTCGACAGGCGCAGGAAAGGGCAGATTTGCAGGGGCGCCTGCAGAAGGTGCTGGACTGGGAAGAGGCTGCCGGTGCCAGGGAGGCAGAATTAAGCAGACCTCTCTCAGAAAGACTGCTTGCGCCTGTTTTACAGACAGTTTCGGATTTGGCTTCACGGCTTTTGCCGGCAAAAATTCTTGCCTCATTAGAGAAAAAAGTGCAGCAAACAGGTCGCCAGGGTGGTTTAAGTCCGCGAGATTATCTTGGTCTGAAATTACTGTCTGCCATAGTTATACCACTGCTGGTTTATTTGCTGCTGGGCAGGAGCAGCAATCTGCAAACTTTTGCTCTGGCTGCCTATGCTGCCGTAATTGCCTGGCGCCTGCCTGATATGCAGTTAGAGCGAATCATTCGGCAGCGTCATGCTCTGTTGGAAAAAAGCTTTCCTGATGCTCTGGATTTATTAACGGTAAGTGTGGAGGCAGGTTTAGGTTTTGATGGCGCAGTAGCAAAGGTGGCGGAAAAAAGTGAGGGTCCGGTGGCTGAAGAGTTTAAAAGATTGCTGCAGGAAATGAGAATGGGGAAACTCCGTAAAGATGCGCTGCGTGACTTTAGCCTGCGTTGTGGTGTAGAAGATATTATGATTTTTACCAGTACGGTGATCCAGGCAGAACAATTAGGCTTAAATATCAGCAGCACCCTAAAAACACAAGCAGAGCAAATGCGGCGTAAAAGGCGGCAGCGTGCAGAAGAAAAAGCAATGAAAGTGCCCGTCAAAATGTTAATTCCGATGGTCATTTTCATTTTTCCCACTATCTTTATAGTTTTGCTAGGTCCCGCTATTATACAAATCATAGAAAACTTTGCCGGGTGAGCCGCATGTTAGTGCGAACAAGCGATCAGAAAGTCATTGCGGAAAATGTTTATTTTGCTGTCACCTTTTGGCGGCGCCTGCGCGGCTTAATGTTCAGCAAAAGTTTTCCGTCGGCTTACGATGCTGTCCTGCTTTCACCCTGTAATGCCGTGCATACCATGTTTATGCGCTACAGTATTGATGTGGTTTTTTTAAAGGAAACAGGACAGGTAGCTGCTGTTTACCCTTTTATGCGGCCGTGGCAGTTTTCCGCCGTTGTGAAAAATGCCAGTCAGGTCTTGGAACTGCCGGCCGGCAGTATCGAGCGTTTAAAGGTTACTCCCGGTGATTATTTAGCGCTTACAGAAAGACCTGCTTTTCCCCGGAGAAATATTGTTTGAGGCGAGGTGCGGCAATGCAGTTTTTTATATTGAGTATTTTTGTCATCATCTGCTTAGTGACGGATTTACGGGAAAGAAAAATTTATAATAAGGTGATTGCTGCCGGCTTGGTCACTGCTTTAATCACAAATGTTATTTTGCAGGGTTTTTTCAACGGTCTGCGTTTTACGCTGGCAGGCTTGCTGATGGGCATTATTTTGCTGCTGCTGCCTTTTAGTATGGGTGGTTTAGGCGCCGGAGACGTGAAAATGTTAGGCATGATTGGTGCTTTTACCGGTTCACTAATGGTGGTGCAGGTCATGCTGGTATCAGCACTGGTGGGAGGTGTTTTGGCCTTAATTACTATGATTCAGGAGGGTTCGCTTTTACGGCGGTTAACACAGCTGCTGCAGAGGCTTTATTGTTTTATTTTTACGCGCCAAAGCCTGTATCTAGGCAGCTGCCGGGAAGCTGAAAGTCAGGGCAAAACTATCCCTTATGGTGTCGCTCTGTCACTAGGAGTGATAATTGTTTATCTGTTCAGTTCCCTGGACTATACACTGCCTGGTTTTAGCTAAAAAAAAAGAACGGTCAGAACCGTTCCCTGTAAGTTTTGACTTGATAAAAACGGAGCAGCTTTCCCGGCTGCTCTGTTGTTGTCTAGACATTAAAGCGGAAATTGATAATATCTCCGTCCTGTACCAGGTAGTCTTTGCCTTCAAGGCGCAGTTTGCCCTGCTCGCGGGCTGTCTTCAAGGAGGCGCCCAGTGCCATAAATTCTTCGTAGTGAATCACTTCGGCCCGGATAAAGCCCCGCTCCATATCGGAATGAATTTTACCGGCAGCCTTTTTGGCCGGCGTGGCCGCATTAATAGTCCAGGCACGGACCTCATCTT
>FZPS01000151.1_pt215 | contig 13202 bp, 10 predicted proteins | sample 1817821 | NCBI WGS metagenome assembly FZPS01 (sample SAMEA104158645, study PRJEB21678) | metagenome | place: Germany | collected 2015-04-21 | reverse complement strand
GAGCGCCGCGTCGTGCTCCTCATCCGTCGAAGAGACCCCGCTCGGCCGGACCGGGTCGATGTCGACCGGGAACCAGCGCCGGCGGAGGATGTCGGCGTCGGCGGTGGTGGCATCTTTCCGGGAGAGCCGCAGCTTGATCCGGTTCGCCCGGCGGGCAAGGAGCGCCGGGTTCACATCATTGAGGGTGACATAGATCCCGGCGACCGAGGGGTCACCGTCGAGGGCTTCGACCTGCTCGGCGAGCAGGGTGTGGTCGTCGAAGTAGCCCGAGTGCGTGACGCCGTCGGCGAGCGCCCGGACCTCGATTACGCCGTCGGCGAGGAGCCCCACCGCCCGGCGGATCTCCTCACTCATAGAGATTCACCCCGATAAGGGGGAAGAGGGGGGCGCTCGCCGCCTCCCCGCGGGCGACGCGCCGGAAGGAGACGAGCGGGACGATCCAGGACCCGGCGCGGAGGTGGATCACCACCGCTCTTCCGGCCGGGTTGACCGCGGCGTGCCCCTCGATTGTTATCGCGCCTATCGGGACGCCGCGCTCGTGCCGCACCCGCTCCCGCACGACCGGCACCGGCCGACCGGCAAAGATCAGGCTTCTGACATCTTCCGGCGCGATCCGGCAGCGCTCCGCCTCGACGTGGACGATGAGCCCGCCCGCGAGTCGAAAACCTTCGGTTTTCTCCTGCTCCGGCCCATCGGCCCATCGCACGGTGCAGGCAAGGGTTCCCGCTTCCGGCGTCATGGCCGCCCTCGCTCGACGTTTATTGAATACTGGTGGTTGCGGGTCCTTCTGACGTTGATCTCGCGGACGGCTCTCCCGTGGTGCCGGATCGCGTCCGCCACCGCCCGCGGGACAAGGAAGAGGGGGACCGGGGAGACGTTTATCTCCTCCGGTGAGGATGTACCAGTGGCGGCCTGGCGGAGCGCGTGGTGGCACTTCTTGTCCGGGCTGCCGCCGCTGGTGTTCGGTTCGGTTCTTCTGGTGTGCTGCATTTCTGATAGCTCCCTGCACCGGGACTCGCTCCGGCGCATACACCACTATCGGGGACTGACGGTTAAAAGGGTACGCCGATGGGTTCGGAAAGAGCAACAGGCCCCATATAAGCCTTACTTTATTGCAAACGTTCAAAAAATGAGGATTTATGAGGAATCTCCCATCCGGGGCAGGACCAGGGGTTACGGGATCTCAGGATCCGTTCGGGATTTCGCAGGTTCGGTCCGGGGAGCTGCAGGCGGCAGCCACATCCCCGGCATCGTACCGGAGCCGGACCTCCCGCCCCCGGCCCGTCCGGGGCACAAGATCGACGATCCCGGCCTTTGCAAGGGCGTTGAGGTGCTCGTGGTAGGCTGTCTTCCCGACCGGGAGGTACTCCTGTGCCGCTTCAAAGACCGCCCCCGACGCCATATCCGCCCCGTCGCTGGACCGTTCCGCGATCCAGCGGGCGAGCGCCCGCTCGCCCGCCGAGAGCCCCGCTGCCCGGTTCCGGAGGGCCGGCGCCGTGACCGCCCGGGCTGCTGCGGTGACGTCGGCGTGGGTGACCCGGCGGCGGCCGTCCTTCTCCGCCCGGTGGGCTGCTTGCCGGACGAGGTCGATCCCGACCCGGACGTCCTGTTCGCCGGCGGCGAACCGCGCGATCCGGTCGAGGAGCGGCTTCGGCAGCACCCGGGGATAGAGACCCTGCCGGACGCGGTCGGCGAGGATCTCGCGGACCTCGGCCTTTGTGTAGGGCAGGAAGGTGATCTCGGTCGGGTGGAAGACCGACCGGACGCTTGAGTCGGCCTCGGCTCCGAGGTTCAGGTCAAGGTCGCTCGTGACCGCGAAGACCCCGGCCTTCCGGACGTCCCACTTCTCGTAGAGCCGGAGGATCTGGTAGAGGAGGGGGTTGTAGGTCCCGGCCACTATGAGGTCGTCGGCGTCGTCGAGGCAGACGACGAGCGCGGCGTTACGATCCCGGAGCCGGGAGACGATCCCCTCTTTGACATCGTCGAGGTGCCAGCCGGTCGGGGGCGGGGCGTAGCCGCAGACCTGCTTGAAGATGCTCCCGTAGACGGCGAGCGGGGTGTGGTCCTGCCGGCAGTTGACATAGGCCGGGATGATCCTCTGCGTCTCCTCCCGGATCATGGTAAAGATCCGGTGGACGGTGGTGGTCTTCCCGGTCCCGGGCGGGCCGCGGAGGATGGCGGAGAGGGCGCTCCCGCCCCGGAGGGCCGGGCTGATGAGGAAGGCGAGTTCTTTGACCTGGGCGTCGCGGTGGTGGAGGTGCTCGGGGACGAACGTGAGTTCGAAGACGTCGGGATCTCTGAAGAGGGTCTGGTCACTGCGGAGAAGGGGCGAGTGCGTCATAGGAGAGACTGGAGAAGAGGTAGTAGATAACAAGGAGCCGTGCGCGGTCTGAAAGTGAAGGGGAAAGAGTCCCCGCTTCACTCGAGCCAGGGGATGCCGTCGGCCCAGGTCTCGACCGTGGTCTTGATGGCGTCGTCCTGGTAGGACGAGATCCGGACGGTCTTTTGGGTGAAGGTGGCGTAGGAGTCGCGACCGGCGGGAGCGGAGTGCGACGTTCCAACGGAACGGAGCTGGAGCACCGGCAGGTGTGGAGTGCGACGTTCCAACGGAATGCGACGGGTCGCAAGGGCGGCGTTGCCCATGACCTCGGCGGCGTTCGCCTCGAACGCGGCGATCGTCGGGGACTGGAGCGAGACGGTGCCGACCCGCTTGCCGTCGTCGTTGACGAAGTTCACCTTCGCGGTGTAGTGCTCGCGGTTCCGGATGACGCCCTCGATGGTCTGGCCGTCGCGGATCGTGTCGTCGACGCACCCGAAGGGGTTGTCGTCGAGGACCATCTCGATGAGGCTGTCGAACGTCTCTACATCGGGGCGATCGTGAGCGTGATCTCCCGGAGCGCCGTTTTGTTGACGGTCTTCTGCACGAAGTCTGCCATGGGTTTTGCTCCTTTGCGACACAACGCTCCGGGTTGTGCCTGATAGGAAGACGCTTCGCGTCTTCCGTGGCCTGCATGCTCCCGGGAATACGACAGACAACTAGAGGGTGGACGGGGGAGGGGATCAGTCTGATTTTATCGGGGAGGGTGGATTGGGCCTGGATTCTTGAATATATGCGTTACGGTCAGGCATTTGGTCTCCTCCATCGTAGTCTTCACCAGGAGGGTTACCAGGATGACCGAGGAGAAGACCACCCGGGAGCTCGTTTACGAGACGAACCGGGACGTGAAGTGGATTTGCCGGGCGCTCGCGCGGATGGAGGCGCAGGACGAGGAGTTCGAGGTCCGGCTCCGGGCGCTGGAGGGCTGGCGCGCGGAGAAGGCCGGCGAGGAGAAGAGGGTTTCCACGATCAGCGCCGGCGCCGGGGGAGTCGTCGGCGGCGTGGTGGCGGTGCTGGTGAAGGTGCTGGGCGGGGGGTGAAGGAGATCGTCTGGCAGCGGCCTCATCAAGCGGGGTTGCTCCTGGCCGGCGGGGCTGACCGGGTTTACACCTTTGCACCCCCTTGCACCTCGTTTGCACCCTGATTTGCACCACAAATGGCCCCGTAGTGCGCTCATTTTCCTGATTCGCCGGCGGTCTTCGGGTATCTCTGGGATGTTTGCACCACATAGAATTTCACAGGCACACCCGGGCCCGGGTTGCCCCCGCGGGGAGGCTCTCCGTTCCTGGTGTAAATGGTGCAAACTACTATTCTGATCTGTACATATCTCCCTATAGGTGCCTCTGATAGGAGAATAGTCATCGTTCTGTCCGGAGCCCTTGTTTGCACTTTTCCTGAAATTCCGGTGTAAACCTGGTGCAAAGGTGCAAACGTGTGGGAGGACTTAATTCGTTTAAGAGCATTTGCGCCGTGTTAAATCTGAGCAGGAATAATAAGATAAATTGATGTTTAGTTTCTCAAAAACTTCATTGTAACTCAGATGTTTGGTTTTTGATGCCTCCAGATGAGATTGTGGGTCTTCTGTATCGCGCGTAGTCATAAACATCAGGTCAGATGTAGATGCTTGAATACATCATTGAACTTAAGCAAGCTATCGTAACCGGGAACTACCTCCGGATAGTATGGGTTTACCTCAGTATACTACTAGCAGTAGGGATAACGCAACGGAAAACTCTAATTCTGCCCAAATATCGGTTGAAATACCTCGTATTTTGTCTGTTATCGATTACTGCGCTGGCACTATGGGCCCTAGGCCTTCTAACATGGCCCACATCGGGTCTCATGTTACTATTGCTCGTGGCCCTCGCTGTAGTATTCGCCCATTCATCTCGTGGAAGCCTCATATGGCCATGCTCATTAATTCTCCACGATGTTTCCAGTCATATCGAGGCAAATGAACCCGAAAAAGCAGAACAGATCCTCCACCGCTACAAGTGGTGCTTCTTGGATCCTACTGAGAAATATTCATATCATCTCAAGCAGGCAGTTATTGCATCTACAAAAGACGATGTCCGTCGAGCGATAGAACTGCTGGATAGAATAGATATAAGTACGCTCAATTCGGATGAGAAAACCAGTTTTGAACTGCTACGTGCAGGTTATTTTACACGATTAGGCGATCACAAGAAGGCACTACAGATCATTGAGCGTTTCTCAAACCCCTCAGATAAATACTCACTCCAGATCTCTCTTATTAGAGCACTGGCTGCTGAATTTGAGGGTAACCTCACGAAGTCCTCGGAGATTTTACTTGATGCCATTACAATTGCTTCTGATCGTTCGGTAAACAGTGATTATCTGGGTGCACTGAACAATCTCGGTAGAATACGGAAGATTGAGGGAAATTATACAGATTCTCTAAATTATTATCGTAAGGCGCTGGAGTTGGCGAAGAGACTCGATGATAAACCTTCGATGCATATCGCATACCAAAATGTCATTCACACACTTGTCTTGCTGCATAAACAAGATGAGGTGAGGCGGTTAATTTCAGAGTATAAATCTATGGTCGATTTTGCTAACCCCTGCGATCTGCTGGAATATTATAACTTTCTCGTAGAATACTACAGACAGTCCAACAATAGAAACAAATTATTTGAAGTGATCGATGAAGGAAGAGAGAGGATTTACCCACTCATATCTCGCAAGGAGCAGATTGTCTGTGACATATCGCAGCTGAGGATGAGATGGAATGGGGGAGTATTATCACCCGCTTTTCTCTACCAGATAGAGGATCAGTATCCTGAATACGCAAATTTGCCTGCAGTGGAACAATTCCGGTGTTACATGGAGATACATCATGTTCTCCAGCGGTTGAAGGAAGGAGGAGCATTGACCTTATCCCAGGAGGATCTTTTTGCCCGAAACCGTGAAAATATCCGCAGTCTGGTCCCTGCACTGGAAGACCACCTCTGCACAATTCCCGAGTATTGCGTATTTGAGAAGTGTCAGGTGATCTGGGACATCATACGGGGTAAGAAGTGTGGCACTGATGATTACGATAAGAAAGAAGTCCTCCTGATGCTTGAAGATATCAAAGAGATCCACCTCATGCACGGGAATTTCATCGAAGCCCTTAAGGCGGGGCTGGATGTGAGCGACGAGGCTCTTGGGCAGAAACAGTATGAGAAAATGTGGGAATACACTCAACTGGCAATGGATGAACTGCAGGAGATCCAAGGTCATCCTGCTGAAATACCTGCATTCATACAGATCGCATGTTATGCATACGGTGCAGGGGAACACGATCTCGCTAGAGAATATTTAGATCGATTTGAGTGTACGGGCGAGCATATCTCTCATTATGCGGATTGGATTCAGGGTTATTACATTGGGCTCAAGCAAGAACTCGGTAGTAGCGCATAATCTGCAGCTCATGTGGGTGTAACAAGCAAGGTTTATCGGGATCCATATCGCCCGTTATAATAAGATGAACAGCGTTCACGGAGATCCAGAGGTAGCCAATCCATTCTCCACAGGCGGTGGTGGAGGTGCTTTTGAGCACCTGATTGGAGTCTCCTACCTGGTGACCCTTCTAGCCGGGGATATACCCCGGGGGCTCGACTGGGGCACCTGCACGAGAGTGGGTTTCCAGCAGAGGTGGGAGGGGGGTGTGCTTGATGATATCGTCGTCACCAGCAGCAACGGGCAGAAAGAACGGCGACTTGCTCTGCAGATAAAGCATGACTTGACATTCTCTGATGCTCCGTCAAACAAGAAATTCGCCAGAGTAGTTGATGACTGCTGGAAGGCATTCACCGGAGCCTATGGATGGCAGTTCAATCCCGAGACAGACCGGATTGGTATCGGGATTGGGGTTTATCAGACGGATGTAGACAGGCATCTGCGGCCGGTGCTGGAGCAGGCAAGGACCTCCCGGGATTCTGAAGAATTCTTCAGAAAGATCTCGACACCGGGATTTTCCCACAAGAAGAAGCGGGAGTATGTTGATATCTTCGAAAACCTCCTCACAAAGGCAAAGGGTAGCCCCATAACCAGGACAGAACTCTGGAAGTTTCTGCGGTGCTTGGTAGTCCTCCACTTTGACATTGAGCATGCAGGATCGCGTGATGCGGTACAATCCTGGAACCGGTTGAGGGACCTGATAAAAAACGAAGATGCAAAGCAAGCGCTGTCACTCTTTGATATCCTGAGAGCTGGAGTGGCAGATTCTGCAAAGAATGCAGAATCTATAGACAGAGAGAGGATAAGAGGAATTGTTCTTGATCATGGCATCTATCTCCGGGATGAGCTGGATCTCTCCCAGAATCTTCTGCATTTAAGAAATCATTCGGATACTGTCCTTTCTTCTATCCAAGACACCATAGGAGAAACACTTCACCTCCAGAGAGGACACCTGCTGGATCAGCTAGAGGAAGAGATTAGAAACCACGAGGTCGTCGTCATTTCAGGCGAACCGATGGTTGGGAAAACCGTTATACTCAAGCGGCTTGCAGATCGATTGCGGCAGGAGGGCGAGGTAATTGTCTTTGCTGTCGAGCGGTTCTTTGGAGCTTCGCTTGAGCATTTTCTCCATAGCATCCATATGGAAAACGACTTCCAGAGGGTACTTTCGGCTATAGGTACCGCCCCACTCCGTTGTATCCTGATCGATGGTCTGGATTGGGTGGGCATCGATCAGGATAAGAAACGCATTCTAAACGATATCATTCTCGCAGTTCAACGTTACAATGAAGAGCACAAAAAATGCGGGGGAGGGAGCGAATATTGTTGGAAACTTGTATTTACCGTCAGAAAAGAGAGCGCTGAAACGATAGTGAAACATTTATCACTCCGGAAAAATTTGGCTGACCGGACTATCAGTTTCTACGAGGTGGGGCCTCTTACCGAGGAAGAGGTTGCCACAGTGGTCGACCAGTTTCCCAAGTTGAGGAGTTTGGCATCGGAGGGACATCTAAATGACATCCTCTCAAGGCCACTGGTCCTGGATATCCTCACCCTCCCGGGGATCAGCCTCTCCCTAGAAGAGGCTCCGTCGGTGCTCACCGAATCCTGGCTTTTAGACCTCTTCTGGGAGGAGATTGTGCGATTGGCTGAAGGGGCCAGACATGGGAGAGGCACTCCAGACCAGCGTGCCCGGTTTGTTGCCGCTCTCGCACAGCAATCTACCTTGAGCGGAGAGCATCTCCAGGACGATCCGCTCTATTCTGAGGCTATAGCGGGACTGATCTCTGATCGTATCATCACACGAGAGAAGGGAGAGATTCGTTTTGTTCATGAGGCATACGGTGAGTGGACCATTGTAAAGATGCTGATATCTCACAGGAATATCCCGGAGTTTCTAGGATCCTGTAATGAGTCCCTGACTCTTGTCAGGCCCTTTTCCTTATATGCCTCCCGTCTTCTCGAGGTTGAACGAGCCCCTGATTCCTGGGCGGAGCTGCTAAGTAGCCTTGAGCAGCAGGAGGGGTCTCTCTCGCCACGATGGTATCAGGATGCACTGGGGGTACCCCTCTCCTCGCCGCTCCAGGATGAGATCCTCCCTAAGATAGGACCATACCTGCTTGAACGGAACGGGTATCTGCTCAGCAAGTTTTTGAAGGTGATGAGGACTGCCCACGTAAAACCCGATCCAGTGTTGTCATCTCTCTTTTCACATCTTCCAGCAGCAGAGGCTGAGAAGTATGAGGCTCTGTGCACTGTTCCTATCCATGAGCAATGGGCCCCGACACTCAAGTGGTTGTTGTTCCGCCCGGATAGTATTCGGGGTGAGGTTCTGGTCGAGTTTTCGGAAATTGCCAAGATTTGGATGAAGGATCGAAGAAACCTGGAACTTCGCAGAGAGGTTGCAGAGTTCTGCTTCAAGATATGGGAGAATCCTCCCTCGGAACGGTGTGACAAAGAAACCAAGAAGAGCATCATCGAGGCCATCCTGTGGGCGTCTGACTGCATGCCAGACGAAGTGGACAAGTTTGTCAGGTGGAATGAGCCAATAAGAGCAGACCTCAGAGATGTTATTCTCACCTATGGATGGCTCCCTCTCTGCCGGGATCTTCCCAAGACCGCAGTGGAGATTATCAGCAAGATCCTCTGTCGTGAGATTAAACCTGATCCCTATGGAGGTCACTACCATATTCTCAGTGACTACGGGATTCGATGGACCGAATGGAATCCACCAACTCGAATTAAGGGGCCATTTCTCGCACTTCTAAGGTTACACCCAGATGAGGGGCTGGCACTCATCCACAATATAGTCAACCACGCAACCCGATTCTGGAAGATCCATGAAGAACAGGTGGAGAGAAGACATCCTCTTCCCCAGAAGATCCGTCTTGAGTCCGGAGAAAAGAACGTCTGGGGAGATTGTCGTGTATATTACTGGTGCCGTTTCTCAAGCGCTGCCCCTTCCGCCCTAACCTGCGCCCTGATGGCTCTCGAATACCAGATGCAAGAAGAGATAAAAGAGGGGCGGGATGTTAAGGAACTCTTTGAGACCGTCCTCCGCGATACATGCTCTGTTGCGATCGTAGGGGTCTGCGCGTCTGTGGGGCTTGCACACTGGAAGACTTGCCCTGAGTTACTGGTCCCGCTTCTCGAAAACCCGGCATTCCTGGAGATGGATTCCTATCGGTATGTGCAGGACATGCAAGAGGAGACGCATATTGAGATTAGTTCAAAATATCTATCCAGGGGTCAGGATCGGGCAGACTACAGGCTCTTAAAAGATGATGCACGACAAGAACACCGTAAAAATTTCCTTCGAAACCTAATCCTGCCGATTCTCGTAATGGGTTCCACAGAGGCACGGTCAAGACTTCAATCGGCGATGCGAAAGTTCCCCGAGCACCCTCCCCTCTACTACGAGGAGGAGAAGAGCAATACAACCCTGCTTCAGGAACGGATTGAGACCTGCAGGATCTGGGCTGCACAGGCTGAACTCGAGAATTATCGGACCATTGAGAACGAGACGGAAGGGACGATCGGCATCGAGTTTGTTATGCCGACCGAACTCAGGGAGCAACAAGTTAGAGAACGGGAAGAAATTGAGAGCCAGGACCAACCTATGAAACTTCTCCTGTGGTCGAGTGCATTGTTGGAAAAGAACGAGATCAGTCCAACTTTTACAATTGAGGCCGCGATGGAGTACGCCCGGGAGCTGAGTGCCAGCGATGATCCAGTCCAGCCAGCGGAGGGGGGCCTGGATGGACTCAGATGGCGGGCAGATGCCGTTGCGCTCTTTGCCGCTGCGGTCGTCATCAGGCAGTGGGATTGGGTACAGCGCAACGGCCATGCCACCTGGTGTAGGGAGCAGTTGCTCATCGCCGCCAGGCGACCCGGCCCCCTCAGGGTGGGGGAGGAATTCATGAAGTACCCCTATGGTCACGCCCGGTCTGCGGCACGGGCCCTGCCCATACTCCTGACGAAGTATCCCAGCGATAAAGAGATCAGAGAAGCCCTATTTGGGTTGGCAACCCACAGAAATAATGAGGTTCGGGCGTACCTCTTTCGGGCTCTTACCATCCTGTGGGAGACCGACCAAAAGATGGTCTGGGATTGTATTGAAGAGGCCATCGCGCTCTCCAGAGGTGGCGTTGGAGTCGGGGGACGGCGGCACAGGTCTTTCGAGAGGCCACTCTGTGAATGCTCTTCGCGTGAGGTTGAACTCCATTTCCTATGCTCTCTCCTTTTCTGCCTTCCAGGAGACGCACGGATCTCAGTGATTGAGCCCCGGGAACGATTAGTATCACTCCTCAGTGACCTCCTGGCCTTCACCATAAACAACACTATAAACACCAGTAAAAATGGGTTCAAGAGAGACAGTATGGTGTTCATGGAATGGAACCAGATGCTCTTTCCTGTCGTCGCCAATGCCATTCTGCGGTTGCCTGAGGCGGAGGTCTACCCAGCTCTCCTTGCTCCCATCTGCAGCAATTGGGAGAAGGCTCCGGAGTTGATGGAAAACCTCCTTTGGGGCTTTCTGCTCGTCGGCCTCACGCCGGAATGTGAAGGCAGATTTGTTGATGTCTGGCATAGGGTAGGGGATGTCGTCCTCTCTTCAGAGATCTACACTGCGTCGAGCAGATATTTGAAGGAAGATATCAAGAATATCCTCGGTCTTCTCATATTCTCCGATCGGAGCGGGATCTTGGCTGCCACAGTCAAGGACTGGTCGCCTCCCCGGGAGATGACCGATATCATCGACTGTTGGTGTTCGACCGTGAGTTCCCATCCCGAATGTTTCCCGCGCCTCGTCAATCTCCTGAGGACGATTGGGTTTTCGTATATCCCTAGCCACGGCATCAACTGGCTCTATAGTTGTATCAGAGGGTCATCGAATCCCTCAGCCATGCTAGAACAGGTGTGCAGACTGAATACACTCCCAGAGTTACTCCACAATGTCTGGGCGGCGTACCACTTGGTCATCAAGCAGGACCCCGACCTGCAACAGAAGTTTATCTACGTCGTCGATGTCACCGCGGCACAGGGGGCACCGATAGCACTCCAGCTGCAGCGCAAGATTGAGGAAGATATCAGGAGGGGCGGGTGAGGTACGAGGCGATCCTGTGGATTGCCACTCAGCACTGATGGCATATCTGAATTCAGGCCGGCACTGAGATGCGACTTATCAAAGGAGGAGAAGCGGTTTTTCGCGCGCCTGATGGGACCGACCCGGGCCGAGTGGTTGCAGCGGATACTCTCGGGGAAAAATGAGGAGCAAAGGCAACCTACTGATCAGGAGAGCCCTCGATGAATTTCAGAAATTCCTCACCAAAGGGCGTTATTCTCAAGTTGGTGTAGGGTTTTATCTCTCCACCGAACAGTGCAATAGCTTTATCCAGTAACAGCGATTTTGAGATCAGATCCTGGACATAAAAGAGGTACTCGGCCTCATCGAACCCCAGGAGATTTGCTTTATTTTTGAGAGAGACCTTGGCACCTTCGCCATCAACGACTCTCTGATCAGAGTTGCCTTCAGATTCACGATCTTGAACTTCCCGAAAGTGGTTAAGGATCAGGATCTGATCTTCATTGATACGGGAGACGATATCGAGGAACGTCTCTTTAAAATCAGACGTGTAGGTATGCGCCATTTCATTTAGCAGGATCTTCTTAAACCGGTGCATCTTCTCCTCGGATGCAGTATGCACGACCCTGCGAAGTATGGACTCAAATATGTCTCCAAACTCCTCGCTCTTCAGGTGTTCTTGATCAATGTCACCAGAACACATTGATCTCAAGTATTTCTCCAACTCCTCGACAAACCGGTTTAATCGCTCCTGTTTTACCCGACTCCGATATTCAAAAAGGACCTCATCGAGAATAGTACCGCAGATAGGGATGCTAGAAAAAAGTACATTTTTAGCGGATACTGCGGCATGCTTCAACTGAATTTTTGAATCCTCATCCATACGTCATCCTCGAAACGTCAGTTGCCTCGCCAGTGGTCAGTTTATAGGGGTGTGGGAAACCTACCCCCATTTATACCCGATTCCTTTTCACGATGTTAAGGAAAGAATGCCAGACTGATGATGCATAATATTCCGCCGGGTCTCTTACAGTCTTTGGAAGTATACATTTTGTCAAAACGACTGCAATGGCAAGGATCGTTAAATTAATGAGCAATCCAACTGAGTACGCGCTATTCCCCGTAAAATGCCAGCAAGATCCACAGATAATTACACCAACAACAGACAAGGCAATCCAGAGATACTTACAGCCAAGTAAGTTTCTGTTGAAGCCATATTCAGCGTTGTATTTCCTCCACATTCCTTCGGGGTCATTATGATAGACTAAATGCTTCACCTGGATGAAGGCATCACCAATCTTTTTGTCTGCTCCATGGGGATCATTTTGCTCGTCATCTAAATTGGACAACGTCAGCCCGCAGTACTCCCTTACGGCCTTGTGTAATTCCGTCTTCAACGAGACACTAAACGTATTATCTCTCCATCTCATTACACGGGTAGAAGGAGGACCATCCCATTGCTCCCATAATGTCTTCTCCAACCTACTCCCCGGTCTCCTGACAATGAACGATAGAGGGTACACCAGGGCAGCAAACACTATTCCGGAAAAAAGAAAAGAAACAATGGATGCCATCTCGCCATAGACTATTAAGAATGCCGGAACCATGACCGGGAGAAAAACTATTATTGCCGGGAGAATCCTTGCCCGAATCTCGTAATCATCGAACCAATTCATGAAAACATCCCGCCATTATGGGTAAATGTAGGGATAGATGCCCTTATCAGTAACGATCAAAAGGAGAGCCGGCAACCGCGCTTTATCCAGATTAGGCTTTATCATTCCAACAGTAGAGAGATCCCGAGGACTGGGTTGCGGCTCTCCACCCGGATGGGTATGCCACTCCCCGATATATCCAAGCATGGCGCCTGTTCTCTCGTGTATGTGCTCGACTTCGTCAGGTACATCAGAGATACCTCTTACGAACGCGAATGGTGAAGAACTACTGTCAGATGGGGGTTTGAGGGCACGCGTGATATAGACCGCCTCTCTATGCCAATCGACAAATCCTACAAGTATGCCACCAGTTTCATTCGGTTTTGCCGAGGAATATAATCCTCTTAGCGTCTTCTCGGTATCGCCAATTAGCCGAACTTCCCATGTTGATTTATTCCTACCATTTAAAGTGACCGTCCGGGGGACCCTAAAGTGACTGTAATAGAACGGTGATTCTTTCGACTCGTCATAACAGTTGATCTGGACATAACCCTCGTCGAAATCGTCTTCTTTTGCGATCTTCTTAAATCCTGCAGTAAATGCTGCGCTGTGCAGGGATACT
>FZPS01000070.1_pt464 | contig 13214 bp, 10 predicted proteins | sample 1817821 | NCBI WGS metagenome assembly FZPS01 (sample SAMEA104158645, study PRJEB21678) | metagenome | place: Germany | collected 2015-04-21 | reverse complement strand
ACTTGCTGCTCACCTATTTCCCTCATATCATGAGCGTGTTTAAAAGACTCAAGGGGGTGGGGGTGAAACTGGCCCTGGATGACTACGGCGCCGGTTACTCCTCGCTGGCGCAGGTCAGGCAGCTGCCCGTGGACACGCTGAAGATAGATCGTTCCATCATCAAAAAAATTCCCGGGAGCAGAGTTGACCGGGCAATGGTGGAGGCGATCGCTGGCATCGGCCGGGCGCTGGATCTGGCCGTTGTTGCCGAAGGGGTGGAGACGGCGGCCCAGCTGTCTTTCTTGCGGGATACCTCCTGCGATCTGCTGCAGGGTTTCTATTTTTCAGGGCCCCTGCCTCCTGGGGAAGCCGCCGCATTGATCGGCAAACAGAGCCCTCCCCGGTACAGTTAGGGTCACTGGGGCCGTGCCAGATTGAAATATGATATCCTTGTAGAAAGAGCATCACCGGGAGGGAATCTGTGTGCGCTGTCAACCCGAATGTTATCCCTGTATGGAAAACTTGGTCCGTCGCTGCATTTCGTTGGCCGGGGTCGATACATTAAAGGAGCAAGAAGTTTTAAAAATTGCCCTGGCCTATCTGGAACAAAACTTTTCCCTGGACCCCATCTCGACCGATCTCTTCGGAAAGGTCCAGCGGATCATCCGCGCAAAAACTGGAAACAGCGATCCTTTTGCCGCGGTTAAGGATGAGGAGATCGCCCTGGCGCAGCGTTGTGCTGAAAAGTTACCGCCGATGTTGCAGGCTTCGCTGAGGGGGCTGGTAAAATTTGCGGCCAGGGGAAATGGTTTCGATTTCTTCCAGGATCTTGAGATGCTGGATCAACAGCTGCAGGAACCGGTGGAGCTGGCCCGCGACGATACCGCTCTCCTGGAGGAGAGGCTGCAGGGTGAAGCTCCTCGCAGGATCATCTACCTTGCCGATAATGCCGGGGAGGCCTTATTCGACTTGCCCCTGCTGAATAGGCTCAGAAAGCGGGCAAAGGTTTATTATGCGGTGAAGGGCTCTCCAGTGCAGAATGATCTGGCCCTTGTGGATCTGGAGCGCAGCGGGCTCCTCGCGCGCTTTGGTGATGTGGTCACCACAGGTACGGATTCCCCGGGGCTGGATCTAGGAAGTGTTTCGGCGGATTTCAAAGAGCTGCTCGAGGGGAGCGATCTGATCCTGGCAAAGGGGATGGGTCATTACGAGACCCTGCCGGAATACAATCTGGCGCAGCCGATCTTCTTGATCTTTCAGGTTAAATGTAGCCCCATTGCGAGGGATGCAGGTCTACCGCTCCACAGTTACGCCGCCTATTTTCTCAATTGAGCTGCTTCAGGTAAGACTAGCCGGGGGGAAAGCTGCCCCTGGTGCCGGCCCCTTTCCCCACACTGCGATAGCCAAAGCTGCGGGATCTTTTGAAAGCTGGAGGCTGAGCGATCATATGCCGGGTATGATCGCTCAACCTCGGTTTCTCTAATTTACAAGGGCAGCCCACCGGGTCATCCCGGTTTCTGCCCAGTGCAAAAAATGGGGGCTTGACGGGGAGGTTTACTTTTGGTTTCTCCCTCCCCCTTGACGGGGGAGGTTTACTTTGGTTTCTCCCTCCCCTTTGACGGGGAGGTTTACTTTTGGTTTCTCCCTCCCCCTTGACGGGGGAGGTTTACTTTGGTTTCTCCCTCCCCCTTGACGGGGGAGGGTCGGGGTGGGGGTGCGATGGATAGTTTACCGGCCCGCTGTATGAAGCCCCCTTGAGCACCAAGGTGTCGAGATCGATCCTGTTCGTTAACCCGCTTTTGACTCCCTTTTTGCAATCTCGGCGACCATTCCCGAGTGCATCTCTCCGGTGATGGGATAGAAGCTGATCGCAATTATGCCGAGGACGATGACGCCGGCCGGGAAAAGGGTCATCAGGATGGTGATCCCCTGATTTGCCAGCGGCGTCTGAAACGCATCGGGCACATACCCGGCCAGTGAAAGCCCCTGTCCGCAAATGAAGCCGGCCAGGGCTGCAGCGACCTTGTGGGTAAAGTAAAAGAAACCGTAGATGGTCCCCTCCCGGCGTGCTCCAAACTTCCACTGTGAGTACTCCACGGTGTCGGGAATCATGGACCAGGGGCTGAGGTAGATCGTGGAAAGCCCCGCACCGGCGATGAGGAGCAGGCTGATGATCGCGTAGATCCCGAGGCCGTAGGTGAAGTAGAGCAGCAGCAGGGCTCCACCAAAAATGACCATGCCGGCAATGAAAACCGGGCGTTTCCCCAGCCGGTTGGACATATAGACCCAGAAGGGCATGAACAGGACCGCGGTCACAAAGAGCAGGGCAAAGCCGACGGGGGTGAACTCCTCCATGGCCAGGGGATACTTGAAGAAAAAGGTGACCATCGCGGCGGTCATGCCCAGGGCGATATACTGAAGCAGCGTGGCCAGGGTGAGGATCAAAAAAGGGGTATTCTTGAAGACGAAGGAGAGCTCTTCTCTAAATGATGCCGCATCCTTTTTCAAGGCGCCTGTTTTTTCCCTAGTGGACAGGAAGGCGATGATCGTGAAAACGGCGGCGGCCAGCCCGTAAAGGGCTCCGATAAAGCGGAAGCCTTCCAGCTGCGTCTCGTAGAGACCGACCAGGATCAGGGTCGCCCCGGCTACAACGAGGGTGCCCAGGATGGCGAAGGACATCCGGAAGCCGGTTATAGAAGCGCGCTCCTGTGCATCCAGGGTCATCGCCGAGGTCAGCGCCCCATAAGGAATGTTGACCACGGTGTAGAAAGTGCAGAACAGAATAAAGGCCGCCAGCGCATAGAGATGGAGCGCCCGGCCGGCCAGGGGAGGGCCGTAAAAAAGCATGAAAAAGGATGCTCCCATGGGCAGGGCGCCCAGGAGCAGGTAGATCCGCTTCGATCCCCAGCGGCTCCTTGTCCGGTCCGAGATGCTGCCCATGAGCGGGTCCGTCACCGCATCCCAGATCTTGGAGACCATGATTATGGTTCCGGCGAGGGCCGCCCCGATACCCAAAACATCCGTAAAATAAAAGAGCAGGAATAATCCAATGCACTGGAACAGCAAGTTGGCGCCAAGGTCGCCGACGCCGTAACCTATCTTCATCGCCAGGGGGACTCTTTCCGTCGGTTCGCTCTGTTTCATTTTCATAAACCTCCCGGATTGATCGGTCTTACTCTCTTACCGCGGATCATGTAGGCGATCCAGCTCCTCGTCAGGAACGTCAAAAACGGTATCCAGACCGGGCATGGGCTCATTTTTCATGAATTCGGGCAGCCGGTTATGCGCCGGGCCAAATCCGGCCCGGCGGTTAAAGGCGCACTCCAGAGCCAGGTAGCGGGCTGCGTTTTCCTTCAGCGCTTTTTCGGTGCATTTCTCGCCGGTAAGATGCTGCACCAGGGCGGCAACCTTCTCGAGGTGCCCGCCCAGGGCGGCCAGGGTGAAAAGACAGAGGCCGAGATAGTCGACGAGCATACAGTTCAACTGCGCCCCCTTGGAAAGGGCGGGCTGGGGCTGCGGATCGGTGTGATCGACCTGAGCCCGGATCACACTTCCCGCAGTGTGGTCCGCCCCCATGGGGGAGGTGGCAAAGGTCACGCCAAACCCTTTGACTGCCCGGGGATCGTAGGCCGGCATGGCCTGCCCCTTCACCGTGGGGATGCGCCTGGAGCCGAGGACGCGGCCGGTGAGCAGCGCTCCCTGGGCGATCAGCCTGCCCGGGAGAGCGTTGTCGGGGATCCCGGTGAGCAGCTTTTCGGCTGCTGCGGCATCGCCGAAGGAAAGAAGGCCCTGCTCCATGGCTACACCCAGGGCCGCCCCCGTCTCGATGGTGTCAAGGCCCAGATCATTGCAAATGTAGTTTAGGCGGGCGATATGATCAAGGCTGCCGATAGCGCAGTTGCTGCCCAGCAGGCCGATGGTTTCATATTCCAGCGGAGAGACAATCTCCTCGCCGGCGGCATCGGGGAAGATATTGGAACAATTGATCACGCAGCCGGGCATGCAGGCATGGGTGGTGCGCCCGGCCCCGCCCCGCTGCTCGATGAGGCTGCGCATGTTTTCACCGTCAATTTCGCCGGCTTTTTCAAAGCTGCCGCTGGAGAAGTTGCGCGTGGGCAGGGCATGCATCGCATTTGTTTGCTCCACCATGATCGCTGTTCCGTACAGGGGATAGATCTCTCCGGTTTGTGGGGTTTCCTTGAGCAGGCGGACCAGCTCCCGCGTTGTTTTCATGAAAGCCTCCCGGTTGGCGTAGCCGGTTCGGCGGGTGCCCTCCGGATCGATGATCACGGCCTTCAGGCCCTTGCCGCCCATTACCGCTCCCAGGCCCCCGCGGCCGCAGAATCGGGCGGGCCGGCCCCGGAGATCGGTCACGGCGATGCCGGCTGCAGCCAGCCCCATCTCTCCCGCCGGGCCGACCAGAATGAGCGAGACCCTGTCGGAATATTTTTCTCTTAGAAGTCGGGCTGCTTCGTAGGTGCCCATGCGCGAGTGCGAAAAGGGGTGCAGTTCAGCTTTATCCCGCCCCAGGTAAAGGCAGCGCAGTCTGCCCGGGCCGGTTTCTCCTTCCACGATGATCGCTTTGATCCCCAGCCGGGCCAGGTAGGCTGCCGCCGTGCCCCCTGAATTGGATTCCTTGATTCCTCCGGTGAGCGGGCTCTTCGCCCCGATGGAGAGGCGCGAGGCGGAAGACATGGCCGTGCCGGCCAGCAGGCCCGGCGCGATCACCAGCTTGTTGTGCAAACCCATGGGGTTCGCTTCCGGCGGCACCCCGGCGGTGACCAGCTGCGCGGTCAGCCCCCTGCCGCCGGAGAGCCTGTACTCCTCGGAGACCGGTTCTGCAGTGATCTTCTGTTCCGTTAAATTTACCCTGATGATCCTGTCCATATTGGATTCTCCTTTTCCTTTACCCGTCCCCGGGGTGCTGCGGCCGGCTGCTCTTCCCGGTCAGCACCGCTCCGCCCGAGGCCGGCCCGACCCGGTCGCGGTAGCGTTCCAGGATACCGCTGCCGGCAAGGCGCTGCGGCGGTTTCGCTCTGCGCCGGGCCAGCTCTGCCCGGTCCACCAGCAGCTCCAGGCGGCGTGCGGGCAGGTCGATGAGGATAAAATCGCCGTCCTGGACCAGGGCGATGGGGCCGCCCGCTGCGGCTTCAGGGCAGACATGACCGATGCGGAGATCCCGGCTCGATCCCGAAAAACGGCCGTCCGTGACGATGGCGCAGCTGCTTTCCATCCCCGAGAGCCGGGCGCTGAGCGCGTGCATTTCGCGCATACCCGGTCCGCCGGCGGGGCCCTCGTAACGCACCACCAGGACAGAACCCTCCGCGATATCGCCTGATGCAAGGGCGCCGGCGGCATCCTCCATGCAGTCGAAGGTGCGGGCAGGGCCGCGCATAACCAGCTCATTTCCCCCCACGGCGGCCGCTTTAACCACGGCGCCTTCAGGGGCGAGGCTGCCGTAAAGAACAGCCAGGCCGCCGGCGGGGTGCAGGGGCCTGCTCAGGGGGCGGATAACGGGGCCCTTTGTTTCAAATTTCTTTTTGCCTTCTTCGGCGATAAGTTCGCCCACGGTTTTGCCGCTTACGGTGAGGGCCTCTTTGTCGAGTAGGGGCTCCAGCACGCTCATCAGCGCAGGCACGCCTCCCTCACGATAAAATTCCACCAGGGGGTAGCTGCCGCCGGGCAGCAGATCGCAGAGGTGGGGCACCTTCCGGGAAATCCGGGAAAAATCGTCGAGCTGGAGAGCGACGCCTGCTTCGGCGGCCAGGGCCAGCAGATGCAGGATGCTGTTGGTCGATCCGCCCAGAGCCATATCGGCGGCGATGGCGTTGTGCAGCGCCCCGGCGGTGATGATCTGGCGCGGCCGCAGATCGCTTTTGACCAGGGCGACAGCCCTTTCGCCGCTGCTGCGGGCCAGGCGCAGTTTGGCGGCATCCAGGGCCGGAGCGGCGCCCATACCGGGCAGGGAGATGCCCATCGCTTCACCCAGAAGCGAGATCGTGTTGGCCGTGCCGAGCATGGCACAGCTGCCTGCTCCGGGGACGGCCCTCTCCTCGATCATCTCCAGTTCTTCCCGTGACAGCTTGCCCGCACTGACCGCGCCGGCAAGCTCGCGCATCGAGCTCAGGGTGAGCGCGCTACGTTCCCGCCAGGCGCCGGGCAGCATGCATCCGCCCGTAACCAGGATCGAGGGCAGGTTCAGGCGGAGGGAGGCCATCAGCTGGCCGGGAACGATCTTGTCGCAGGCGCACAGCAGGACCAGGCCGTCAAAACAGTGGGCCCGGGCCATGATCTCCACCGTGTCGGCGATGTTCTCCCGGCTGGGCAGTGAATAGCGCATCCCTGCATGCCCCTGGGCCAGGCCGTCGCAGACGGCGCAGGTGTGAAATTCACGCGGGGTGCCGCCGGCGGAGCAGATCCCTTCGCGCACGGCCGCAGCGATCTCGTTGAGATGGTTGTGCCCGGGGACCATATCCGTCCAGGAGTTGGCGATCCCGATAATGGGCTGGTCCAGATCTTCCCGGCGCAAACCCAGGCCGAGCAGCAGGGCACGGTGGGCGGAGCGATCCAGCCCCCCGGTTACGGTGGAGCTGTGCAGCTTCACTTTCATGAATCTTTGTCCCTGCCGGCGGGCGGGTCTGCCAGCACTACCTGTTTCTCTGTTTCAGCAGCCTTGACTGCCGCCAGGGTGAATTCAAGGACCGCGCGCCCTTTGGGGCCGGAGAGTTTCGGTTGAACCCCTTTTTCCAGCGAGCGGATCAGGTCCTGCGTGGCCATAACAAAGCTGTGATCCCATTCGCAGGGAATATCTTCGTAGGAGGTGGTCACGCCATCGCGGTAGAGCTCCAGGGGGGGCCTGTTCTGCAGCTTGCCGGTGCAGCGGTTCACAAAAATGATGCCCCGGGTACCGGTGATCTCCAGCCTGCTCTCGTCGGCATAATGGCGGGTGTCGATCTGAAGCTCCGGCGAAAGGGTCACCTCCATGGTCCCGTGGGCCTTGCTATTGCGGTATTTCCACATTACCGCGGCCGGCGTGTTCACAAAGATGCCGCTGCCGGGGACGATCTCGCTCCGGTCCATCCAGGCGGTCACCTTCTCAACGGCGCCCAGCAGGTGAAGGGCCAGGGAGTAATTATGGTAGCTGTGATCGAACATCATCGGGCAGCCGCCGCCCTGCTGTGGGTCTATGCGCCAGGCCCAGGCTTCCAGGGGCACATCCCACTGCCCTTTTCCCGTGCCGCAGCGCACCCGCAGGTTGAAAGAAAGCGGTTCGCCGATCTCTCCCGCTTTGATCAGCTCCCCGGCCTTTACGTAGGGGGGATAATAGACAAAGTTTTCATAGATGCGCAGCATGACCCCGTTTCGCCGGGCAGCCTCGATCATGCGATCGGCCTCTTCGAGGCTGAGAGCCATCGGTTTTTGCACGGATATATGTTTTCCCGCCCGGGCTGCTTCCTCCGTCATGGTGCAGTGCAGGTGGTGTGGGGTCAGGATCTCCACGATCTGCACGGCGGGATCGGCAAGAACCTCCTCGTAACAGCGGTATATCTTCTGCACCCTCCACTGCTTGCCCTTCGCCTCGGCCCTGGCGCTATCCAGGTCGCAGAGGCCGTACAGGCGCGCTCCCGGCAGATCGTTGTAACCGAGGGCATGCAGATCCGAGATGCGGCCGCATCCGACAAATACAACATTGTACATCTCATGCCAGCCTCCTTTTGTTTTCCTCGCCGCTCCGGCGGGGCCGTGCTGACTGGAAAGCGGCTTACTCTGCGGGCCTCTTTACTGCTCCCGCACGCTCAACCTTGCGGCAGCCACGGGGATCGCTGCAGCCTACCGCCCCGGAGATGCTGTCAGCCGCCTCGCAGATCGCATGAATCAGTCCCGGGTGGGCGGAGAGATCCAGGCGCACCGTGGTCCCGGATATTCCGATCACGGCGGCGACCCGGCTGCGGGAATCGAAAATGGGTGCGGCCAGGCAGCGCACCCCCGGTTCATACTCCTCGTCGTCCACGGCATAGCCGCGGGCTCGTATTTTCGCAAATTCTTTTTCCAGCCCGGCGGGATCGCTGATCGTCCGTGCGGTGTAAGCGGCAAAGCGGGTGGAGCCTTCCAGGTAACAAGCGATCACTTCTTTTCTTTCACCGGGTTCAATATAGGCCGCCAGCGCCTTGCCGGTGGCGGAGCAGTGGATGGGGGCGGCGGTCCCGATATCGGCATCGACCCTGACCACGCCCGGCGCCTGCTCGCCGTCCACGTAGACGATCCGACGGTCTGAAAGGACGGCCAGGTGGGAGGAAAAACCGCTTTGCCCGGTGAGCTGTTCCAGCTGCTCATGGGCGAAGGGTTTGATCTCCAGGCTGTCGATGACCGTGCGGGCCAGTTCCGCCATCTTCACCGTGGGCCGGTAGAGCGCTTCACCGCTGCGCCCGATATAGCCTTCGGCCTCCAGTGTAGCCAGATAGCGCAGCGCGGTGCTGCGATTGACGTCCAGGCTTCTCGCCACCTCGCTCTGGGTGATTCCGTCGGCCCGGCGGCAGACTTCCTCAAGCACTTTCAGGCCGCGCTGGAAAGTTTTAATCAGGTTACGGTTCAAGTTTTTCATCGGCTCTGCTCTGTTCATAAGCTTCTCGTCTTCCCTCCAGGTATTCGGGAACGGGGACATCCCACCAGCCGGCGGCCCGGCCCCCCGAATAGGGATACTGCCGGTTAACCTGCACCTCCACCAGCCGCGGACCCTTTCCCGCAAGGGCGCGTTTAATCGCCGGCTCCACTTCGCCCGGGCGGGAGACGCGCTCCGCCTCCACCCCGAAAGAGCGGGCCAGGGATACAAAATCAATATCAGCGAGTTCTCCCCGGGGGGCGGCAAACTCGGTGACGTAGGCCCGGTTTTCACCGTAAACATCCATCTGCAGATCGCGGATGGAGAGGAAACCCTGGTTGTTGAGGACAACGACGGTAACGGCGAGGCCGTACTGTTTTGCCGTGGCCAGTTCCTGCGCTGTCATCAGAAAATCACCGTCTCCGGTTACCGCTATGACCGGATCATTGGGGCGGGCCAGTTTCACGCCCATCGCTGCAGGCAGGGCAAACCCCATTGTCGAAAAGCCGCCCGTGGTCACCAGGGTCCCCGGCTCGTAAAAGGGAAATTCTTGCAGGATCTGGGCCTGGCTGTGTCCCGAGGAGGTAACCAGGTAACCGTGACGCGGCAGGGCCCGCCTGATCTCACGAAGCGCCCTGGAGACGGTAACGGGGCTGTGCTCGGGGGAGTGAAATGGCTCAAGTTCCTTGAGCCAGGCCGCTTTCCTTGCCGCGATCTCGGCAGTGTAGCGCTTCTCGCCGAAATCCTGGCCGGCCGGTCCCAGTTCTTCAACCAATCCCTGCAAAATGGCCCCGGCATCGCCGGTTAGCCCTTCGGTGACCGGGTAATTCTTGCCTATTTCCAGGGCATCGATATCCGCATGGATCAATTTCGTCGGCGGTATCTTGAAACTGGTACCCCTGCGGTAGGAAGAGGTCGTTTCGTCGGCAAAACGGCAGCCCACGGCCAGCAGGACGTCTGCGCTGGAGGCCAGTTCATTGCCGCAGTTTGTTCCCTTGGAGCCGGCATGCCAGGCATACAGGGGGTGATCCTCGGGGAAACAGCTTTTGCCGGCCATGGTGGTGATCACCGCTGCGCCCAGACGCTCCGCCAGGGTGATCAGGGCCGGCGTCGCCCGGGAGCGTAAAACGCCGCCGCCGGCGAGGATTACCGGACGCTTTGCCTTCCCCAGCAAGGCGGCCGCCCTGTTCAGGGCAGCGCTGTCGGGGTGGGGAAGAGGGGGTTCCGCGCCGGGGATCGCTTCGGGGGTATAGTCAGCGGACTCAGCCTGGAGATCCATGGGCAGGGAGATCACGGCGGGGCCGGCCCTGCCGCCGCGCATCGCCTGGAAAGCCCGGTTCAGCAGGTGCGGCAGCTGCTCCACCCGGGTGGCGAGGGCGGCAAATTTGGCAACCGGTTCGAGCACGCGCAGGGAATCGGCGGCCCGGACCCTTTCGATCTCCTGCAGCACCCCGCGACCAAACATGTAGGTGTGAGTTTCTCCGGTTAAAGCAAGCAGCGCCGTGGAGTCGACATATGCGGTTCCCAGGCCTACCGCCAGGTTCAGTGCGCCGGGCCCGATAGAGGTAAAAACAGCGGCGGGTTTTCCGGTAATTCTGAAGTAACCGTCGGCCATGTGAGCGGCGCTCTGCTCGTGCCGCACCATGTAAAGCGGCAAGCGGGAGCGCTCCTCCATAAATGCATCGACCAGGGCCAGGCAGCCGTGTCCGGGAATGCCGGCGATCCAGGGGATCCCCCTGTCGAGCAACACCCGGGTCACGATCTGGCCGCCTGTCAGTTTCAATGGCTCCACCTCCGGTGAAAGATATGATCAGCAGCCGGTATGCCCGGTGCTTGCGGTGAGATCTGCGCAGATTTCTATGGCAAAGCTGATCTACGGGGCATCTGTTGCATAATGTGCAACAGGGTTGTCGTATACGCAACGCCTTTGAGCATATATTAGCACCCCGGGAAGGAGCTGTCAACGGGGAAAATGCATATTTTAAATGATTGCGAATATTGAGGGGGCATTTGATGCTGGGCGGGGCAGACCTGTGTGTGGGGTTCAAAAATTGTGTTACTTCATTGGTTAATGGTACGCCTGGGAGGATTCGAACCTCCGGCCTGCTGATTAGGAGTCAGCCGCTCTATCCCCTGAGCTACAGGCGCACACCGATATTATTTCCCAAAAGCATCGACATGTCAAGGGTTTTTACAGCGGGCCGCCTCCTGTTAAAAATCATCATAAAGTAGTATGTATTTTTCCCGAAAAAGAGCTTGCTAATATATGGGTGACTGGATATAATGTGCCGACAGGTCGCAGACGGTGGGTTTCTCTGCTGTTCTGCGGATCCGTTTTTGCGGCGGCGGCACAGGGTTGAGGGAAAATTAACTACATAGGGAGGTTTGATCATGAATTATTCCATCGAGGGTGGGACTTTACCAGCAGTTCTTATCCAGCTTGATGCCGGTGAAACGATTATCAGTGAAGCCGGCGGGCGTACCTGGTCGCGCGGGCCGATCAAGCTGGAAAGCAAGGCCGAGGGCGGCATCGGGAAATCTCTGGGCCGCATGTTCTCGGGTGAGAGCCTGTTCATGTCCCGGTATACCGCTCAGGGGCCCGCGGAGATAGGGTTCTCTTCTTCCTTCCCGGGCAGCATCGTGGCCCGGACGCTGGGGGCCGGCGAAAGCATCATCTGCCAGAAGTCGGCATTCCTCTGCGCCACCGACGGCGTTGCACTGGCGGTACATTTTCAAAAAAAGCTGGGCGCCGGGCTTGTGGGCGGCGAGGGCTTTATCATGCAGCGCATCACCGGTCCGGGCACGGTTTTCCTGGAAGTGGACGGTTATTGCCATGAGTATGATCTGGGGCCGGGGGAGAAGGTCGTTTGCGATACCGGTGTGGTGGCGATCATGGATGCCACCTGCCAGATGGACGTTCAGCGGATTAAGGGTGTAAAGAACGTGCTCTTCGGCGGTGAGGGGCTTTTCGATACGGTTGTTACCGGTCCGGGCAAGGTGCACCTGCAGACGATGACGATCGCCAAACTGGCCAAATTGATCATCCCCTTTGTTCCGAAAAAGTAAGGGGGTTTGCTGCGCGGGGGAAGTGCTCCTGGGAGGTACGCCGGTATCGGAAAGGCAGCCATCCCGAAGTGCCGACCCGCTCCTGCTGCCGCCGCAGTGGAGGTGCCTCTCCCGCGCAGGGTAAATTAAGTTTTCTCCACTAGAAACCGGAGGGATCCTTCTCCGGCGCCGTCTGTTCAAACAGGGAGGCGGTCTGCGGGATAATTTTGCGGAAACGCCATAGAAAAGAGATGCTGCGGAAGCAGAGCTCCACCAGTGCCGCCAGCCAGATCCCGGTCAACCCCCAGCCCAACCACATGAACAGAAAAGTAAGCAGCAGGCGTAGGCAGAGCATGGTAAACAGGGTCAGGTACATGGCCCAGCGCGTATCACCGGCGCCGCGCAGGCCGCCGGTGAGGGCGGAGATATAGGCGATGGCGGGCTGGCCCAGGGCCAGCAGCATAAGTGGTAATTTGCCCAGCCCGATGACCTCTGTATCGCCGGTAAAGATACTGATGACGGCTTCAGGAAAGAAGAAGAAAACAACACCGACTACGGACATGATCAGCAGGGCCATGCGGGCGGTCTCCTTGCCGCTGTGCAGCGCCTGCTCATTTTTACCTGCTCCCAGAAACTGACCTACCAGCGTGATCGCCGTTATGGAGAAGCCGAGCCCGGGAAGGTAGGTCATCATGTAGGCGTTGTGCAGTATCTGGTGCGCCGCAATCGCCAGGGAGCCCAGGGCGGCGGCCGCCATGGAGTAGATGATGTTACTGGCGTGTATCCCCACCTGCTCGATAGCGGAGGGGACACCCACGTTCAGCACGCGCAAGAGCACCGTCCGTTCAAAATGAAACAGATCCTTTATATTCAGCTCCAGGCGTACCGGTGAAAAGCGGGTGAACAGAAGTGAGATGCCGACAACGCCGGTGAGGATACCGGCGCCGCAGGTAGCGAGCGCAGCGCCTTTTACCCCCAACGCGGGGAAAGGGCCGATACCGAAAATAAGCAGGTAGTTGCCCAGTATGTTAATCAGGTTGGTGGCGGTCATCAGGTAGAGCGGTATCCGGGTGTTGCCCGCTCCCTGGAAGATGGCATTAACGATGATGATGGTGAAGCGCATGGAGATGGAGATACTGATAATCCCCAGGTAACCGGCGGCCAAGGAGATCAGCTCCTGATCCTTTTCGGCCATGAAATAGACGAGACCGTGGATAATCTGACGGGAAAATATAAAAGCGAAGATGCTGAGCAGCAGGGTGGTCAGCAGCACCGCTCCCAACGATTGGGCGGCCACCTTTTTCGCCGCCTCCTGATCATTCCTCCCCACCGCCTGCGCTACAAAAGCAGCGGTGCCGATGCTGAATGCCTGGACGACGGCCACGGAGAAGAAGAAAACCTGGTTGCCCAGGCCTACGGCGGCGATAGAGATAGCCCCCAGGCTGCCGACCATGATCAAATCGACCATCTGGACAGCCATATTGAGGCTGGTGCGTAAAACTGCCGGCCAGGCGATGGCCAGCACGGTTCGGCGTAAGTTTTGTGTATTTACTATATCCATATTTGTGTCTATAACTAGATTCTCCATAAG
>FZPS01000059.1_pt386 | contig 13221 bp, 9 predicted proteins | sample 1817821 | NCBI WGS metagenome assembly FZPS01 (sample SAMEA104158645, study PRJEB21678) | metagenome | place: Germany | collected 2015-04-21 | reverse complement strand
CAAGCGAGGTAATCTATATGCGCGTAGATAGCGACAAGCCCTTTGCAGGCATGACCAATTTCAAGGGCGATGAACCAACACAGGCAGAGGCAATGATTGCTAAAAACTACCTTACAGAACAAGAGCTGAAGGTGCTTAATAACCTAGTAGCAGCCTATTTTGATATAGCAGAACTAAACGCAATAGAACATCAAGAGATGAGAATGGCGGACTATATTCGAGAGCTAGACAATATACTATCCTCAGCCAATCGAAAACTATTAAAAAATGCAGGTCAAATAAAAAGTGCTGAAGCAAAAGAAAAGGCTGTCTTGGAATACAGAAAATATAAAGCCAAAACCCTAAGTCCGGTCGAAAAAGACTACTTAAAAACAATTACAAAACTAGAGAAAAAAGCCAAAAAAGGGAGCATTTAAACTCCTTTTGTCTGAACCGCAGATATAACGGATAAGAACGGATGAAACGGATACTGGCGCAAGCAATTCCTCATTCCTCATTCCTAACTCCTAACTCCTAACTCCCAACTCCCAATTCAAAGATTAACAATTTCCTTAATTATCTCTTAAAATTACCTTGTTTTACACCCTATTTATGGCTATAAAATTAAGAATTAAAACACCTGTAAAATGATCTCGCAGATCGGTCCACTGACCTGCGAGATCAGTAAAATGTTCTTTTACGACGGTTTGCTAACTTCCCAATTCATTTTGATTTTATCGGGTAATAATATCCCAATCTCTCGATGATATTGACGTTTATAAGAAATTTGAAAATTTGATTACAAGATGAGCCTATTTATGGCAAGGGCTAAAATCAAGAAATAAGGCTTTTAAGAATTGCCTCCGCCTAATTGTTAATTTAAATCCTAAGAAACTCCTCAAAATACGGCTTATCTCCTCATAAACCAGAGAGCTATTTCTTGAAACACATAAGATATTATCTGAATATTGAGATAACACAACCTCATCCTTGCTCTCCCTTATAGAAAACAAGAAGCCTCCGCTTAGAACAAGCGTAAGAACCGCAAGGATTAACCCGTAAATTATATTTATCTCAATCATCATTCTTTAATTCAATATTAGGCAGGTTTATTCCCACCAATCAATATGCAAATATACAAAGAATAATCCTAATAACCAAACTATTACAAAAGAATATCCACTAGAAAACCCTGCATTTTCACTCTTATCGGAAGATAATTAATTATTCCTCGATAAAAGTCGTTTTCAGCTCTACAAATTTTCGGTGTTTGGTGTCTGATTTTTGGTGTTTGAACCCGGATTAATTGTCCTTTTTGTCTGAACCACGGATGTAACGGATAAGAACGGATGAAACGGATGCAAAGCCCTTATTAATTGTTTATGCGTTGATGCGTTGATTTGTTTAGTTGTTGAGTTGTCTTTGTCTGAATCAGGATTATAGAGGATTAATAAGATTTACAGGATGGCTGGCGCAAGCAATTCCTCATTCCTCATTCCTCATTCCTCATTCCTAACTCCTAATTCCTAACTCCTAATTCAAAAAAGGCGTCTTTCCCTATTATTATCAAGTAAGAGTAAAATGAAACAAAGGATCATTTTTTTAAAACAAAGAAACAATCTTTTATTCTCGCATTCTAATCTGCGAACATCCCATGATGGAAGTAGTGATACAAGGCTTCAGTGTTTAGCCTCTTACGCGGAAAGAATCCTGTCGTAGAGTTCCATTAGTTCAAGGTGGAGCTTTTGGAAGTTCTTACCTTTGTGATATATGCCTTCCATATAGAGCTTTTTGTTTATCTCAATCATTATAGAAGGATATTGGAAGTTGGTCTCGGGCGATAGAGAATTGGAAAAAGGAGCATTGAGGCCAATCTTATAACCAAGGTTATCGAAATAGTTAGAGATAAAATTGATAAGCTCATAACAAGGTCTTGACCAGTCCCTATTATAGCCGAGATTTATCTCCACACCTCCCTGCTTCTCTTCGTCAATAAAACTATGACAATCGATAAGAAGAGAGTTTTTAGTAAGAGCATCCTTCACCCTTTGGATATGTGGAAAATAATACTCATCCTTAATCCTAAGAATTTCTTCCTCAGAGATAATTTTGTTGAAACCCTCGTAGCGTGTGTAGACAATCCCCTGACCAATCTCCCTCATTTCGTCGTTTAAAAGTCTTTCGCAATCGCAAAAGAACCTGCTCACTGTGGACACTACAGCTACGACGTCGTCCCGATTTGGACCTACAAACAACTCATCAGTGAACATATCGGTTAGACTATAGACCTTTTCTTTGAATCTCTCCCTATCTCCACTCCATCCCTCATCATATCTATTCAAAGAAGAGTGAGGGATATGTAGCACTAGCTTGTTTATGTTTTTCATTCCTTACCCCTTTCTTCCTCAACAGCCTGGTAGAGCTGGTTGGTAAGCTTTTCCTTCATTATCTCCTCCGGAGTCTTAGGAGTAAACTTTTTATTTACATCTCTCTGTAATAGTAGAATATCTTTCACAAAACTATGCGTAGACTCTTCATCTATATAATCTGAGTTGTACAATAGCCTTGTCCAGTAGGCCAAACGCTTAACGTTTCTATTCAAAACTATAAGGATTCTTCTTAGCATTTTAGGGTCTCTGTGCATATAGAGCTCCTCCACCTGCTCGCCAATCAGAGTTGCATAACGCAATAGCTTTTCGGACATCACACTCTCATTCTTCACCTCAGTCAAATGACTATGGATCTTAATTGCACTCATTGAGAAGTCAAACGACCTATCCTTCAAAGTTCTTTCTTCCATAACTACCTCCTTGTTCTTTTTACTGTTCTCTTAGGGACCTTCGGCGTTTTTGTTTGTTTTTTTGCCATAACTTTTTCTTTTTATAGGGTTATTAATTCTATGTTGAATTGTATTGATATTACATTTGCAAAGATACGGCGAGAATCAGGCCCAGCAATGAAATCTCCATCGTAATGAACGTTAAAACTTATCTATAATTTAAGTCTCATTAATACGCAATAATCTTGTTTAATACAATTGGATTCAATTAATAGCGAGCTGCTATATATGAACTTCCATAAAGCCCCGTAGGGGCGACTATTTTGGTAGCAACAGAGATAACACCCCTACCCTCCTTAACCCCGTAGGGGTGGTAATTATAATAGCAACGAAGACAACACGTCACTTCAGATAAAAAAGTGTATAGATAAACTCGATTTTAATCAAAAGCAGCACTTAATATATTATTAATATCAAATATAATGCCAAAGACCAGCCTGAAAATCTTAACATTCATTAGGACACGTTTTGTGCACTTTATTGAAATTTTGCTTGTATATTTGCAAGTGCATTGCCTTAGAATGAAATAGGCGTTTTGTCAATCTATATAATAATAGAATGCTAGATGAAAACAGATAACAACATAAGATATACATACTCTGGTCATGAGTCGTTTTACTGCAGATCTCTCTGGTTAAAAAAGGGATACGACTTTATTCAAAATGGCCATGCTTTTAACTCTTCAGATGCTGTAATACACTTGGGTGTTGGTAGAAACATGACCACATCGATAAGATATTGGATGAGAGCTTTTGGGTTATTTGATGATAGTGAGCTTACTGAGTTTTCACATTATTTGTTTCATAGTGTAAGTGGTAAGGACAAATTCATTGAAGACCTAGGTACGAAATGGCTATTGCATTATTACCTAGTTAATACTAATCATGCGAGCTTGTATAATATGTTTTTTACTGAGTTTCAGAAGGAAAAGAACAAAGAGTTTACTAGAGATGAATTACAGGTCTTTGTGAAACGCAAGAATGACAGTAATGATTATTCGCATTTATACAGCGAAAACACTGTTAGAAAGGATATAGGTGTACTTCTTCAAAGCTATTTAATTCCTATTAATAGTAAGTCTCATGAGGACTACTCGTCACTCTTGATTGACCTAAATCTGATTAGACAAAACGAAGACAGAAAGTATTACTTCAATAGGGATACAAAGAGTGAGCTTAATCCTCTGATATTCCTTTATGCAATACTCGATAGAAAGAGAGATAGTAATATTGTTTCTTTCGACGAATTAATGGAGCTGGCGTTAATATTTTTATTGACTAGCTCTGAACTGATAGAGATAATTACTGAGCTTCTTAGCCTGTATCCTAACTCCATCAATTATACAGACGATGGTGGTATTAAACAGATGTTGTTTTTCGAAGATAGTCCTATTTCCAAGACAGAGTTACTTAACAAATACTACTCGTAAATATGAAGTTTGCATTATCAACAAATATAAGAAATACTGAATATAGTAACTTTGACTACATAGTTACTTCTAATGCTAGGAGAGTACTTGGCCAAATGGTGAATGACTACAACACTGGCATACATAGCTTTATCTTAGTAGGAACCTATGGTACTGGCAAATCAAGCTTCTTAGTTGCTCTTGATAGAGATATGTCGACGGGCAGCAACCTTCTTTTTGAAAATAAAGGACAGTTTAATAGATATGAGAAGTTCCGATCTATTAAGGTAATAGGCGAGTATGACACCATGCAAAATATACTTAATAGGGAGCTTGTTAGTGATGATTCAGATGCAAAACTGTTTTTTGACAGACTTGATAATACAATAAAGACTCATAAGAAAAATGGTGAGTTTGTATTACTCATTGTTGATGAATTTGGTAAGATTTTGGAGCATGCAGCTAATAATAATCCAGAAAAAGAACTATTCTTCTTGCAACAGTTAGCTGAGTTTGTAAATCACCCAAAGAGAGATAACGTAATATTAATAACTACATTACATCAGGGCTTTGGTGCATACTCTAGAAAGCTTAGTGAGGAACAAAGAAACGAATGGGAGAAGGTAAAGGGAAGATTCAAGGAGATAGTATTTAGCGAGCCTGTTGAACAACTATTACATTTGGCTGCAAATAGGCTTGAATCAGACGCTAAGAGGAAAGTGGAGAGCTTAAGTATCGACAAGACTTTAAGTCTCGCAAAAGACTCCAATCTAATTGACAAGAGCTTTGACAAAGAGGTGGCAAAGAAGCTATATCCACTGGATGCTGTTTCTGCTGTTATACTGACGCAATCAATTCAAAGATATGGACAGAATGAAAGGTCATTGTTTTCTTTTCTTTCTTCTAAGTCTGAACATTCTATTAGTCAATTTAAAGCAAGCAAACATGAAACATATAATCTAGCTTATATCCATGATTATATCATAAACAATTTTTATTCCTATCTGTCAGAGGCTAATAATGATTCAACAAATTGGAGAGCAATACGAGTAGCTTTAGAAAGAGTTGAAAACCTTGTAGATATTAAGGATATAGAGGATTCGATTGCTGTAGTTAAGTCGATTGGTTTACTGAACATATTTGCTAATGCTTCGAAGTTCGCTGAAGATAGCCTTATTCAATACCTTACGCTTGCTGTAAACATAAAAGAACCAAAGAGAATAATAGATAACTTGGTTACGCTAAATGTTATTAGGTATGCAAGGTATCGCAGTCAGTATATTATCTTTGAGGGTAGTGATATTAATATTGAAGATGAACTCTTTAAGGCTGCAGGACAACTTCCAAAACCTATTGATATAGTAGATGACTTGAAGCAATTATTTGACTATAGGATAATACAGGCAAACGCTTCTTATTACAATACAGGTACTCCTAGATTCTTCGAGTTCAAGCTTTCTGATACTCCTTTAGCACTCAAACCCGAAAAGGATACAGACGGTTATATTAATATCGTGTTCCCTAGGGATAAAGCTATTAAACAAAGTCTTATTCAGGAATCTAGACAAAACAAAGAGGCTATTATCTACGTTTACTTCAATGAGACTGATGAACTAGCAAGTAGCTTGTATGAGATACAGAAGTTGGAGTATGTAAGAGACAAGGTTATTCTTGATGATAGAATAGCTGAAAGAGAGATAAATAGTCTGATTTCTTATGAAAGAGACCGCTTAAATAAGTTGATCAGCAAGGATCTTATATCAGAATCATCAAAAGCAGAGTGGTATTACAAAGGCAAAGAAGTGAAGATAAAATCAGAGTTAGACTTCAATAAACGTCTTTCTGATATATGTTCCGATGTTTACTCTCTTACTCCTATCATTAAAAACGAACTATTTAACAAGCACAAAGTAAACGCTACGATATCTACAGCTAGGGTTGTTCTTACAGGCCTTTTGAATGAAGATAGTTTAGTAGCAAAAGAAGACTTAGGCTTTGAAGATGATAAGTTTCCACCTGAAAAAACTATCTATTATACACTAGTGAAGAACACAGGAATACATAGAAAAGTAAATGGTGTATTCACCTTGACATCTCCCAATAATGAGCTCATAAAAGACTTATGGGATGCTTCTGAAGCTTTCTTTGAGTCGAGTATATCTCAAAAGCGTAAACTAAAAGACTTAATAGATGTTCTTAGTAGGCCTCCTTTCAAGTTAAAGCAAGGCTTCTTAGATATATGGTTACCTCTCTACCTAATTATAAAAAAACAGGACTATTCGTTATATGATAGTCAGGATAGGTATATACCTAGTTTGAATAGGGAAGTGTTTGACTTGATTCAAAAGTCCCCTAATAATTTCACAATAAAAGCATTTGCTATTGAAGGCGTAAAGCTAGAGTTTTTTAATCATTACAGACAGCTAATCAATCTCAACGGCGATGAAGCTATTATTTCCCAATCTTCTTTCCAAGAAGTGATAAGGCCTTTCTTAGCTCTTTATAATAACCTTAATCAATACACTAAAACTACTAATAGCTTTGAAACGCCTACAACGGCAAAGTTTAGGAATGTACTAGCAATGGCAAAAGACCCTGAGAAGACATTCTTTGAAGACTTACCGGCTGTATTCGGCTTTAAGGACAAATCATTGCATGACAATGAAGAGTTTATGTTGCAATATCAAGACATGATAAAGCATGCAGTAAGAGAACTTAGATCTGTTTATCACAATTTAATCAACAAAATTGAAGATAATTTGTTAGAAATATTAGGTATAGAGAAAGAGAACTACAAAGAATATAAGCCTGTAGTTAATAAGAGATTCAAAAAAGTGAAAGCAAATCTTCTGTCAAAAAAGCAAAAAGCTCTATTAAGTAGATTAGTTTCTGAAGAAAGAGACAGAGTGCTGTGGTATGAGTCTATTTGCTATGTTATACTAAACAAACCACTTTCGGATATTAAGGATAATGAGATTGTTACGCTTGTAGACACCTTAAGGCATCAGCTCCATGTACTGACTCAGTTTATTGAGGTATCAGACTTAACAAGAGCTAATAAAGATGCAGAAATATATAAGTTTGAATTAGTTACTAATAAGGGAAATCTAGGCTCTCAATCCTACGTTCTACAAAAGAATCAAAAAGACAAAACAGAAGAGCTAGAGAATAAGATAAACAACATACTCACAGGTGATAGTAATTTAGATGTATGTACATTACTAAGGATATTGAAAAGAAAGGTAGAGAATGATTAAACATGTATTAGGCATTTCCGGTGGCAAGGACAGCGCAGCTCTTGCTATATATTTGAAGGAGAACTATCCGGACTTAGAGCTCGAATACTACAACTCTGACACTGGTTGTGAGCTAGAGGAGACTGAGCTATTAATTAATAGACTAGAGTCTGTTTTAGGACACATAACACGAATTAGAGCAGCTGAAGGAAGTCCTGAACCAACACCCTTTCATCATTTTCTAAAGTCGAGTGGTGGTTATCTGCCGTCTCCACAAGCTAGATGGTGTACACAGAAGCTTAAGCTCATTGAATTTGAAAAGTTTGTAGGAGATACTCCAACTATATCGTACGTTGGGATAAGAGGCGATGAAGAAAGAGAAGGGTATATATCAACTAAGCCTAGTGTTCAGGCTATATTCCCTTTTAGACGCAATATTTGGAGTGTAGACGTAATAAACAAGGTACTTCATAATGACAATATTAATCAATTAGTCGACTTATATAAGAAGTATTCCTCAAACAAGACTAGGGATAGAGGAATTGAAATAGCTAAAAAACAACTAACAAAGCAATACTACTACAGTAAGAAGCTAAATGAACTACTAGACCTATCAGTGAAGGAGTTTAATCGTATAGTATTTGAGTTCCTTAAGACAACAGACTATCCTGTAGGCATGTTAGATGAGTTTCCTTTAATTGACAATGAGGATATTATCGTAATTGATGATGTGTATAGAATACTAGAAGACTCAGGAGTAGGTATACCTGCGTACTACAAAGAGATTGAGTTTGAAGTAGACGGTAAAAAAGGGAAGTATAGCAGGAGTCGTTCTGGTTGCTATTTTTGTTTTTTTCAACAAAAGATAGAGTGGATATGGCTTTATGAACAACACCCTGATTTGTTTGCTAAAGCAATGGAGTTCGAGAAAGACGGTTATACATGGAGTCAAGGAGAGAGCCTTGAAGAGCTAATAAGACCCGAACGAATCAAACAAATCAAACTAGATGCAATAAGACGTCAAGAAATAAAAGAACAGAAAGAATCAAACTCTTTACTAATTGACATATTCTCTGACGGAGATGACGATGTACTATGTGCTAACTGTTTTATATAATTGATTATGCTAAAGAAGAACATTAAGTGGCCAGACCATAGACGATACGTTTCATTCACAGAATGGGAGCCTGCAAGTTTCTTTTCTGACTGTCTCTGCAATAGTACAAGCTTTGACATCATGCTTGGCTTCTTTAGTTCTTCTGCTATAAACGTATTGTCAGGGGGTTTTTCTGTCTTCCTTTTCAATGGTGGGAAGATGAGATTAATTATAAACAACATTCTATCTAAAGAAGACAAGGACGTTATTATTAAGGCTAATGACGGTTGTTGTAGTAGTATCTTTGACCTCAACGATATATCTGCACTTAAGCAAACACTTTCCAAAAGGGACGAACACTTCTTCAACTGTCTTGCATGGCTTATCTCTGAAGATAGAATAGAAATCAAAATAGTAGAACCTAAATCAGGCAGAGGCATGGCACATACTAAAAACGGTATGTTTAGTGATGGAAAGAACAAGGTTTCATTTAACGGCTCATGTAACTTCACAATGACTGCTCTGTTAGAAAACAGAGAAAGCATAGATATAAACTGCAGCTGGGACAGCAATACAAGTATCAATAAAATAGAGTATATAGAGACTGAGTTTAATAGAGTGTTCTCTGGTAATGACGATACTTTAAGCTACTTAAACCCAGAAGACATTAAGGCAGGTATCGTAGAGAGCTTTGGCGGAAAGTCCTTGGGAGAGCTATTAGAAAATGAAAAAGAATTGTCACTAGTTGAAAAAAAACTCATACAAGACAACTTATTACAGAGAGAGGGTTTAAAAAACATAATTAAGGAAACGGGAAAAATGATTAGAAAAATAGAAAGCATGCCTAAGTTTCCATACAAAACAGGGCCTAGGCCTTATCAAAAAGAAGCTTTTGAAAGTTGGCTTCAAAACGGAGAAAAAGGTCTGTTTGCAATGGCTACTGGTACTGGTAAAACTATTACAGCACTTAATTGCCTTTTGGAAAACTATAAGAAAGATGGATATTATAAAGCATTGATATTAGTTCCAACAATATCATTAGTAAACCAATGGGAAGAAGAATGTAGGAAATTTAATTTCAATAGAATAACTAAGGTCTATGCAGGTAATCGAAACTGGAAAAATAGAGTTGACGACTATTCATATCTTGAGCAGGAAAGACCAAAGCAAAACTCATATATAATAATTTCTACTTATGCTTCTTATTACCGCGAAGAAACATTTGAAAGTTTAAATAGATTATCAAAAGGTACAGTGCTTATAGCAGATGAGTGTCATAATTTAGGTTCCCCAAGCTTATTGAAAAAATTAGAAAAGATAAATCAGAATAAAAGAATAGGCTTATCTGCGACACCTGAAAGACAGTATGACGAAGAAGGTAACAAGAAGATTAATCAATTCTTTAATACCGAAAAGCAATATACATTTGAGTATTCAATGGAAGAAGCAATAAAGAATGGCGTGCTTACTGAATATTATTATTATCCACATTTAATAAGTCTAACTGAAGGCGAAATGACTAAATACGACAGTCTTTCAGCTCAAATAGCTAAGTATTTCAATTTTGAGACTAATACATTTAGAGATAACCCAAGGCTTACTATGCTCCTACTAGCTCGAAAAAGAATAATACATAAGGCGGCTAATAAACTAAGTAAGTTCAAAGATATATTAGAAAAAGAATTTAACGAACGTCAAAGCTTAAAGTATACACTAGTTTACGTACCTGAAGGAGATGAGCCAGACTATCATGAATCTGATCATCATGAATATTTTGAAACTATTAATATGGAAGATGATCCAGATAGGTTAATTGATTTATATTCTGATGCCGCTAGAGAAATCGATGAAGAGATTAGAGTTAGAAGCTTTGTGTCTGAAACAAATAATAGAGATGAATTATTGCTTGACTTTGAAAATGGAAATATAGATGTGCTAACTTCAATGAAATGTTTAGATGAAGGTGTAGATATTCCGCGAGCTGAACTAGCTGTATTTTGTGCAAGCACGGGTAATCCACGACAATTTATTCAAAGACGTGGAAGAATATTAAGAAAACATCCAAATAAAGTCTTTGCAACAATTCATGATTTAGTTGTAGTGCCAAATCAAACAAGCGTAGAAACTTATAGGCTTGAAAAAAGTTTACTTGAGAATGAATTAAAAAGGGTTTATAGTTTCTCCAGGTTAGCTAGAAACAGAGTACACACATATGAAATGTTTTCAAAATTAATAGATAAGTATAATTTAAAAATCGAATAATTATGACAGAACAAGATGAAATGATAAGATTAGTTTTAGAAAGCTTAAACTTATCACTTAATGATGATTGCGATGAAGCAATGATTAACAAGTTAACCAAATCAGATAATCATTTGCTATATGTATTAGGTAGATCTATAGAGGAAATTAATAACGTTGGACTTCTAGCACGAAGAAGCGCATATAGTACAATATTAGGAGAACTAAAAGAAAGGTTGAAAAATGAAAATTAAAAAGTTTACATTGAAAAATTTCAGAAGTTTCTATGGCTTTCACGAGGTTGAAATTTCTGATGGATTAACTTTATTCCTTGGAGGGAATGGATGTGGGAAAACAACTTTATATAAAGCTTTTGAATGGTTGTTTGAAACCTATGGAGATAATGGAAAACCAAAAATTGAAACTTATATTTCAGAAAAGAGAATTTATGAGCTTGAAATAGGTGAGAAGGATTATGTAGAAGTTTCTGCAAATTTTATTGGTTTAAACGGGTATGAATTTAAGCTCAAAAAATCTATACCTTTTAAAAAGACAGCCGACAATAAAATAGACACATCAAATGAAGTTTTTGAAGCCTTCACAATACCTGATACTGACGGTAGCTCAATGGAAGGAAAGGATGTTTTAGATAGAAACTTTGATGTTGAAGTCAGGCAATTTAGCATGTTTGAAGGTGAAGAAAATCTGAATTTATTTAAGAACAGAAAAGCATTAGAAGTTCTTATAGATAGATTTTCAGCTATAAGGAATTTTGATTTGTTTTATCGAGGAGATTATGGAAGCACTACAGGTTTTTTTGATTATGCAGTTAATCAAACTAATAGCTTAATAGTAGAAAATGCTAAAAATGAAAACAGAGAAGAGGCTGAGTCACTTAACACAAAAAGAGAAAAGCTCGAAAAAGAGATTAATGATAAAACTTCTACTTACCAAGAAATCCAGGATCAAATAACTTCATATCAAGATCTTATTGATGCAATCAGCATAGACGAAGAAACTGCTACTGAATTGGAAGAATTGGTTAAAAAAAAGAAGGAATTAGATGACATTATTGCTACGCGAACATATCAAATAGATGAACATTATACTATAAAATTACTTGATGAGAAGTGGATACTTTTAAGCTTTTCTAAAATACTAAGAGACTATAGAGATAAAATTGACTCTTTTATTCAAGAAAAAGAAAATATAAAAAGAGATTATTTATATAATAAGGGTTTAGAAGAAGGGACAGAAGCAGGAGTAAATCAGAAACCAAAAGTGAAAGAACAGTTTGAAATATCATCTTTTAATGGGGTGCATATAGACACCCTTCGTAAAACATTAAAAAATGGGATCTGCTCATTATGTGGAAGACGAACTAATAAAGATAGCGTTCCTTATAAGCATGTAGAGGATAGCATAGAAACAATTCTAGAAAATCAAAACAAAGTCGATAAGCAAAATATTCAAGAAGATGACCGTGAAGACAATAATAAAACTAAAATAGAGTCTTGTTTTCCATACAAATATATTGAACAATTGAAATATTTAGAAGCAACTTTGATAGATGAGGGAAATTTAGATGGAATTGTTAACGAGATACGAGATTATAGAGAGTTTACAATTGATAGAAAAACAGATAAAGAGGAAGCAGAACAAGAATTAAAAAGTATAAATAAAGAGATTGAGGATAAAGAAGTTGGGGTATTGTCTGACAGTGTTGAAGGTTTTTTAAATAAAAAAGACAACCTACATACATATCAAAAACAAAAGGAGAAAGAAGTAATAAAAGCACATGATTTAGATTTAGAAATCATCAGAAAAAGGCATGAGCTTGAAGATATAAGTAAAAAAATCTTAGCTTTATCTCTAAGGAACGATAAGGCTAAAATTGATAAGCAAGTACATGATATTTTTGAAACCTTGTATAATGCGTTCGGGAAGGCAAAGAGTAGAAACACAGATAACTTCCTTGAAAAATTACAAAAGAGATCTAATGAAAGACTAGAAGAGTTTAATACAGAAGGCTTCCATGGTAATATAGAAATCTTTAAAGGACATAGAAATATAGAGATAGAACTTAGAGATAGAAATAGTGACAGACAGATTGAAAATCAAAATAGAGCTCTTCAAACTACGGTTTTCTTATCTGCTTTATTTGCAATATCTGATTTAGCTAAAGAAACAAGAAATAAAGAATATCCTTTGATATTAGACGCCCCAACAACTACTTTTGATGCTCGAAGACATAATGACTTTTTTCAAATTCTATCTAATTTAGAAAAGCAATGTTTGATTTTTTCAAAAGATTATATTGAAGAAGATGGAGAAATAAATGAAGAGTCTTTAAAGCAATTAAAGGGTAAAGTTTATAAGCTTGAGCTAGGTTCAGGCTTGATTAGTGACGATAGAACTACAT
>FZPS01000060.1_pt345 | contig 13224 bp, 10 predicted proteins | sample 1817821 | NCBI WGS metagenome assembly FZPS01 (sample SAMEA104158645, study PRJEB21678) | metagenome | place: Germany | collected 2015-04-21 | reverse complement strand
TTGCCATATAATCCTCCCTTTTGCCCTTAACAGCATTAAAATAATACCAAATCACGAACTTATGTTCTTGTTATCATATTAGCTTATAATTATAATAATGTCAACTCTTTTTGGATTCCTGTAGGAATTGTTTCAGAACTCTACTTAGAAAAACCTATAAAGTGAAATACAGAATATAAAGATATTTGTATTATAACAATTCCTTACCGTAATGTAAATAACTTCCATTCGATAATATATAACAAACATTTACACTTTTGTTATGTATAATTACCAGTAATATAATAACTCACATTCTTAATCATATATTTTATTAGGCTGACAAATCTTTGGATTATATCCTCCGTTTATTAAGGCATCGACGATCTGTTGCTTATGCTCATGGCCAAAGGTCTCCATAGTTATTGTAAGCTCCACAGCGCTGTTTCTGTTGATACTGACAAATTGGTTATGATCAAGTCTTATAACATTTCCCTGTTCTCTGGCGATAATCGATGCTACATTTAAGAGTTCTCCGGGACGGTCGGGTAGCTGAACCGATACCGTAAATACCCTTCCCCTCTGAATAAGACCATGCTGGACAACGGAAGATACGGTTATTATATCCATATTTCCGCCGCTAAGGATACAGGCTATCTTTTTATTTTTGCATTTCAGATGCTTTAGAGCGGCAACCGTAAGAAGCCCTGAATTCTCCACAACCATTTTATGACTTTCAACCATATCAAGGAAATTAACAATCAGCTCACAATCATCGACCGTTATTATATCATCGACATATTTTTGAACATATGGGAAAACCACATCACCGGGGGTCTTTACTGCTGTTCCGTCAGCAATAGTATCAACGTGATCAATGGTAACAACCTTTCCTTCCTTTAAGGAAGCCTTCATACAAGCGGCATTAGCAGGCTCTACACCGATAATCTTAATATTAGGATTAAGCTGCTTTGCCAACGCTGCGACACCGGCCAACAAGCCTCCGCCTCCGACAGGGGCAAGAATAATATCCACAGTGGGAAGATCCTTGAAGATTTCCATTGCAATGGTGCCCTGTCCGGTGGCTATATCCAAATCATTAAAAGGATGAATAAATGTATAGCCATTTTCTTCAGCCAGCTTATGGGCATAATTACATGCTTCGTCATATACATCACCGTGAAGAATTACCTCTGCGCCATAGTTTTTGGTTCTGTTTACCTTGATTAGGGGTGTCGTGTTAGGCATAACAATAATGGCCCGTGCGTTATAAAGCTTTGCCGCATAAGCAACACCCTGTGCATGATTACCGGCAGATGCAGTTATCAGTCCCTTACTTCTTTCCTTCGATGAAAGGGTACTGATCTTATAATAGGCTCCTCTAACCTTATATGCTCCCGTATATTGCATATTTTCCGGCTTTAAATATACTTTGTTTCCCGATATCTCACTGAAATACTCACTATAAATTAGCTTCGTACGGAGAGTTACCTTTTTAACGACTTCCGTAGCTTCTTCGAACTTATCCAAGTTCATATCATCGTCTCCTATTCGTTTTTCTGGAATAATGCATTAACAAAATCCGATGCATTAAACTTTTGTAAATCATCGATTTGTTCGCCTATACCAATATATTTTACCGGAATACTCAGCTCGGACTGTATTGCTATGGCAATTCCTCCCTTTGCCGTTCCGTCAAGCTTTGTAAGCACGATTCCGGTTAAGTCCGCTACTTCATTGAATTCCTTAGCCTGCGAAAGAGCATTCTGACCTGTGGTGGCATCTAAAACCACAAATGTTTCCAGATGGCCCTCAGGAAATTCCCGTTCAATAATTCGATTTATTTTTCGAAGCTCCTCCATCAGATTCTTTTTATTATGAAGCCTTCCGGCTGTATCACATATCAGTACGTCTGCATTTCTCGCCTTAAAGGCCGTAACAGCGTCAAAGATAACTGCAGCGGGGTCTGAGCCCTCTATTCCCGATATGATATCCACATTAGCACGATGGGCCCATTCTGTCAATTGTTCAATAGCTGCAGCCCTAAAGGTATCCGCAGCCGCAACAATAACCCTCTTTCCCTGCTCTCTTAGCTGGCCTGCCAGCTTCCCCACAGTCGTGGTTTTACCGACACCGTTAACACCCATGACAAGAATAATTGATTTTTTATTCTCGAAATCATAGTCTGTCTCTTTAACCGTCATCTGCTCCTTCATGGTATTTATCAGTAACTCTTTACATTCCGAAGGATCCTTTATTTTATTTTCCTTAACCTTAGCCCTTAGATTATCAAGTATGGAGCTTGTCGTTTTTATACCTATATCAGACATAATCAGTATCTCTTCCAGTTCCTCGTAGAAATCTTCATCTATACTTGAAAACCCGCTGAAGATAGAATCAAATCCATGGGCAATACTGCTTCTTGTTTTAGCCAGTCCCTTAACCAGCTTTCCGAAAAATCCGGTCTTATTATTTCCCATAATTACCTCCATTCCGTCATAAACAACTAAAACGCTATTTTTCCAGTTCATTTTCTATTAGGCTGACAGATACCAAGGTGGAAACTCCTTTTTCCTGCATAGTTATTCCGTAAAGGATATCTGCAGCAGCCATAGTATTTCTTCTGTGTGTAATTATTATAAACTGAGTTTCCTTTGATAATTTCTTTAAATACTTCGCAAAGCGTTTAACGTTTGAATCATCCAAAGCAGCTTCTATCTCATCCAAAAGGCAGAATGGTGAGGGTTTTAGATTCAATATTGCAAATAAAAGGCTAATGGCTGTCAATGCCTTCTCACCACCGGATAACTGCATGATATTCTGAAGCTTTTTACCGGGAGGCTGGGCATTTATTCGAATTCCTGCCTCTAATACGTCCTCGCTGTCTGTAAGCTCCAAATCAGCCTTACCGCCGCCGAATAATTCCTTGAATACTTTGTCAAATTGATGATTGATTGCTTCAAATTGCTTTTCAAACTGCAGTTTCATTTCCGAATCTAACTCTTTAATAATTTCAAGAAGAGCTTCCTCTGCTTTAATTAGATCTTCCCTTTGAACAGTAAGGAAATCATACCGCTCGGACAGGTTTCTATAGTCCTCTATGGCATTTACATTAACATCACCAAGTTCCTTAATCTTACCCCGGATTTCCTGTATATGCTTTTTTGCTCCTGTTATGTTGATTTCCTTAGTCCCCACATATTCCACAGCTGTAGAATATGTTAACTCATACTCTTCCCACATATAATGCATCTGCTGGTCTATCTGCTCCAGAAGCTTTTCCTTATGACTGTTAAGTCTTAAGCATTCCTTATCAAGGTCATGGATTCTTCCTAACAGCTTATCTCTTTTTTCAAAGAAATTCTTATGAATTTTTGTTATTTGCTCTCTCTGTTTAATCTGAGCCTGAATATTCTCATTAAGCTTAGCAAGAATTGATTCGGTTTCATTTATGGATTCCTTGGTTTTGTTGATACTGTCCTTTTTCTCCTGTACCGTATCGAAGGCCTTCTGCATATCAGCCTTGATAGAAATCTCATCCTCATATATTCTTTCAATCTCCCGCTTTACCCTCTTTACATTTTCCATAATAAAATGATTGCTTTGCTCAAATCCAGATAACTCAAGTCTAAGGGATGAAGCCTTTTCACCGGTAATGCTCTCGGCTTCTCTTTCCTTGGCAAGAAGTAGATTGAGTTCTTCTATCTTCTTCTCCATATCGGAATTCTTATTAAGGTTTTCTGTTAGAGATTGATTTAATTCTTCAAGATTCTGCTTTAATTCGACTGCCTGATACTCAATTTCATCCAATTCTTTAACATAATCATTATATACAGTTTCTGCCTCTGTCTTTTTGGCAATAGCCTGATCCAGATTTATTTTTAGTGTGTTTTGCATCAGGTACTTATCATTTAACTGTCTCTTAACATCCTCTAAGCGGATAATTAATTCAGATTTTTTATTATTCTCATTTTCCAGGCGTAGGGAAAGCTCTTTAATTTGTGTTTGAAGCTTATTAATAAGTGTCTCGAGGGCAGCAATTTCTCTTCTTCTACCAAGTAAATTGCTGACGTTTTTATAAGCTCCTCCTGATATGGAGCCACCGGGTGTAAGATACTCTCCCTCTGTGGTTACAATTCTAAGTGTATAGTTATACTTTCTTGCTATCCTGGTAGCATTGTCAATATTATCAACAACTAATATTCTACCAAGGAGATAATCGATTAATGCATTAAATTTACTGTCAGCCTTAACAAGACTGCTGGCAATCCCTATGACTCCCTGCTCATTTAATGCTTCATGATTATGTAAAGTTCTGCCTGAGGATATATTGGTAAGAGGTAAGAAAGTCGCTCTTCCGAACTTATTTTCCTTTAGATATGCGATTAAATCCTTGGCTGTTTTCTCGTCCTCGGTTACAATATTCTGTATGGATTGACCTAAGGCTGTCTCAATTGCAGTCTCGTAATCCTTCATGGTCTTTATTATATCTGCAACGACACCCACGATACCCGGTTTTTCAGCCCGTCGTTCCATGACTCTTTTAATACTGTTTCCATAGCCCTCATATCTTTCGGTCAGGTTTATTAATGACTCCAGTTTGGATTTTTCAATATGATATTTTCCCTGTAAATCATTTAACCTTTTATTGATTTCATCTATCCCTTGCTGAGTATCCTGTATGGAACCGTTAATCTTTTCACTTTCGTTGTTAAAATGCAATATCTCATCTGAAAGCTTATTTAGATTTTCCTTACACTTATTAATCTCTTCATCATGAAGCTCTTCTTCGCTCTTATTTTTAAGAATACGCTGATTAAGCTGGGCCTTCCTAATTGAGTTCTGCTCCAGCATAGTCTCATATCTCTGTATATTGCTCTTAATAGCAGAATTCGTATTCATGTATTCGAATATTGAATTACTGCATGCTTCAATCTCCTTAGTATACTCTGCTATGTTTGCCCTTATCTTATCCAGCTCTACCAGAACAAGGCTTAGCCTGTCGTCCACCTGTGAGATTTTAAGATCGATTTCCTCCTTCTCGGCCAGGTATTCCTGCTCTTCGGTTTTCTTTATTAGAATTTCCTGCTCGCTTGAATGAATTCTCTCCTGATAATACTCGTCATTTTGCAGAAGGGCATTTATCTGTTCGTTAAGAACATTTATTTCTCCCTCAGCCTTCTCTTTATTAAGCAGAAGCTCGTTATATCTTGCCTTATCGGCTTCAATACTTGCATCTATTTCTTCCAGCTGTATCTCCAGCTTCTTATATTCCTCTTTGGTATTCTCATATTCCTTTTGAGTAGACTGCATATCCGCAGAAGCAATTTCAAACTTATTATCGATGTCTTCCTTAGACTTATGAACTCTGTCATATTCCTTAAGAAATTGAGCCACTTCAAGATCTTTAAGTTCTTCCTTATATTTTAAATATATCTTGGCTGTCTCTGATTGCTTCTCCAGAGGCTCAAGCTGTCTTTCTATCTCGGATATAATATCAGATACCCTTGAAAGGTTTAGTCTTTCCTCCTCCAGATTTTTCTCGGCAGTATACTTTCTACGCTTGAATTTAACTATACCGGCTGCCTCATCGAACAACTCTCTTCTGTCTTCAGGCTTACCGCTTAGGATTTTATCGATCTGACCCTGACCGATAATTGAATAACCCTCTTTTCCTATACCCGTATCCATAAACAGCTCCTGTATATCCTTAAGTCGGCAGGTGGTACCGTTTATCATATATTCACTTTCTCCGGAGCGGTAAACTCTCCTTGTTACGGTTACCTCCTCGAATTCAATAGGAAGCTTATGATCGGAATTATCCATGGTTAATGTTACATAAGCATAACCAAGAGGTCTTCTCATTTCGGTTCCTGAAAATATAACATCCTCCATTTTTGAGCCTCTAAGCTGCTTGGCACTCTGTTCACCTAAAACCCAACGGACAGCGTCTGCTATATTACTCTTTCCACTGCCGTTAGGACCTACAATTGCGGTGATTCCATTATCAAATTCCAGTAGCATTTTATGTGCAAAGGATTTAAATCCATGTACTTCAATACTTTTTAAATACATCTAATAGTCTCCCATCCGTTTATTAAAATAGTACCTAGATATCTTTTTTTTCTTTGAGTATTTTAATCGCCTGCATTGCCGCTTCCTGCTCTGCGGATTTCTTTGTTTTCCCGACTCCCTGGCTTAACATTTTATTTCCGATATATAAAGCCATAGTAAATGATTTATTATGGTCCGGTCCTTCCTCCGATATCAGCTTATATCGGATTTTCTGTTTATTATCCTCGTTTTGAACTATTTCCTGTAAGATAGTCTTGCTATCGAAAAAGAGATCCCGTTCTTCTATATTACTTAAAATATTTTTATTAATAAACTCTTTTGCGTTAGTAAAACCACCGTCCAGATATATAGCACCGATTATAGCCTCCAGGGTATCAGATAGTATGGATTCTCTATATCTTCCTCCTGAGGAGTCTTCCCCTTTACCCAGAAGCAGATAATCTCCTATATGCATATCCTTAGCACAATCAGAGAGCGTCTGCTCACAGACAATACTGGCTCTTATTTTGGTTAGATCCCCCTCTGATAAGGTCTGATGCTTATTATAGACATATTCGCTGGTAATCAGCTCCAATACCGCATCTCCCAGAAACTCAAGACGCTCGTTATTATCTTCCTTATTCATTTTCATTTCATTCGCATATGAGCTATGGGTTAAGGCTTGAAAAAGCAACTTGTCGTTCATAAATTTATAGCCTATCTTTTTTTCTAATTGTGTTAGGGTTATATCACGTTTTTTTATAAGACTCATTTTATTCATCCCTTTTTTTAATAATCATCGGTTGTTATAAGATTTGGTATTGACAGGTATTCCTGTCCGCATAATTTGTATAAAAGCCCATTAAATAAGGCGAACCTTATTCACAGGGCTTTTACCTAACAATAATAAATAATAAGAATTAATTAATTGCATTCTTGATTTGTTCTACGGCATCCCCAACAGTTAAAATGTTCTCTGCGTCTTCATTCGCTATTTCAATATCGAATTCCTCTTCGATGCCCATAATAATTTGGAATAAATCAAGAGAGTCAGCTCCAAGATCATCAACAAATGTAGTCTCCAATGTGATCTCATCAGCATCAACATTTAATACTTCACTGATAATTTTTTGTAGCTTTTCAAATTCCATAATCATTCACCCTTCTTCGTTTAATATTTAATCGTCTTCTATAAGTTCTTTTCTATTTTTTCCTTAATTTGTTGTTCTGTAAAGGTTACACATTGTATTATTGAATTTCTTATCTCATTGCTCTTAGAGCTTCCATGTGTTTTGACTACAAGTCCCTTCAATCCCAATAACGGAGCACCACCATACTGTGAATAATCGAAGGCCTTTAAGGTTTTCTTCAATGCCGACTTACTTAACAGTGCTCCTATTTTACTCTTAGTGGTACTCATGAGTCCCTCTTTAATCTTATTCATTAAGGCGGTTCCGAGTCCTTCATAGAGCTTTAATATAACATTCCCAACAAATGCCTCGCATACAATCACATCCGCATGCCCATAAGGTATATCTCTGGCTTCAATGCTTCCTATAAAATTGATATCGTCCAATTCCTTTAGCAGAGGAAAGGTCTCCTTAACCAATGCATTTCCTTTCTCCTCTTCTGCACCGATATTGACAATTGCAACTCTGGGGTTCTTTACACCCAGTACATTCTCCATATATATGGAGCCCATTTTCGCAAACTGTACGAGATGAGAAGGTCTTGCATCGACGTTAGCACCGCAATCTACCAATAATGATGCACCAGCCATGGTAGGGATAACGGGAGCAAGCGGAGGTCGTTCAACTCCCTTAATTCTTCCGATAATAAGCTGTCCTCCTGCCAGGACGGCACCTGTGCTACCGGCTGAAACAAATGCATCTGCCTCTCCGGATTTGACCATATTTAAAGCAACGACTATGGAGGAATTCTTTTTACGACGAATTGCTAAAACAGGAGATTCATTGTTTGAGATATTATCCTCGGCATTAACAACAATTATACGCTCCTTGTCATATTCATATCCGGCAAGTTCCTTATGAATGACGTCTTCCTTACCTACAAGAGCAACCCTAATGTCACTTTTGTCCTGCACAGCAAGGACGGCACCTTTAATTATTTCTTTAGGAGCGTTATCGCCGCCCATTGCATCGACTGCAACCGTAATCGCTTTTTGCATATTCACTCCTATCTGCATTTATATGCCATTGACTTATATTAGCCTAATATGAAAGTAAAAATATGTAGCTCTTGGCTAATCTATAAACAAATATACTCGATATCATTTGAAAAATCAATATGTATTTTCATTTAGGTTTATTAAGGAAAAAGGCTAACCATTCTATCCGGTTAGCCAAAATTATTATTGCTTCATATAAAAGAATGATTTAAAACTACGAAATCCAAGCTGATTTGCCTGAAGCATCTGCTCGGTACTTCCTACAAACAAAACCCCGCCTGTTTTAAGTGATTCTCTAAAGTTGTTATAGATTTTTGTTTTTGCCTCATCTGTAAAGTATATAAGTACATTTCGGCATACAATCAGGTCAAAACCTGTAGGATAAGGATCCAGTAATAGGTCATGATGCTTAAATTCAACACATGACATTATATCATTAGAAATCTGAAGCGTCTTATCATTTACCCTATTAAAATATTTATCTATGTGTTCTTTCGGTAAATCCTTTAAGCTTTTATAATGATACATACCAATCTTTGCTTTTTCTATGACCATCTGGTCAATATCCGTAGCAAGAATTTTTATATTATTTAACGGCATATATTTAGATAAAAGCATAACAAGTGAATAGGGCTCTTCACCCGTTGAACAGGCCGCACTCCAGATTTTTAACTGTTTTCCGAAACAACTAAAAAGATAAGGAATAATATCCTGCTCCAAAACCTTCCATTGTTCAGGATTGCGATAGAATTCTGACACATTGATTGTAATATAGTTTATGAACTCATTATAAAACAGCTTATCCGTCTCCAACAGCTGAACATAGCTTCTGTAAGATGTAATTCCATGCTTCGTAATCAATGAGTCGATACGACGTTTCATCTGTCGCTCTTTGTATGAGTTTAAATCTATCTTCGTAAGACGAAAAATAGCATCTTTGAAATCTTCGTAGCTACCCAGCACACCGGTTTCTCCTTTGTATATGAGATAATTACTTATTATCTTCCGAATCTTCTGTAGGAGTCTCTTCATTCTCCTCTACAGCCACATCATCAGCCGAAACAGTTTCAGCGGGTTCGGATTCCTCAGGAGCAACCTCGGCTTTGCCCTCTGTTTCTTCTACAGCAGTAGTCTCTGCTACATCGCTCTCAGGTGAATCTAAAGCCTTAATACTTAAGCTGATTTTTCTGTCATCTTTATTAAATTCAACGACCTTAGCTGTAATATCCTGTCCGATTGAAAGTACGTTTGATGGTTTTTCAATATGTTCCTTGGATATCTGTGACACGTGCAACAATGCATCGATGCCAGGCTCCAACTCTATAAACGCACCAAAATCTGTCATACGGGCAACCTTACCGGTTACAACATTTCCGTTGGCGTATTTTTCTTCTGCCTTAATCCAAGGATTCTGATCCTCGAATTTTAAGCTTAAGGCAATTTTCTCTCCTTGAATATCCTTAATAAAGGTTGTAATACTTTCTCCAACCTTATAAAGCTTCTTAGGGTTATCTACACGCCCCCAGGACATTTCGGAAATATGAAGAAGACCATCCGCACCGCCCAAATCGATAAATGCACCAAAATCGGTTATGTTCTTTACAGTACCGGTAACGGTCATTCCGACCTCAATTTTACTGAAGAGTTCCTTCTTAAGTGCTTCCTTTTCAGCAACTATCAGCTGTTTACGGTCGCCTATAATTCTTCTCTTTCTGGGGTTAAATTCTGTAATAACGAACTCAATTTCCTGATCCGCATATTTAGATAAGTCTTTCTCATAGGTATCTGAAATAAGGCTGGCAGGAATAAACACTCTGGCTTCGTCTATTATTACACTTAAGCCTCCATTTAAAACGGCGGCTACCTTTGCCTTAAGGACTTCCTTGTTGTTATAAGCTTCTTCTAATCTCTTATTACCCTTTTCAGCGACCAGACGCTTATAGGTTAAGGCTACCTGACCCTCTCCGTCGTTAACTTTAAGGATCTTTGCCTGCATCTTGTCACCGGGTTTAACAACAGTTGTTAAATCCAAGTTTGGTGTATTGGTATATTCGCTTCTCGTAATTATACCTTCCGACTTGTAGCCTATATTTAAGATGATTTCATCTTCTTTAACACCCAAGACAATTCCTTCCACAACATCACCGTTGCTTATTTCTATTACATTTTCTTCCTCCAATAATTGTTCAAAAGTCTTTTCTGACATAATGGTAAGAACCTCCTTGATAATATTGTGTGGGGTCGATGCCCCTGCTGTAATACCTACATTTCGAAAGGATTTTAATAAATTCAAATCCAAGTCTTCTGGTTTCTGTATATAGTAAGTATTTTCACATTCTTTTTTACAAATTTCATATAGCTTCCTGGTATTGGAGCTATGTTTACCACCAATTACGATCATAGCATCTGATTTTTTAGCCATTTCATAGGCTTCAGTCTGTCGAGATTGTGTCGCATTGCATATGGTATTTAAAGCAAATATATCATAACCCTTTTTTGATATTATTTCAACTAAATCTTGAAATCTAATGTAATTAAATGTCGTCTGAGAAACCATGCAAACCTTTGTATCAAAAGGTAAATCTATTTGCTCGGCTTCTTTAATATTCTGAATCACTGTATAGTTATCACCATTGCACCAACCGATGATACCCTTTATCTCCGGATGCTCCGGATCACCGACAATAATAATATGACGATCATTATATTCACTAACCGTATTGTGTATTTTCTTAACAAACGGACAGGTTGCATCAGCAATCTTGTGTCCGTAGGAGGTTATCTCGTCATATAGCTTTTTGGAAATTCCATGGGAGCGTATTATTATTGTTCCCTTAGGTAAATCTTTTAATTCCGTCAAGGATTCTACTACCTTAACGCCTTTATTCCTAAGATCCTCTACAACCTCTTCATTATGAATTATAGGACCATATGTATAAATATGTCCTCCTTTTTCTATCTCATTATAAACAAGTTCAACTGCACGACGTACTCCAAAGCAGAAGCCGGCGTTTTCTGCAATTGTAATATTCATTATCCCAGCTCCTTAGATGAGTTCTGTTTAATTTCTTCAAAATACTTAATTATTGTATTCTTTACTTCGTCTACAGTCATATGAGAGGAATCTACCAATATGGCATCATCGGCTTGCTTCAAAGGAGCAAACTCTCTGTTCATATCTCTCATATCCCTTTCAATAATATCTTTTTCAATTTCATTAATATCGGCAGATATACCTCTTTCCTTAAGCTCAATAAATCTTCTTCTTGCCCTTTCCTTACTACTGGCTGTTAGATATATTTTTAAATCCGCCTCGGGAAGCACGAAGGTACCGATTTCTCTTCCATCCATTACCACATCGGCTTTTTTAGCCATGCTTCTTTGTAGTTCTACCAGCTTTAGCCGTACAACAGGATATACGGAGGATGCACTTGCCATATTGCCAACCTCCTCTGTTCTGATAAGACTGTTGACATTTTCTCCGTTTAATATTACCTGTTGCTCTCCATCCTTATAATCTATCATAACATCAGCATAATTACAGGCATTTTCTATTGCTTCCTTATCCGCTACGGATATATTATTTCTTAAGAAGTATAATGCCAATGCTCTATACATTGCACCGGTATCAACATATATAAAGTTCAAATGCCTTGCAACCATCTTGGCTATTGTACTTTTTCCTGCTCCTGAAGGTCCGTCTATAGCTATGCTGTAATGCTTCATATTTGCCTCCAATAATAATTTTATAACATTTATTAAACAGATCTGCCTGCAAGATAACCGGTAGACCAGGCTATCTGAAGATTAAATCCGCCCGTTAACGCATCCAGGTCAAGAATCTCACCGACAAAATACATATTCTTTACAAGCTTGGATTCCATGGTTGAAGGATTAATCTGCTTAACATCAATTCCACCCTTTGTGATTATTGCCTGATTATATGGAGCAAGCTTTGTAATATTAAAAGTGAGATTTTTTAGCAATCTAACAAGATTCTGTCTTTCTTCTTTTGTTATTGAATTAACCTGCTTATCCGGTGATATATAACTTAGACGAATAATAACATCTATTAGTTTATTTGGCAATAGGTGGTTCAAAGAATTCTTAAATTGTTTGTTCTTAAATTCATTAAAATCTCTTAGGACTCTCTCGTCTAACTGCTGTATGCTAAGTGCTGGCTTTAGGTCAATATTTAAGGTGATTTTCTTATTATTGTTAATATATGGAATTATAAAACGACTGGCACTTAATACAACAGGACCACTTAAACCGAAATGAGTAAACAGCAGTTCGCCAAAGTCATTATAGACCTCTTTATCTCCTGATTTTACCGTTATACCTATGTTTTTTAATGATAAACCCATAAGCTCTTTAATATATGGTTCAGATACATATAGAGGTACCAATGAGGGAGACAAATCGGTGACATTATGTCCTGATTTTTCGGCAAACTCATATCCGTCACCGGTTGAGCCTGTCAGCGGATAAGAGAGTCCTCCGGTAGCGACTATTACCGCGTCTCCATATAATACCTGTGAGGATTCCTTAAGCCTTATACCTTGGAATCCTTCAGAAGTTATTATAATATCACTGACTATAGTCCTGTATCGTATGTCCACACCTAACCGGTCTAATTCTTTTTTTAAAACCATTATTACATCAGAGGATTTATCAGAAAGAGGAAATACCCGATTACCTCTTTCGATTTTTGTCTTTAATCCCAGCTGTTCAAAAAAATCAATAACATCAAATGAGTTTAACTCATTAAATGCTCGGAATAGGAATTTAGGATTTGAAATGACATTCTCAAAAAAAACATCTCTTTCACAGGCATTGGTTAAATTACATCTACCCTTACCGGTAATATAGAGCTTTTTGCCAAGCTTTTCATTCTTTTCCAGTAGAATTACCTTATGTCCATTTCTGGCGGCAGCGATTGCCGCCATCATACCGGAGGCTCCTCCTCCGATAACAAACACATCTTTCATTTTAACCACCTG
>FZPS01000186.1_pt234 | contig 13229 bp, 24 predicted proteins | sample 1817821 | NCBI WGS metagenome assembly FZPS01 (sample SAMEA104158645, study PRJEB21678) | metagenome | place: Germany | collected 2015-04-21 | reverse complement strand
TTGAGTTTCTGTTTATGAACAATAAAACTGATTTAAAATATTTAAATGATATAACTATTAAGACAAGATTAGCTAATGTTTTAATAGATGAACTTACAAAAATTGCATTTTCTTAGTTTTATGTCTCAAAAAAAGGGGTTGATTTATATCTTCCCCCTTTTTTTTTAAAAATTACTTTGTTTAGTTTTTTCATATCAATAGTAGCACTTATTGTGTATGGTATTATTCTTTACATTCTCCTAATGCAAACTCATTCATGTATAATAAGATTCTATTAAGATCTTCTTTAGGGATAAATATTATATTAGGATCTTTTACCCATTTAAATTTAGATTCATTAATAAAAGGTAATTTAATGTTCTTTAATGATAAAGCATATATTATTTGAACATCTTGATTACCTTCATAAATATCATCAACTATAAATAAAGGTTCAAATGTTTTGTTAAATAATATATTCTCTTTATAATCTTCTTCTAAAAAAATTAAGTTAAGATTAGCATTATGATATAAATATTGTGATATGCAACCATACAATCCCTCATTATAATCTAATTTTGCAGTAGGAATAGTATATGTGTTTTCCCCTACTTGTTCCATAAGCAAATATCTATCATCTTCTATTATAATAGATAACATTATTCTTGAAACTAGACCTCTTTGTTTTTCCATAATTATAATATATTTTCATTCTGTTCCATAATATTGGAAGCCATTTTCTTGATTATCAATACTATCTTCATTATATAATATGTCTGCTAATGTTGAAGATGTTACACTACCAGCTGTTTTTTTTATAAAATATTTAGAGTTTCTTAAATATGTATAGTCATCATTAAAAGATGCAATATACTTTTTAGTTATTCTCAACACATCACTCCATGAATATTCAGGATACTTATCAAAGAACCAAATGAAAGATTCTCTAAGTTCTTTTGGGTTAGCTCTATAATATACAGTAGAATTTCCCATTCTTCCTTTAGGAAACATTTCATTATATTTCTGTATATTATCATCCCATTCTTTGTTGGTTATTGATTTGTTAGAACTTGCCATTACCTTTTCAACACCTTGTAATAATTTAATGCCTTTATCAGTAATTTCATAATTATCATTATTCTTAATTAAATAACCATACTGTTCTAATCTTTTTAATTCAACAATAACATTTATATAATTGGAATATCCAACTTTTTTATAATAAGTATATAGAGCTAATAATCCATTTGGTGTGATGTTGTTTTTTATTAAATATTTAATCACTTTTTCCATTTCATTATTTTTATTATATTATAGTGTGATGTGAATAGTTTTTTTTGGTTTTCTATTTTCTTCTACACCCCCTTAGATGTATTCTTTGGGGGTTTTTGCTAAAAATATTCATTTGTTCGTTTCTATTATTCAACTACCTATATCTATCTCAAAATCAATTTCACGTTTATTGCAGTCATATTGCTGCTCGATTTGAGCTTTTATCTTATCGTATAGGTTGCATTCATCATAGGTTAATGTAGTATCCCATTCTAAAAATTTAGTCAATCTCATTCTTTTTAATATTTCTACTAACACATCAGATTTATCTCGACTTGTTCCATCACTTAACCATAATTTAATTTTAAAAACTTTCATAATTGTTTGTTTTTTAATTGATTATTATTTCAGTTTCGTAAACATAGATGTTAGCGGTAATACTATTTCCCACCACTCAAAGAAAATTGTAATTGTTCCTTACATTCGCTTGACCTATCTTTTACGGAATTGAAAATCTTTGTAGCTGTTTCCATATCGCCACATACCAAATTGAAAGGAATATCAAAGCAATGCCATTGACCTTTGCCAATATTACTTGCTTTGGCTTGGTGCGTTTGCTTCATAAATTCTCTTATGTCCTCTGGGAATTCAATTCCTAATCTTTCTTCAATTTGGCTTACTGATAGATTGCCTAACATTATACTCATTGTTTTACGTTTTTAAATTTTAACCCTCGTAAATTAAACCGTACTACTGCTAACAAGGGTTTATAGCAATAGGGGTAGAAGTACTTTAATTAAGCTGTGTACTTCTAATCAGCTTTTGCAGTAGGTTGAACAGTAGTGCTTCTAATCCCCTACTGCTACAAGCCCAAAAACGTTAGCGGTAATTTAATACAACTACATCAGCATTTTCATACCCTAAATGCTCTGAATGGGTCATATATCCAAACTTACCAATTGGCAAATCATAATTCAAGTATATGCCGTTTCCAATTATATTTTTGGCATTTTTGGGTATTTTAATAATTTTTTCTTTATCACTATTTGAAAGATGATAAACTACCGTTAACACGGGTTTTGTACCATTGGTAGTTTCGTTTTTCAATTCATTATTTGTACTCATATAAATATTTGTTTTTCAATTTATTAATGAAGAACGCCCCTCAAGTATGCTGTCAAAGACTCGCCTGAGAGGCTTATTGATTATTGATTTTAAAAATTAACCTAAATTTAGGTTTACAAAAGTACAACTATTTTTTTTATTATCCAAATATTTAATCAAAATTCCACATGTTAGTACATTTGCATCCATCAACGGTTTGTTTATGTTGAAAATTTCATAAGTTTTCATAATCATAATTATTTAATTGTTATTAATTGTTCGTTGTTCGGTAACTAGCAACCCTATTTAGCATAGCATTTCAATTGCAATGTCTTCATTCTCTTTAAAAAACTGTTCGACCGTTTTAACCCTCTTTCCGTTTAGAAATTCCAAGCAATTCGGAGCTTCTACAATCGTTTTTTCTGTTGCAATAAAAACAAATGGGTAAAAAAACCATCGTGAACCCATATTTTCAATTTTCTCTGAAATATATTCCTTTGAGTCACTGTAAAAATCCCTTACATGCTCACCGTCCGGAGCAAAGCAAATAGCACTGTAAATTGTTTTCATAATTGTTTGTTTTTTAATTGTTCTTTAATTATTTCATATACAAAAGTAGCTATTATCTTCTTAAATACGCTTCAATTTTTTCAACATCATCATTATCGAAGAACACATAAGGATTAAATGCTTTATTAACCCCACTCTTTTTATATCCGTATTTTCCATACGGACAGTCGTCTGTGAATATAATAAGGTTGCGCCACTTTTTACCAACTTTTACTTGTATATTACTATTTTTGTTTAATCTAAAATCGGTTATCATAATTATTTGTTTTTAAGTCTTGCTATAGGTACAAAATAGGCTGATGAACCCACTTGGCTTAATAGAGGGTCATCATTTATGAGAATACACTCATCATCAAACCATTCCTCATCCATAAGTTCCTGTGAATCAGGCCAAGTTATTATTACATACTCTTTTTCCATAATTCTATTATTTAATTGTTAGTAATTTGTACCCGCTTAAAAATCCAATTTTTGCACTTCATTTTTTTTTAGGAAGTTAAAGCGGGTTTGATAATCTGAATCTTTTTTTACCTTAAAATCTTACTTCGAGATCTTTTATTTCCCGAATAATCTTTTTTATGTTTTTTTCGGTCAACTTTATTTTGTTATCCCAATTTTTATCAATAAAAGAAACTTGAGATAACAGGCTGTTAACACCTTGTATTACCATACAAACCATATACGCTTCAGGATTCTCAAAAGGATTGTGTAAGTTTTCACCAAAATTATCCTTTTCATATTGAAAATAGTCGGCTGCCTCATCCCACCAAAATTTGATATATTCCTTTGCTTCATAAGTTGAGTAAGTACATGTGCCGTTAATGTTTATACCTTCGGTTATTGTATAAATCAACTCACAACCATAAATAGACTGATCAGAATAATCATCTATATTGCTAATAATAAAATCTTTGCAGTAGTCTGTCAATGTTTTTAATTTTGTATTCATAATTATTTTTATTAAGTTTTGTTATTTTAATATTTAGTTATTGGTCGCCAGTGCGTAATTGAGCTTGCATATTTATAATCCCATTTGCCATATCTAATGCAGCCCAAACCAATATATTTATTGTTGCACATAATAAGCACCGTTTTTCCGTGTTCTGGCAGTTCATCTTTTACAGAAATCCATTCTTGGGCAAAATTTGCACCTGCTAAAAATCCATCTATAAAACTCTTTTCAGCATCTAATGGCAGTTTTTCTTTAAAATGCTCGGTAGCAGATTCTTGTGCGGATTCTAAAATTGTTTTCATTGTTATTTTGCTTTTTTAACTTCAGTTTCAAAAATAGTTTCTCCCGTTTCATTACAAATTATTGAAACTGTTCCGCCCTTATAATCTTTAAAATAAGAATGATTTGTTCCGTTGTATTCTTCAATATAACTTAAACAGTCATCGTAACTATCTGTGAAACCTTTATTATTACTATCTTGTTCATTGTTAAAATGAACATCATAAGTTAAGTCGTGCATCATTGCGTAATGATATTCATTGTTTTCAAATTCATTTCTTATAGGTTTTTCTAAATACTCTTTCCCATTAAGTAATTTCCCATTTTTGTATTTACTTCTTTTAACACCATCTTCTCCATATTCTCCCCATTGCTTAAAGAAAAATGGTACGTGATATAATTCACATTGTTCTTTAATGTTTAACACCCATTCTTTATTCATTTTTCTAGCATTATGACCACTTTCTCCACCAACTATTACCCAATCTATACCATTTAATAATAATGAGCCTATATCCTCTAATAATGGTTCACATGAGATGAATTTAACAATAGCATTTAATTGTTTTAAATATTGTATTCTATCTCTTGCTTTTTTATTTTCAACAGTAACTCCTAACCATACATTTTTAGGGATAGCTCTACCATGAAAATATTTATACATATTAATAGCTCTTTTGGTTAAAATTTGATATGTGTGTTGTGGGGTTTGTCTTATAACATTAAATACTTTATCTATAAATGAATAAGGAACTTCTTCATGGAAAAGATCACTCATGCTACAAACAAATATCATAGTGGGACTTGTTAATTTTAATGGTTCATTTAAATAATCTTCATGTAAAGTTATTTTATCAAAACCATTTTTATATTTATCTAGGTCCATTGCTTGTAATCTTTTTGTCATTCTTTCAGCATAACAATTCTTACATCCATCAGATATTTTTGTGCATCCTGTAATGGGATTCCATGTTGTTTCAGTCCATTCTATTTTTGATTTCTTCATATTTTTCTTTATTTGTTAATTTGTAATATGTTAAATTAAAAAAGCAAGGGGTATAAATAAAATTATGACACAAAATAACCTTTAAAACCTTATACCCCTATGCTTATATTTTAAATTTTTATTCTAATAAACATCTATCTTATCACTTTGCGTAGGTGGGTAGTTTACAATTATTCTTTCATAAAGTAAAACATATGTTCTGATAAATATCCTGATAAATATGCTGCTGCTTCTTTGTCATTTATACCACATTCTTCTAATATTAAATCTTCAACATGTCTTTTTTCATGCCCTATAGTTACTAATTTTTCAGCAAAATTAGTACATGGGAATATTGTAACAAGAATTTTTTGTGCAGTCCTATCAATAAATGTCTGACCTGCATTTTTTATATTATCAAATTCTTTATTCAAATCCCCCATATATCTAGCTTGAAAAAGATTATACCACTTATTGAGGTCTGGTATATCTTTTCTATCTTCTACAATAAGGAATGTTACATTCCAATCATAAATAGGTATATCTATAATCTTTTCTATCATATTAAAATAATGATAACTGACCTGTTTTGTCAGCTATCTCTTTTTTTGTTTCTATTTCTGCTATTTCTCTTTGTATTATGTCTATATAATATTTGTGATTTACATCATATGTTTTCTTAGGTTCAAACTCATTGAATATTGTAGCATTTTTAGCTACTATAATTTTATCTTTATCATTACTTTTATAAATTGTTGTTCCTTTATTAGAGATATAATATCTTATTGTTTGACCATAATCATTATTTTTATCGTCATAAAATCTCCAATTACCTTTAATTTTCAGCCCTGTACAAAAATCATATATATTATCATTTTTAAAAACATAACTTTCTACATTTATCCCATTAAGAAAATAATTATATATAGTTAATGGTATTATTAAATTAGATCTATCTTTTTCAACACATAGATCTTTATGTCTAAATCTACCTCTGCATTTAACATTTCCTTTTTTTACAAGAATATAATTATTAATATCCCATAGATATAATTCTTCACAATCATTTAATGATAAATTTAGATTGAACATTTGTTTCCATTCTTCAACAATCTCATTGTATATATATTCATGCTCTTTAGGGATTAAATATTCACACCCATCTGTATTAACCATAATAAGCTCTGATAAAGGAATTTTATTAGATACCATATCTATAAATTTAGACAGTATTAATTGACCTGTTTTATACATTTTAAAAGCTAATTCTCGGTCATATAAAGAAGATTTTTTAACACTAAATAATCCACATGTAATAACTAATATTTCTTTCAAAAGGTTACTTAAATGTTTATTAGTGTAATGTTTTAATCTTAATTGATAGAAATAATTAAGTATCTTTAAAAAACTATTGTTGTTAAAGTTTTTAGGAGACCATTTATTATTTAGAATAATAGTGGCATAATAAGATTTAATATCCAATGACTTAATAATCTTATTATGTACACTTTTATAGATAGATGCAGTATTCCTTCTGCTATGCATACCACCAAAAGAATAATTAATATCCACATCATCAATTTTGATTGTGATTTTTCTAGTGTTTTCATATAATTTATTAAATTTTATATTGTCAAATTTAATCTTTGGTAAATTTAAACTTAAAGGTTCATTATCTTTTACACAATATCTATTAAATACATATTCAACAAAGGTAGAATTATTGATATTAAAATCTTTTAAATTAAAATGATTAAACAACCTTGTTCTTATTTTAATATCTTGATAATAATATTGATATAAATATTTAATAATGCTTGTATTGTGTTCAATTAAAAAAGAATAATATTCACTATATCCTTTAAGACTAATTATTTTTTTAGCACTTGCAGAATTGATATTGTCAATATCTTCATTAAGAGAATATTTTATCCAATCTAATGTTATATTTTTATACTTCCAATTATTTATTATTGAAATATCGATATAATGTAATTCAAATATATCATTAAACTCACTATTCAATATTTCTTTAATATCTTTTGAAGAATAAAATATATTATCATTAGTTAATATATATTCTAAAAAATAAACTTTATTATGGCAATCAAACCCTAAGAACCAACATTGAATATTTGATACAATAAATTCTTTAAGATTCTTTAGGTTTATATCTTCATATATATTATTACAAAAATATTCAGCTTTATCAGAATGTAAATCTTTGAAAACAATAGTTAAAGCATTATTTTCAAATATCATATCAAATATCCAATGTGTTGTGTTTTTCATAAGACTTTTTTTAATATATCATGATCCTTATTGATACATATATTGTTTATGAATGAAATTATATCTTCTTTTTCCTCAATGTAATATTCATAAAAAATCTCATCATTTTCATTCTTCTTTTTTATTGAAGGAATTGTTGTTTTTGTCTTAGATAATATTACCAAAACTTCTTCTTCTGGATTATATATTGCTTCTAAAAAGTTAGAATCATTATTTAGTGGTATCATTCTAAATGATTCTTTATCTCCCCATTTTGAAGAATGTATCATCATTTTATCCATATATTTTCTTTACTTTTTTTCTTGATAAATTAAACATCATAAACTCAATATCCATTTCAGAAACTTTATACATTTCATCTTCAATAAATGGTTTTTTACTACATTCTCCTGATAAATATAAACTTACTTCATCAAAAACATTTATATTACCTATATAATGTTTTAAAATAGTGTTTTTATTTTTAGCAGTTATTTTATTTAAATCCCCATTTTTAACATGATTAAAATCTCTCTCATATAATTTCATGTCAAATAATAATAACACTTTATCATTATCAACATCCATTCTTCCTTTTAAGTGTGTATTATTTATTCTTTTTACATCTTCTTTATTGAATAGACACAATAAATAAGGAAAATAATTAGCTTCATTGTACATATATGTATTTATAGGCTCTATTTTCCATAGTCTTAATAAAGGATATAAAAAGTAATAAGACATATTTTTCTTTATCATATAATTAGTTCTCCTTTGTTGATTAAAAATTTATAAGGTAATGAAAAATCTTGTGTTTTAAAGTGATATTCTGCAATATCAAATATTTCATTACTTCTTTTTATCCATTCTTCTAAAGTGTCTTTACTCACTAAAAATGTTGCTACTTGACCATAATTATCACTTACAAGAAATCTGATTTCAATATCATAATCATCTTTGTAATATTTAGAATTTATTACTAATAAATAATAAATAACAACTTGTAGCCAGTAGTTGTAGTATTCTATTGTTTCAAGAAAATCATTAATGCTTTTATTAGAGGTTTTAAAGTCATTGATTTTGATAATTTTGTTTTTATGATCTATAGTTAAATTATCTAATATTCCTTTTAGACCAAACATTTCTAATTTAGGAATATCAGCTTCTAAATATAGTTCATTAAATGTTTCAGTTAAACTATCAAAATTCAATATATTGCTACCAATATGTTTAGTTATAGTATCATTTTTAATAATATTGTCAACTATCTCTAAAGCATAGTTATATAGTTGTTGAGTGATAATTTCTTTTCCTGTACTTCTTTTCAAAAAATTAAAATAATCAATATTTTCTTGAGGTCCTATGATTTTTGCCAATCTTGATTCATCTGTTTTTAAAGATTGATGCAAATTCATTTCTATCAATTTATTTAATATGTTATCTTTAAAATCTTCCATTGTTTTATTATCATCATTCTCTATAAGATAACATTGATATATATAGTCTATTACTATTTTAGAATTTGTAGAAGGTAATTTATCAAATGCAATCTCATACATTTTATTAAAATTCTCTGGTTGCAATAACAAACAATGAATAAGTCTTCCTTCTATCATTGATTGTGTTTCAATATCTTCTTTCTCTTCTAAAACATAATGTTTATAATATAGTGTTGGACTAAACATTAATCTTGTCAAAGCACTATAAGATAAATATTTTTTTTCTGAAAAGAATTTTTCTTCCTTATTTTCTATTTCAAATAATTTCATCTTCTATATCTTTTCTGTAAAATTTTCCTAAAATATTATTATTATAAGAATTGTTTTCTAGAACATTATATATAATTTGATACTTTAATTCTAGATATGTCATTCCTTTTTTTGTTTTACAAAATTGCAATATCTCTCTTTCAAAAAAAGATTTATTAGATTTATTTATATCATCTTTTAACTCTTGACAGCTACCATAATATGTTTTCCAATCATTTTCTCTAGAAACATATTTAAATCTTTTCGTTGTTCCTGTTTTTTTCTTTTCTCTGTTAGATATCTTTGTTTTTCTTGTAACAAAAAACATTTTTTTGCCAATATAAAATTTACCATTTTGAGTATTTGTAATTTTGTAAACAAATCCAATAACATCTTGTGGAATATTTTCTAAAGATGTAAAATCTTTACCTAAGTATTTCCAATGATTCATTTAACTTTTTATTTATATATGGCACAATTCTTCTTCTTGCTTCATCAATCCCATTATTTTTAAGAATTAATGCTGGATCTTTTTCATATGGGATATAACAATATTTTAGCCCATACATTTCATTATATTTCTTCATAGCTTCTATACCCGGTTTGTCATTATCAAATATTACAAGAATATTATCTTTCCCATAATTATTAATGAATTTACTTATCATATAATTTGACAACATTGTATTTTCACTATCAGGAGCATACATGTCTGCTTTTATTCCTATAGTTTTTAAAGCCATAATATCCTTTAATGATGATATGATAAAACAATATTGATTATTATCATTCTGGTCAGAACCTTGTATGTAATTATTTACTTTAATAAACTTTTTTGTTGAATTTAATGGTTGATATATCTTTGCTAGATTATTGATAGAATTACCATATAAATAACCATATATGCATTTGTTTTTGACTTCAAATTCTTCAATAATTTCATCTTCTATTTGAAAAGCCATGATATATGATTTTATAGGGACAACATTGTGTTCTTTAAGTATATCTATAGATATATAATAATCTTTCCAATATTCATAATTATATTTATTCCACTCTACAGGAACATATGATTTGACTATCCATCCTTGATACTTAATGTTTTCCTTATCAATATCAGATATATAATTATCATCATTGATATAATCATTTTTTATTCTATTAAAAGCATCATTAAATGAACAATTCCATATCAACATCATTAAATGTATTCCTCTACCAGAATGTCCTGATGAAAAATCTTTAAATTTATATCTTTCTGTTTTTCTATCATAGTATATTACAAGAGAGGGAACAGTATCCCTCTCATTAAATATACTTTTTATCTTTATACTCTGTCCTGTCAATTTTGGTAATCCCAAATAATGACTGAATATCCAATCATCAGGAATGTCATTTATTGACATAATATGTTTTAGAGCATAAAACATGATTATTATTATTTAAAATGGTGATGAATGATCATCATCATCAATTACAAATGGATCATTCTTCATGTTAGAAACATCTATTTGTTCAAAATTTGGCATATCTGCCATAGATGTATCTTCAAAAGTAGGAATATCTGTAGTTGTATTGTTATTTACAGAAACTCCCTTATCTCTTTTTATGATGTGAACATCCTCATCAAAAGGTACTACACCATCTTTTCCCAAAGATACATAGTTTTTCCTATTTTGATATTTTACAAAATGCAAATAATAATTAGGATAATCATAGCCATCTTGCCATTTCTCAACACCACCAATAGTGTAGTATGCCCATAAATTTGGGTTGCAAATATGTTTTTTTGCAACTTCTGCTAATTCAGCAGCTGTTACTCCATTTCTTAGCTTTGGCTCAACTTTTACTGCATCCCATACTCCTAAAGATACACATAATCTTGCAATAAAATCACAGGCTTCATTGTTTGCATATCTTTTTTCTCCAGATGGAGTTACCCAATCTCCAAAAGCATATTGACCATTTTTTACATATCCAATTTGTCCTTGATATGAACCTTTTTTTGGATCATTTTTGTCAATTAAAACTCCTTCAAAATCTCCGCCTATAGGTTCTGTTTCCATGAGGAAATTTACTTGCAGTTTATTTTGATCATAGGCAGGAGCAGCAACTTCTACATCTATAATCCTACATAAATGAGTTCCTGGTTGAATAATCTTTGAAACAAATTTTCCACCATTTTCTTTAAAATCTTCAATTTTCCAAGTCATAATTTTAATTTTTTATTTGTTAATAAATTTATTTAATGTTTTAATTATAATATTCATTAATAGCTTTTAGAACAATGCTTAAATCATTAGGAATAAACAATTCTTCAAACATTCCTTCTGGAGATTTTGCAGGAATTTCTATTCCTTCAACTATTGTTCTATTAGTTATAAATCTATAATTTATATTTTCTTTGGTAACTTCTGGTTTACACCATAAAGCAATAGTCATAGTTTCTAATGGAGAATATTCTTTTTCTATAAGTTGTCCTGGTAATTTAACTTTTTTTGTAACAATAAATTTGTCATTATACACATCTTCATCATGTAGCATACCAAAAACTACAAGATCATCTCTCATTACTTGTATCCAATCTAATACAGATTGAAAGTTTTTTGCAATTTGAGTAAATTTTGTATAACCTGTTTCTAATGCTCTATTAAAAAATTCTGTTGTCATAAAATATCTCATATCATCAATAATTATTGTTTTAATATGAGGTGCTTTTTTGTCAATATTATTAAGTAATACTTTTAAAGAAGAATAATCATTTAAATATACATAATTGTTATTCTCTTTGTTATAAATCTTGTTTGCACTTTTAAATGGTAAAGGTTTGTTCAATACACTTATTACTATTGTGCTTTTAGGATCTAAATTCAAAATAGATCTACTCTTACCTGAACCTGTATCTCCAATGATTCCTACAAATTTTGCCATAATATAATTTATTTTTTATTTTTTATTAATTCATTTAACCATCTAGTTTTAGATGCTGGAACATTATGCAAAATACAATATAAATCTCTTACAGTCATCTGATTTAAAGATTTATCTTCTAAATTGATAATATCCAACTCTGTTAATTCTTCAATGTTGTCATCAACATTATTATTAGAGCATGAACATATACTTAATTCCCTAAAAGGAATAAAATATACATTAAATTCTTCTCCACTTTTACTTGTTCTTTTGATTGTTTTATATTCTTCTAACTTTTTACCTTTAATACAATAAAGAACCCTTTTTTGTTCTTTTAAGTATGGAAATACATTGTTCCCATGCTTATTAACTAATTCAAAATATAATGTATTCCCTATTTCTGGTAATTCATTTTTGAAGAATGTTACTCCTAATTCTTTAGGTTCTAATTCTTTAGGAGAAAACAACAACCTTATTGTAAAGTTATTTGTATCAATGTTTTTGTTTTGGAAATAATCATTCCAAAAATCAATAAATTCATTTTTTAAGTCAGCTATATTCATACTTTATAATTCACTTCTTTTTTTAGGAGCTTCTGTTTCTATTACAGACATTTTATCATATAATGCTCTGTACCAATGTATTCCATCATTTCCAAATCTGTTTTTTAAAATATGGCAAGCCAATAAATTTTTGTCATCTAACGACAAAACATAAGATGTAGGTCCATAGAATTTTAGATTATACTTTGCTGGTCTATTATAAGCTAATACAACATCACATCCTTGCATTAAGGCATCAGACATGTAAATATCATCTGATGTTGGAAAATTAGTTAATTTACCAGGATTTTGTCTTTCTGCACTCTCTAAAGTTCTATTTAACTGTGAACCTACAATCCATATCATTGGTAGTTCTTTTTTAGATTCTATTGCCATATTAGAAAAATTCTCAATGGTAGTTTGTTTTTTAGGTTCTCCTGCTGTTTTCTTAATTAACATTGTATGATCCAATGTTGCAATAAAAGGTTTTTTAAACTTTTTATAAAACTCATAAATATAATATTTTATCTCATCAACAGACATTTGTTTATCAATGACATATTCATTTCTATTATAATATTGAGAATTTACATATGTCTTTAATTGTTTTAAGT
>FZPS01000059.1_pt532 | contig 13232 bp, 13 predicted proteins | sample 1817821 | NCBI WGS metagenome assembly FZPS01 (sample SAMEA104158645, study PRJEB21678) | metagenome | place: Germany | collected 2015-04-21 | reverse complement strand
GTACATATTTATTACATTAACAATTAAAATGTTGACTCTATGAGTTACTTGCAATTTGATAAAACGCTAATGATTAATTTGGAGGAATCTTTACAGCGGGAGATTTTGAGAACCAATAAATCAGGAGCTTATCACAGTACTACAATTGTAGACTGTAATACAAGAAAATACCATGGATTGTTGGTGATACCGATTCCGGAGTTAGATGATAATAATCATGTTTTACTGTCATCGTTAGATGAAACCGTTATACAACATGGTGCCGAGTTCAATTTAGGCTTACATAAGTTTGAAGGAAATAACTGGAGTCCAAAAGGTCATAAATATATCCGCGAATTTGAGTGTGAATCCATACCTGCTACGACCTATCGTGTAGGAGGTGTAGTATTGAAAAAAGAAAAGATATTTGTTAATTTTGAGGACAGAATTCTAATACGATATACGCTATTAGATGCTCATTCGCCAACAAAATTACGTTTCCGTCCTTTTTTAGCTTTTAGAGGCGTTCATGAACTTACTTATGAGAATTATACGGTAAATACGGAATATCAAGAAGTAGATAATGGGATAAAGACTTGTCTGTATAGTGGCTATCCGGAGTTGTATATGCAATTGAATAAAAAAAACAACTTTATTTTCCATCCTGATTGGTATAGAAATGTTGAATACCCTAAAGAGCAAGAGAGAGGATTGGCTTTTAAAGAAGATTTATATACACCCGGTTATTTTGAAATAGACATTAAAAAAGGAGAAAGCGTAGTTTTTTCTGCAGGTATATCAGAGATATCCACACGTCAATTAAAACGAGTTTTTACGAGTCAGGTAAATGAACGTACACCTCGTAATAGCTTTTATAATTGTTTGAAAAATTCAGCACACCAGCTTCACAATAAACAGGGAGAAGAACATTACATATTAGCAGGCTACCCTTGGTTTAAGGCCCGTGCACGAGATACCTTTGTTTCATTGCCCGGCTTAACATTGGCTGTTGATGAAGTGGAGGAATTTGATAGTGCAATGAATACAGCAGTCAAAGCTATTTATAAGTTTATCAATGGAGAGCCTTTAGATGAAAAGTTTGAAGAGATTGAGGATCCGGATGTGCTGCTTTGGGCAGTATGGGCTTTGCAGCAATATGCCAAAGAGGTTTCAGAAGAACAGTGTTTCAAGAAATATGGAAAACTGTTAAAAGATATCCTCTCTTTTATTATTGAAAACAAGCATCCCAAGATTAGTATTAGTCATAATGGGTTACTCTTTTCTGAAGGAAAGAAAAAAGCAATAACTTGGATGAATGCTGACTACAATGATGGTACGCCGGTGAATCCAAGAACAGGTTATATAGTGGAGCATAATGCCTTATGGTATCATGCTTTGGCTTTTATTTCTTCTCTTTATGAGAAAGAAGACAAACCGTTTTCTGACTCCCTGAAAGAAAGAGCTATACAGGTTAAAGAAGCGTTTGTCTCAGTGTTCCTCAATGAGCATGGTTATTTATACGATTATGTAGATCTAAACTTTGTAGATTGGAGTGTTAGACCCAATATGGTCATTGCCGCTGCTTTAGATTATTCTCCCTTAGAAAAGGAACAAAAGAAATCGATCATAGATATAACAACAAGAGAATTATTGACCCCTAAAGGGTTGAGAACCTTAAGCCCCAAGAGTGTGGGGTATAATCCGCGTTATGTAGGATCTCAAGAAGAGCGTCGGCTTGTTTATCATCAAGGAACGGCATGGCCCTGGCTAATGGGTTTTTATATGGAGGCTTATTTAAAGATCTATAAGTTAAGTGGCTTAGCTTTCTTAGAACGTCAACTGATTGGATTTGATGAAGAAATGATGAATGGATGCATCGGTTCCTTGTCTGAGTTATTTGATGGCAATCCACCATTTAAGAGGAGAGGTGCTATTTCTTTTGCTATGAATAATGCAGAGATATTGCGGGTATTGAAATTATTGTCGAAATATAGATAAATAAGGAGGAACTAAAAATGAAAGTTTTAATGTTTGGTTGGGAGTTTCCTCCTCATATTCTTGGAGGTTTAGGTACGGCGAGTTTTGGTTTGACACGAGGAATGTCAAAACAAGAAGATATGGATATTACATTCTGTATTCCAAAGCCCTGGGGAGATGAAGATCAGAGCTTCTTAAAAATAATAGGAATGAATAGTGTTCCTGTGGTTTGGAGAGATGTGGATTGGAATCATGTCCATAGTAGAGTGGGTTCGTATATGGACCCTCAGTTGTATTATGATTTAAGACAACATATCTATGCTGATTTCAATTATCTGTACACTAATGATTTGGGGTGTATTGAGTTTTCGGGAATCTACCCGGAGAATATCTATGAAGAGATTAATAACTACTCCATTGTAGCAGGTGTTGTTGCCCGTCAACAACAATTTGACATTATCCACTCCCACGATTGGTTAACTTATTCTGCTGGTATTCACGCGAAGCAGATTTCGGGTAAACCTTTGGTTATACATGTGCATGCTACTGATTTTGATAGAAGTAGAGGAAATGTTAATCCTATTGTTTATGGACTGGAAAAAAACGGGATGGATCACGCTGATCATATTATGTGTGTAAGTGAATTAACTCGTCAGATAGTTATTCAGAAATATCATCAGAACCCATCCAAGGTGTCGGTAGTGCATAATGCGGTAGAGCCTTTATCTAAAGAGATAGCCGATTTGAAAGTTCAAAAACGAACTGATGAGAAAATTGTAACTTTTTTAGGAAGGATTACAATGCAAAAAGGACCGGAATATTTTGTGGAGGCTGCTGCGCAAGTCTTAAAGCGAATTAAGAATGTTCGTTTTGTAATGGCTGGTAGTGGTGACATGATGAATGATATGATTTATTTAGCCGCTGAAAGAGGTATCATGGATCGTTTTCATTTCCCGGGATTCATGAAAGGTATTCAGGTTTATGAAGTCTTAAAATTAAGCGATGCGTATGTAATGCCATCGGTGTCTGAGCCTTTTGGTATATCTCCTTTAGAAGCCATGCAATGTAATGTTCCGGCAATTATTTCCAAACAATCGGGTTGTTCGGAGATTTTATCAAAGTGTATAAAAACCGATTATTGGGATATTCATGCAATGGCCGATGCCATATATTCAATCTGTACATACCCGGCATTATTCAACTACTTAAAAGAAGAAGGAAAGAAAGAGGTTGATCAAATTAAATGGGAAGACGTGGGATTGAAAGTTAGATCAATTTATGAAAAAGTTTTGCAATATAGATAAAAAGAAGGACTATGAAAACAATCTGTTTTTACTTTGAAATACATCAAATGATGCATCTGAAGCGTTACCGCTTCTTTGATATAGGTAATGATCATTACTATTATGATGATTACAAGAATGAAACTGAAATAAACGAAGTGGTTGAGAAATCTTATATACCCACTTTGAAGGCGCTCTTACAGATGATAGAAGAGTCTGAAGGTTATTTTAAGTTTTCACTTTCCATATCTGGGGTAGCTTTTGAACAATTAGAAATCCACGCTCCTGCCGTTATTGATTTGCTTCAACGGTTACATAAAACAGGTTGTTGTGAGCTATTGTGTGAGCCATACTCTCACGGTTTATCCTCTCTTGCTAATATAGATTGTTTTAAAAGAGAAGTTAAGCGTCAACGAGATCTAGTTAAGCAGGTTTTTGGAAAAGAACCCATGGTTTTTCGTAATTCCAGTTTAATTTATTCGGATGACATAGGGGCTGCTGTGGCAGAAATGGGTTTTAAAGGAATGCTGACTGAGGGGGCTAAACATATATTAGGATGGAAGAGTCCTCATTATGTTTATCATTGTAGTCTCAATCCCAAATTAAAATTATTGTTACGCGACTATAGGCTCTCTGATGATATCAGTTTGCGTTTTTCTAATTCGGAATGGAATGAGTATCCTTTATATGCTGATACTTATGTAGATTTGATTAGTCAGTTACCAAAGGAATCGAAAGTAATTAATCTTTTCATGAGATTGTCTACATTTGGTATGTCTCAACCTTTGTCTTCTAATATATTGGACTTCTTAAAAGCCATACCTCACTGTGCAAAAGAGAAATCGATTACATTCTCTACTCCTTCCGAGATAATAAAAAACACAAAAGAAACTACTGCTTTGACCGTATCATATCCTATGTCTTGGGTAGATGAGGAGAGAGACACCAGTGCATGGTTAGGTAATGCTTTACAGCGAGATGCCTTTGGAAAGCTTTATGAGTTGGCCGAAAGAGTTTATCTAAGTAATGATAGAAGAATAAAACAAGATTGGGATTATTTACAAGCTAGTAATAATTTCCGATTTATGTCGACTAAAAATGCTGCCATTCCTATTAAGCGGGGTATCTATGATTCTCCTTATGATGCTTATATTAACTATATGAATATTTTAGCGGATTTCATTGAACGAGTTAATGCATTATATCCTGAGGATATGGATGATGAAGAACTGAACACATTAACGAAGGCATTTCTAAACCAAGGGGAAGAGATACAGCGATTGGAAAAAGAGGTAGAGAAATGGCGTAAGAAAGCTACGCAAACAACTACTGCAAAAAAAACAAAGAAAACGGATAAGTCTGATAAAACGACAACTGTAAAGAAAACAAAGACATCTCAGAAAAAATAGATGAAGTTTGATGTATTGAGTTCAGTAAAGTGTTGGATGTTATTGCATTCAGCACTTTTTATTGTTAGTGAGTAACAAAGCAACTTTAACAATTATACAGAAGTAAACGACTGTTTTTATTTGTACCTTTGTAACCATCTTAAAATAAATCAAAGTTAACTGAATGAAAGTAGGTAGACAATTATTGCAAAAGTACGCTATGCACTTTGGTACATTTATGGGAGTTTATTGGATTCTTAAGTTTATCCTTTTTCCTGTGGGATTAACCGTTCCCTTTCTCTTTTTCCTATATGTAGGCCTTACAATTGGTATTCCTTTCATGGGATATTATTATGCAAAAATGTATAGAAATAAAATATGTGGAGGGTTTATTGAATTTGGACACGCTTGGATGTTCTTAATGGCTATGTTTATGTTTGCTGCCATATTAACCTCCGCTGCTCATTTCATTTATTTCCGGTTTATTGATAATGGGCATATTGTGAGTGTTTACCAAGGTATGATTAATACAATGTCCGCAATTGAGGTCTCGGGAACTGCTGTTGATGTTTCACAATTACAGGAGGCAATAGACCTGTTTTCTGCATTAACTCCTATTGATATCACATTGCAAATGTTGTCGTTAAATATAATCATTGGAGGGTTTCTATCTTTAATCATTGCTTTATTTGTTCAAAAAACACCTAAGACCTTTGTAAAATCATAATTATGGATATATCTGTAGTTGTCCCACTTTATAATGAAGAAGAATCTTTGCCCGAGTTATATCAATGGATACAACGGGTGATGGATGAAAACGGATTTTCTTATGAAGTCCTTTTTATAGATGATGGAAGTTTAGACTCTTCGTGGAGCGTAATTCAACAATTACAAAAGCAGTCTGAATCTGTAAGAGGAATTAAGTTTAGAAGAAATTATGGGAAGTCAGCTGCTTTGTTTTGTGGTTTTCAAGATGCGAAAGGTGAAGTGGTGATAACAATGGACGCTGATCTACAAGATAGTCCGGATGAGATTCCTGAATTATATAGAATGATTAAAGAGGAGGGGTATGATTTGGTTTCCGGATGGAAGAAGAAAAGATACGATCCTTTATCTAAAACCATACCTACAAAGCTTTTTAATGCAACGGCCCGAAAGGTGTCTGGCATTAAGAATTTGCATGATTTTAATTGTGGACTTAAATCCTATAAGAATAAGGTCGTTAAAAATATTGAGGTTTATGGAGAGATGCATCGTTATATCCCCTACATTGCAAAGAATTCCGGTTTCGACCGGATAGGGGAAAAAGTCGTTCAGCATCAGGCTCGAAAGTATGGAAAAACCAAGTTTGGATTAAGTCGTTTTATCAATGGATATTTAGACTTGATAACTCTTTGGTTCTTTTCGCGTTTTGGTGTAAAACCAATGCATTTTTTTGGACTTTTAGGTTCATTGATGTTTATCTTAGGTTTTATTTCAACAGTCATAGTGGGAGCAACTAAACTATATCACATGTCAAAAGGGTTGCCTTATCGTTTAATTACCGATTCTCCCTATTTTTATCTCTCCTTAACGGCTATGATTATTGGAACTCAACTTTTTTTAGCCGGATTTTTAGGAGAGTTAGTGTCTAGGAATTCACAGGAACGGAACAACTATCAGATAGAAAAAAAAATATAAAATGAAACAATTAGCTTATCTCTTTTTAATGTTTATAAGCTGTCCTTTTATTATCATAATGTTAACTGCTTGTGATGAGGATGAGGATTGTTCTGCAACAGAACGACAAATGATGTGGTGTGGTATTTATACCTTTCTAAATGAAGAATCGGATAAAGTGATCAATGATACTATCCCTCTTTTAACTATTACTTCCTATGGTACAGATTCTATTCTAGTGAATAACCAGGAAAATGTGGTACAGCTGGATTTACCATTAGCGTACCTTAATGATTCAACGGTTTTTGTCTTTAATTATTCTGAGGATGAAAAAGATACACTCATCGTAAAGCATAAAAATACTTCTTATTTTATCTCTATGGATTGTGGTTTTCAAACCCAACATGAAATAACTGAGGTCTATTTTAAAGGAAGTGTATTAGATTCTGTTCACTTAAGTAAAAATGAAGCAAATAATAATGGGTCAGAAAATATCAAGCTATTTTATAGGCCTTAGTTTATCGATTCTCTTTTTGTTTGGCAATGTTTCTGTATTGCAAGCACAAAAAAAAGGAGAACAGATACTTGTGGTTGATACTACGGCTAAGTCTTCTTGGTATAGAGGTACTTATGTAGGAGTTGATCTGTTTGGTGTAGGAGCCAAAGTTTTTGGGGGTGATTTCTTAAGCTCGGAGATTGGGGTACGAGTGAATCTTAAAAATATGCTTTATCCAACGCTGGAAATTGGTTATGGAAGCACAGATGCCTGGAGCGATAATGGCATTCATTATAAAAGTAGTGCTCCGTACTACAGAATTGGAGCAGACTTTAATGCGATGTTTAAAAAGGGAGATGTAAGTCACTTTTATGTTGGATTACGCTATGCTATGAGTTCCATGGAATACGACATTTTCTCTCAACCTCTAAAAGACCCCATCTGGGGAAATGTGTTGGAAAATCCTTTGGCTGTTGACGATATTTGGGGAGGTAGTATGCCTTATGATCACAAAGGATTGAAAGCCTCCATGCATTGGGTTGAAATTGTTGGAGGCGTTCAAGTTAAGGTCTATCGAAGCTTTTATATGGGATGGACTATGCGCTTGAAGTATCGTTTGTCTAGTTCTCCTGATACTTATGGAGATCCTTGGTATGTTCCCGGTTTTGGTCAATATGGTTCATCAAAAATTGGTATAACCTACTCTTTAATCTATAAACTACCCTTTTAGTTGAGATGACTTATTTGGAATTATGGCTTATAGCCATAGGTTTAGCTATGGACTGTTTTGTGATAGCTATTTCTAGAGGCCTGATGTTTAAGGAAATTAAGGGGAAAGAAGTGTTAGGTATTTCTTTTTTGTTTGGAATATCACCGGCACTATTATCATTTCTAGGTTATTTTATCTCTTGTTCGTTTAGTCATTATCTTATGCGTATAGATTATTGGATTGTTTTTATCATTTTTTCTTGTTTAGGCATACAGATGATTTGGGAATATTATAAAGAGAGAGGTCAAATAGAACCTTGTAAGGCATGTGTAAATATTAAAGTAATTTGCCTTTTAGCTCTGGCAACGAGTATGGATGCTTTTGGAATTGGTATTTCTTGGGCATTAATAGGAATAAAAAGAAATATGGAGATCTTTTATACAGCATCGGTTGTTGGATTTGCCTCTTTTTTATTTACTTTTATAGGATTGCTGTTTGGTTATTGGAGCCAGAAAAACAGTTACTATATACGCCAAATTCCTGTGAAGTTGTTAGGAGGATTGATCCTTCTTATAATTGGAGGAAAAGTACTCTTTGAACATCTATCTATGCATCAATAAAGTTAGTATATTATGAAAATAACCTCAAAAAATTTAATCTTTCTTTCTGTTCTTATTCTTGCAACCATTTTAATTTTATATAAAAGTAGAAAGGAAGTCTCTGCCTATCAATCGGTTGATGGGTTGATTTTCGGAACAATTTACCACATCACTTATCAGTCTGAAGAAGAATTAAAACCTGCCATTGATCAATTGCTTCAAGACTTTAATCATTCTCTTTCTCCTTTTGACTCCACTTCAGTGATATCAAAAGTTAATCGAAATGAAGACGTGGAGCTAGATGATTATTTTATAACGATATTTAATCGTTCAATGGAGATTTCCGAGTTGACAGATGGTGCTTTTGACATTACAGTGTCGCCATTTGTTAATGCGTGGGGTTTTGGTTTTCAAAATGAGGTGTTTCCGGATTCAACGACAATAGATAGTTTATTGGCATTTACCGGCTATGAAAAAATTGAATTAAATAATGAAAATAAGATCGTAAAAAAGGATCCACGCATTACATTGAACGCGAGTGCCATAGCAAAGGGGTATGCTGTAGATATAATTGCTGATTTTCTAACCAGTAAAGGAATAGAGAACTTTATGGTTGAAATTGGTGGAGAGATTATTACTAAAGGAGTAAATGCAAATAAAGAGAACTGGCGTATAGGTATTAATAAGCCGGTAGAAGATTCCTTATCTATAAAAGGGGATCTACAGTTGATTTTAGAATTGAAAGATAATGCTGTAGCTACTTCCGGAAACTATAGGAACTATTACTATCGTGATGGTATCCGATATGCCCATACTATTGATCCTAGAACGGGGTATCCGGTACAGCACGAGATTCTTTCAGCAACTATTGTAGCTCCTGATTGTATGACGGCGGATGCAATAGCAACATCTTGTATGGTTATGGGGTTAGATAGATCAAAGAATTTATTGAACTCTTTGTCCGGAGTGGAAGGTTGTATCATTTATCTAAATGAAAATGGAGAAATAGTGGAGTTCTTTACGGATGGAATGAGAGAATCAGTTTTAAGAAAATAAATAGTTCTTTTTAAACGATAGAACACTTTGAGTATCTTGTAATGTTGACTATCAGGGAGATAAGAAAAAAGTATAGAAATATTTTGGAGCTTAAATAATAACCTATATCTTTGTGCTCGGGTAAGTCCTATACGGCCAGCTCCCTGTGAATCCTCCAGGGCTTGACCGCAGCAAAGGTAATAGGTTGTAGCGGCGCGATATAGAAAGCTTACCCACCTGCCTCTTTAGCTCAGTTGGCCAGAGCACGTGATTTGTAATCTCGGGGTCGTTGGTTCGAATCCGACAAGAGGCTCACACTTCAGAAGAGAAGAGTACAGCAAACTCCTAATAGTCAATCGATTTTAGGAGTTTTACTTTTTCACAAACCTTCCAAATATAGCATAATAAAGCACCTTAAGGGTGGTGAAAAAGGTGGACTTTATTTTCATGCTTTTTCGTCCACCTACCAGAGCTTTATTCGCTGATTCACTGTGTTTTGCATAGGTTGATTTCGAATTATTAAAACTAATTTTAAATCAAATTAAATGCGTATGAAACGGAATTATTTTTCAGTGTTGTTTTTTATCAAGAAATCAAAACTATTAAAGAATGGTGAAGCTCCTGTATGTCTTCGTATTACAGTGAATGGACAACGGGCAGAAGTACAGATCAAGCGGAGTGTTGATGCTCGTAAGTGGAATAACAAAAAAGAATGTGCTGTCGGTAAAGACCGACAGTCTCAGGAATTGAATCATTATATCGACACAGTTCGTGCTCGGATTCTACAAATACACCGAAAATTGGAGATGGACGGAAAACGAATCACTGCCGAGATTATCAAACAACATTTTTATGGAGAAAGCAATAAGCCGAAGATGTTGTTGGAAGTATTTAACGAGCATAATGAAAAATGCAGATATCTATTAGGAAAGGATTATGTCTTGGGAACAGTGCTTCGCTACGAGTGAACAGTCACTTATCTGTCAGAGTATATGAAGAAAGATTATCGCATTTCTAATCTTCCCATTCGTGAATTGGATCAGGCTTTTATAAAAGGGTTCGAGCATTTTATAAAAACAGAGAAATCATGTGCACAGAATGCAACAGTTAAATACCTCAAGAACCTGAAACGTATCACTCGCATCGCTTTAGCTAATAAATGGATGGATACCGATCCTTTCTTTGATATCCAATTCAAGTATACACCAACTAATCGGGAGTTTCTTATGGAAGAAGAAATACGTCTACTTTTAGAGAAAGAATTTTCTATTTCTAGACTTGAGGTTGTTTGTGATATCTTTGTTTTTTGTTGTTTCACCGGGTTAGCATTTACCGATGTACAACATCTCAGAGAAGAACACATCATTTGCGATAACAAGGCTGAATATTGGATTCGCAAGCCCAGAGAAAAAACCAGCAATATGTGCAATATCCCTCTATTGGATATTCCTAAACAAATATTAAAGAAATACAAGAATCATCCTGAATGTCTGAAAAATGGATGTTTGTTACCCGTCCCTACCAATCAGAAGATGAATGGATATCTCAAAGAAGTGGGTGAGTTGTGCGGTATTCAAAAAACTCTTAGCACTCATGTCGCACGTCATAGTTTTGCTTGTTTGACTCTGGCTAATAAGGTTTCTATGGAATCTATAGCCAAGATGCTGGGACATATGGATATCAGAACTACTAAAATTTACGCGCGTGTTCTGGATCGAACTATATCTGATGAAATGCAAGTACTGAAACAGAAGTTTTCGGTATAGAGATAGTATGCAATAAAAAGCTCCCTTTCTGAAATTGAAAGAGAGCTTTTTCACGTTTAGGTAGAAGGAATAACACCGAATCGAATATCAGCTCCACTTTTCACAATAATTCTCGGATAGTAATTTCTCTAAATCCGAAGACTTATATAAAATCTTTCCTCCCAGTTTGACATAAGAAATCAGTTCCTGAGTACGGTAGTCCTGAAGTGTTCTTCTGGCTATTTTAAGTTTGTCGGACACTTCACTGTCTGTCAGATAATGTTCTCCTCCTAATAAAGGCTTGCTGTCTTTGAGTGAATTCTCTATCGCTGTCAGTATTTCACTTAAAGCCTCAAAGAATATTTTCACCTGTTCATCTTTTTCTGTAATTAAACTCATTACACCCTGTTTTTTTGTTAGTAATTCTTCTACATCACTCGCTCTGTAGTACATTTTATGATTGATACGGCTAAACCCGATTTTGCCCGTATCACGATAAGTCTGTAAGGTTCTGGAAGATATATTCAATAGCATACAGACATCCTGATTGTCCAGCCAATCATCCATCTTCTTTACCTTATGCTGATTGCACAATTTTAAAACTCTCTCTTTAAAATCGAAGAAGCTTGATATAACTCTTTCTAAAGCAGCTTTCTCGATATTGATTATTTCCATTTTCTATACTGTTTTTTAATTCATACAAAATAATTCGGATGGCCATCCATCAAGTAAAAATAGACAAGATCTTATCTTTTTATTCTCTCTGTCCGCATAAGTCCTATTGAGACCGTTTAAGTCTTGTTAATCTGCATTGTATAATCTCATCCGAAACACTATTTTTACAAAATGAATCCATAAATTATTTCATTTAAAATATTCTTAAATAAATCTATTGGCTAGCTAACCGAGAATTAACTTACAATCTAAAATTCAATAATTCACGGATTCTCTTTGAGCTGTATAGATGTGTATACATATGTATAGATATGTTAGGGTAAGATGACTTGCTCCCTGCTAATAAGCAACCTAACTTTGGCTAATACAATTCTGATTCATTTATTTATAAAATAGAATACGATGGAAAATGTAAAAAGAAGAAACAAACCGGGAAGAAAGAAAGTGATGAATCCCAAAGTGTACAGGTATACAGTCAATCTGGACGAAGCGGATAATGAAAAGTTCCAGTATATGCTAAGAAAGACGCAGACAACCAACATCAGTCAGTTTATAGCGTCTGTCCTATTCGGTAAAACTATCAAGGTCGTTTTAATAGATAAAGCCTCCAATGATTATTTTATGAGATTGACCAATCTTTATGAACAATACCGCCAAGTAGGCTCGAACTATTATCAGATAATCAAAATACTTCGCACCAATTTTGGCGAAAAACGGGGATTGCAGATGCTTTACCGCTTGGAAAAAATGACGATTGAGCTGGTGAAAATATCCAAAGAGGTATTATACCTCACCGATGAGTATGAAAAGAAATGGTTGATAAAACCAAAGACCAATAAATATATGCTGAAGGAAGAGTGAGCAGCTTTTGTCCTTAAAGAAAACCATGAAATGACTATAGATTATCCTTATTCTATTTGATATGCATTGGAAGTGGTTCACATGCTATGCCCTTTTGGTTTTTCAAAAAAAGTCTTCAAAACGTCAAATTTTTAGCGGAAAATACGATCCCAACGGGTCGTATTTTTTGTCTAAATCCGTTAGGACATGAATTTGATCAGTGAAGAATACTGTAAAAATTTGCCAAAAGGGCAGGCAGGTGAATCACAAAGTATATCATTTTAGCTATGGGAATTGAATTAAAAATCCCAGTATTTTTTAATCGCATGTTACATTTATAAGGATATTCTTCCCAAAAACTATCTGCTCATTCCTTATCATTTAACAGCTATTGCTCTCCTTTCATTCTTTCCCAATTCATCTTAGTTACGACATTTTAATACTTTCTCAGGAAAACGACTTTGGAGTTTTCCCCTTCCCCCAACGTCCCTGTTGGGGCGAGGAAAGTTTTACAGCAAAGAATATTTTCTGCAGCAAAAAACATAACTCGCTACCAACGCGTGTTGGTAAATTCGAGCCTATGAAAAACACACCGAATTTTGGCAGGTATTTTTTGCCTTTTCTACCAATATTTCTAGAAATGGAGGATAGTCCGATAATGAATCCTTGAATCTATACTTTAGATAAACCAGTAGCCCATTGTTATAAAACAATCATGTATTCTACACCTTTTTTGAAGCAGAATTTACTGAAAAACAAAGCAAAATAGTGCATAATAATGAAGCTGTTATGAAGAATCTTGGATTTTTATATTCTTTGTAGATAATTTAATCAGTTATTAATTAAA
>FZPS01000059.1_pt498 | contig 13236 bp, 9 predicted proteins | sample 1817821 | NCBI WGS metagenome assembly FZPS01 (sample SAMEA104158645, study PRJEB21678) | metagenome | place: Germany | collected 2015-04-21 | reverse complement strand
CAGTGAATTGCAAGTTCGTCACACGCATTTTTCGTATGTTACATTAACTTTCTCTTTCGTTACATCAATCCTCTTTAGTGCAAACCAAAGGCTTATTTCAGGCTATTATTTAGAGTGGATCAATTGTTTTTCACTATAAATGCTTAACTTTGATTATATCTACAAGAAAAATTGTAACATCATATACTTAATTTTGCAAACAGAATTAACACTATACATTCTAGTTTACACCTTTATTAAAAGATCAAAATGAAAAAACAAAACCTTAAAATCATACTATCAATATTAATAAATGTCTTTTTTTGCGCTACCCTAATTGCTCAAACAAAAACTTTCTTCTCTACAGACAATGGCCTTTCCAACAGTTTAATAAATCAAATCTATCAGGATAAAAAAGGTTATATATGGATTGCAACTGAATATGGATTAAATAAATTTGATGGTATTAATTTTACAACATATAAACATATTGAAGGGGACTCCACATCACTCAGACACAATTATATAAGAACAGTATTCCAAAGTAGTGCTGGGGTTTTCTATATTGGAACAATGGAGGGATTAATGGAATATGATTCAGCGACAGATTCATTTCAAAATATTGAATTAATAAGAGATAACAAAACTGTTTACCCTCATATATCTTCAATTATAGAAACAAAAAACGGAGACGTCTGGCTCAGCACATCTGGGCAAGGTGTTTTCTATTCAAAAAAAGGAAGCAAGAAATTCATATCTCAATCAAAACTAACTTTGGAACTCAATAGTATTTACCTCAATTTCATTTTTGAAGATTCACAATCCAGAATATGGATTGGTTCTGAAAGTGATGGGCTAAATATGTACGATCCCAAAACAAGAGCAATCAAATCATTTAAGGCTCCTCATGCAATCAATAGTAATAATATCTCAGCAATCAGTGAAGATTCTCAAGGTAACATTTACGTTGGAACTCTTACTAAAGGGCTGAGTAAGCTTGACACTACAGAACAAAAATTTCATTCAATAAAACATCATTCGAATCCTCAACTCTTTATAAAATCCATACAGATAGACGACAAAGACAGATTATACATAGGTACTGATGGGCAAGGCTTAATGCTATACAATAGCGTAGACAATGTTATTGAGGATTATAAACTAAACTCTGTTCCTTTTGACCTTACTAAAGGGAAAGTTCATTCAATTCTTTTTGATAAAGACAAAAATATTTGGCTAGGTTTTTTCCAAAAAGGACTTTTCTTAATACCCGTATCAGAAAACAAGTTTGAATACTTTGGTTATAAATCAATAGAAAATAACATTATTGGTTCCAGCTCCATAACTGCCATCCATAAAGATAATGAGGGTATAATTTGGATAGGTACAGATAATGATGGAATATATGGAATTACCGACAATAAAAGAAGTACCTACCATTTTAAGAAGACGACTAATCCTAATTCTATACCTAATATTATTCATAGCATTTATGAAGATTCAACAGGAAATATCTGGCTAGGATCCTATACGGATGGTTTAGCTAAATTCAACAAAAAAACAGGTGAATGCCATTATATTCAATACTTTTCAGATAAAAAAGTTTACTTTATTACAGAAAATAATAGAGGAGAATTATTAATTGGAACTTTTGGGTCTGGAGTATATATACTAGATAAAAAGGGGGATATTATTGACCACTTTGAATCCTCAAAACAAGAAATGGACATTCTTTCTATCGATGAGCTTTTCAATGACTGGATCAATACAATAATGTGTGATAAAGAAGGTTTAATTTGGATTGGACATTTTAAAGGCTTAAGCTGCTATAACCCAATAGAGAAAACATTCCTTACTTTTTTCAAAAGAAACAACATATTGCCAGGAACAGTTGTACAAGCTTTATTAGAAGATAAGAAAGGCAAAATATGGATAGGTACTACCTCAGGATTGTATTGCTTCAATAAAGAAACACACAAACTTATGCAGTTTACAACTCAAAATGGGCTACCCAATAATGTAATATGTGGAATATGTGAGGACAAAGAAGAAAACCTATGGATAAGTACTTATAATGGCATTAGTAAATTCAAAATAAAAGAGAATCGTTTTGTTAATTATTTTGCAACTGATGGATTACAAGGCAATGAATTCACAAAAGGTGCAGTATATCAAGATAATCAAGGAAAGATCTATTTTGGAGGAATTAATGGAGTTACCAGTTTTTTTCCTCATGAGATTATTGAACAAAAAAAAGAACTGAATATAACTTTAACTAATTTCTATATCTATAATCGAGCAATAAAAAAAGGAAGTAAATCAAATAGACACGAAATACTATCTTCTTCATCAGTCTCAGAAACAGAAAAATTCACCCTTAACTATACTGATAACACCTTTAGTTTTGAGTTTTCAACATTTGAGTTTTCCAATCCTGAGAGAATATCATATTGGTATAAAATAGAAAATCTTGATTCAGAGTGGTTAAATACAATGAATGGAGCTAATAGAATTACTTACAACAACCTTCCACCTGGAAAGTACAAGTTGAAGGTAAGAGCTTATGAAAACAGCAATTATTCTCCTATCAAAACTTATTACATAAAAATTATTCCCCCATGGTATAGATCAATATGGGCATATATAATCTATAGCATATTATTTCTTTTAATAATTTATGGAATCATTAATTATATCATATCACGCATTCATTATCGCCAAGAATTAATAGAAAAAGAACATGAAAAAGAAATAAGCGAAGCTAAATTACAGTTTTTCATAAACATATCACATGAGATACGAACTCCGATGACCTTGATTATAAATCCATTGGAGAAACTAATTAAAGAAAACAAAAATCAAGAGAAGCAAAAGACATACTTGATGATTTATCGTAATGCACAACGTATACTCAGGTTAATAAATCAATTAATGGATATTCGCAAGCTGGACAAAGGCCAGATGAGCTTAAAATGTAGAGAAACTAACATAGTTGGCTTTATTGAGGATTTGATGCTTACATTTGAATATGAGGCTAAAAGAAAAAATATTGATTTTAGTTTTGAACCTATACATAAATCATTAATGGTTTGGATTGACTTGAATAACTTTGATAAAGTTTTAATGAATATTTTATCCAATGCATTTAAATACACTCAAAAAAATGGAGAAATAAGAATAACACTTACAACATCTGAAAACAAGCAAATGGGAGAGTATTTTGAAATCTCTGTAATCGACAGTGGTATAGGCATAGATAAAAATCAAATTGAAAACATCTTTGAACGTTTTTATCAAATAAAAAATGATAAAACAAACTCAAACTTTGGAACTGGCATTGGATTACATCTAGCAAGACTATTAGTTGAAATGCACTCCGGTATATTGTTTGCAGAAAACAGGAAAGATACACAAGGAAGTCGATTTATAATAAGGCTACCCTTGGGGAATAAACATCTAAAACCAGATGAATTCGAAACTCCTCAGCAAAATATTCATTCTGCAATTTTACAGAAAAGGACAGACAGACTTGAAGTAGCCAATATTCTTAATGAAGAAAATATTCTACCTGACTCAGAAAAAAAAGCAAAAACCAAATATAGAATACTAATTGTTGAAGATGAAGAGGAAATACGTCAATACATAAAAGATGAAATTTCAGGAGACTACAAAGTTAAAGAAGCAAAAGATGGAAAAAAAGCATTAGAAATCCTATTAAAAGAGAAACCAGACTTAGTTATAAGTGATATTATGATGCCTGAAATGGACGGTATTGATTTATGTAAAAAAATAAAACAAAACATCAACATTAATCACATTCCAATCATCTTATTAACTGCTAAAGTTCAAGTAGAAGATAAAGTTGAAGGATTAGAAATTGGAGCAGATGCCTATTTGACTAAACCATTTAATTCGGAAATATTAAAACAGACCATACAAAACTTAATAGCTAATAGACAAAGACTCCAAAGCAGCTTCAGTGGAAGTCAACACCAAAATGATAAAATAGAAAAAATAGAGTTGAAATCTGCAGATGAAATTTTCATTGAAAAGGTGATGAAGGTTATTAATGATAACCTTTCAAATCCAGATCTGAATGTAGAAATGCTTGCTGAGAATGTAGGAATGAGTAGAGTCCACATGCATCGAAAATTAAAAGAATTAACCAATCAATCAGCACGTGATTTCATTCGAGGAATTAGATTAAAGCAGGCTGCCACTTTATTAACAAGTAACAAAAAACTATATGTGTCAGAGGTTGCATATGCAACCGGATTTAGTAATCTATCCCATTTCTCCAATTCTTTCAAAGAATTTTATGGTATGTCTCCAACTGAATACATTAACAAACAGAATCACAAAAAAGAATAAAAAACAAACAAATTAAACTCATTAACTTTAAATATTAGATTTCCATAAGATTAATGTTCACAAATGTATCATAGAACAAATCATTTGTTACAGTTATTCTTTTATGCAAGTCGTTTTGATAGTAGTTTTATTCCTATCAATTAAACAAAATCAAAACAAAACCTCTATGCACAAATTATCTAACTTAACCTTTTATTTGGTTTTTATACTTACCCTGGTAAATTGTAATAAAACCACTCAAAATAATAAAGCCATATTCAATTATTTTGAATATGAAGGAAAAGACAAAAGATTTGAACGTAACATCAACCCACAATCCGAGTATTTCAATCCTATTGTTGCGGGTTTCTATCCTGATCCTAGCATTTGTAGAAAAGGAGATGATTATTATATGGTGCACTCTTCTTTTTCATATTATCCGGGAGTTCCTATTTTTCACAGTAAAGACTTAGTCAATTGGAAACAAATTGGGCATATTCTAAACCGTCCTTCTCAATTACAATTAGATGGAATTAGGTTATCTGGTGGAATTTATGCTCCAGCTATAGAATACAACAAATACAACGAAACCTTTTATATGATAACTACTTGTGTAGATGGTATCGGTAATTTTGTAGTCAAGACTAAAGACCCTATGCTTAATAATTGGTCTGAACCAATTCCTCTTCCTCATGTAGGAGGTATTGACCCTTCCTTATTTTTCGATGATGATGGTAAAGCATACATCGTTCATAATGATGCACCGGAAGGAACACCTGAATGGGATGGACACAGAGCTATATGGATACATAACTATGATATAGAAAAAGATATAACTTTTGGTGAGAGAAAAGTACTTCTGGATGGTGGGGTTGATAGAAGTACAAAACCAGTATGGATTGAAGGACCACATATTTATAAAATCAATAACAAATATTATCTCATGGCTGCTGAAGGAGGAACTAGCATAAATCATTCAGAAGTCATATTAAGGGCGAATGATGTTATGGGGCCCTATATTCCTTATGAGAACAATCCTATATTAACTCAGCGGGGATTACAGGATAACCGTCCAGACATAGTTACTAGTGTAGGACATGCAGACCTTATAGACACTCCCGAAGGAGATTGGTATGCTATTTTCTTAGGTTGTCGTCCATATAAAGGAAACCATTACAATACAGGTAGGGAAACCTTTCTTTTACCAGTAAAGTGGGAAAATGAATTTCCTATAATTTTAGAAGATGGGCTACCTATTCCTACTGTAGTAACTAAGCACAACTTAGATGTGAAAGAGAACTTCTTAACTGGAAATTTTGTCTGGCGGGACAATTTTCAATCAAATAGCTTAGCTAATGAATGGCTTTTTATACGCACTCCAAAGGGTCAATGGTGGAGCTCAGACAAAAATAGATTGGCAATAGAAGGGATTGATAAAAGTATATACGATATAGATAATCCGGCTTTTATCGGACGTAGACAACAACATCTATGTTTTAGAGTTGAAACTCAACTTACTTTCTCTCCTAAAAACAACAATGAGATAGCTGGGTTAGTTTGTTATCAAAATGAAACTCATAATATCGTTTTTGGTAAAACATTTAATAAAGGTAATGCTATCTTAGTTGTAGATCGTTCAGAAAAACAAAGGAAGCGTATTGCTGAGATAGCAATTCCAAAAAATAAAGAAAACAATCCTATAACACTAAAAATAGAAGGAGAGAACGATAAATATAATTTCCAGGCATCATTTGATGAGGGATTAACTTGGCAAATCATTATAGAGGAAGTAGATGCAAAGAATTTAAGTACAGAGTCTGCTGGAGGATTTACAGGGGTCACTTTAGGGATGTATGCATCTAAATGTCATCAAAATTGACTCAACCGATATAAAAAAAGACAAATGGAGACTCTCAATAATGCGAATTATAGAATGAGTCTATTGAAGTAAACTAATACATTAAAAACCGTTTCCATCTAAGGACACATGCTAGACTATTAAAAAAATGGACTATAACTGAGAAACAAAAAAGTATGAGTTCTAATATTTTATGTGTATTTTCATAAAAACACATAGATTGAATGGAGCAAAATAAAAAGAATTATAGACGACTGGTTGTTGTAATTTGTTTAGCTGCGGGCTTGGTTCCTTTTATGGGATCTTCATTAAACTTAGCTTTGCCATATATCAATAAAGAGCTAGGTTTAACGGCCGTAACTTCCAGTTGGTTACAAACCACCTACCTATTATCTACTGCAATCTTTCAGATTCCGGCTGCGAGGGTAGCTGATATTTTAGGGCGGAGAAAAATATTCTTAACAGGAATCTTACTTTTTTGCCTCTCTTCTCTGTTTTCTATATTTTCTACTTCCGGCGAGATATTGATTTTCCATCGTTTTATGATGGGTGTCGGAAGTGCCATGACTTTTAGCACTTCAGTAGCTATACTAGTAGCTAACACTCCGGAAACTAAAAGAGGCAAAGCCCTTGGCATCAATACTGCTGCTGTTTACTTTTCTTTAGCCTCAGCTCCTATTCTTGGGGGAGCCTTAACACAATACCTAGGATGGAAAAGTATTTTTATTGCTTCTGCTATCATCAGCTTTATTACGCTGACTGGAGGCATATTTTATATTAAAGATGAATGGAAAATCAAGGAGAAAACTTCTTTTGATTATTGGGGTTCTTTTCTTTATGCTATTGGCTTATTTGCTTTAATCTATGGCTTCTCTACTCTTCCCAGTACTTCAGGCTGTATTCTCACTTTATTTGGTGCTCTATTATTGTTCTTCTTTGGATATTATGAAAAAAAGCAGACTGACCCGGTTTTTAACATAACACTTTTCTTAAATAACAGGGTTTTCAGGATGTCATTATTATCTGCGCTAATTAACTACTCCTCTACTTATGCCATTTCATTTATGCTAAGCATCTACCTGCAATACGTTAGAGGATTATCTCCTCAGAATGCAGGACTCATATTAGTAGCACAACCCATAATAATGACTTTCGTAACCATAAAAGCCGGAAGCCTCTCTGACAGAAAATCACCGACTCTTTTAGCTACATTAGGCATGTTTATCGTCTCCTTAGGGCTACTTTCGCTATCTTTTTTAAGCGAAACAATTTCTTTGACCTATATTATTAGTGCCCTTGTTTTCTTAGGATTCGGATTTGGCCTCTTCTCCTCTCCAAACACAAATATAATTATGGGATCGGTTACACAAAAGGATTATAGTGGTGCATCTGCAAGTATGGGAACCATGCGACTTACAGGCCAAGCTTTCAGTATGGGATTGGCTATGATGGCCTTTTCTTTTACAATAGGAAACAATGCTTTTGAATCGGTAGATAAAAGTGATTTAATTTTGGCTACACGCATCACATTCATAGTAAGTGCCATTCTTTGCTTAATTGGTGTTTATACCTCTTCAGTTCGAAAAAAACAACACATTAAATTCTAGGGACTCAAACGCTCCCATTATGAAAACTGGAAATGAGGAAATAAATAGAAACAAGATTAAGTTAGACGAATTAAGTAATAGAACTTCAAAACCGAACTTAAAACAAAGCACATTTTCAGAATGATCTTTTTGATTCTAGACAAAATACTAGAGTCAAGTAAATTACTACTAGAACATCTATTTTTTTGATAAAAAAAGGATACTATTTCAAATAATATCCTTTTAAGCGACTCAATATACAACGACTATCGTATAGTTACCATGGTAGCTCCAAACCCATACTCTTTAAATGAGGCATCTTGCACATTGAAGCGTTTATATTTCTTCTTTAATTCCTCAGCAATAGCTTTTCTAAGCACGCCATCCCCTTTACCATGAATAAAAACAATTCGTTGCCCTTTTTTATCTTTATATTCATCCATAACTGCATTGAACTCTTTTAATTGATATTCGAGTATATCTTTATTACTCATACCCTGCGTAGTATCCAACAATTCGTGTATATGTAAATCCACTTCAATGATATCACTCCTTTCCTTACGCTTTTGAATACGTTTTTTTTCAGGGGCTGTATCTATTCTTTTTTGCAAAGCGATAGCCTCTTTAATTGAGGCCGGATTTACTGCAACAGACTGATAAGGATTGTCATCTCTTACTACATTATAAAGTAATGCAGGTTCCGTAAAGAATTCTGTATCTTTAAATGCATGTAACTTATAAAACTTCACAACATCAATTTTCAGTTCAACCGATATAGCAGGTTTAAGATCATATTCTTTATCATTTTTAAATGGAATGAACTGAAGAGCAACCAACTCCAAATCATTCAGTTGTTCTCTCTCAAAACTTTCTATCAATAATTTAGAATTAGGTTCTAATAAACCATGACTACGCAATTGCCAATATCCATCTTTTTCACTTTGATAAGTATAATAAAGGTAGTAATTACTGTCGTTAATCAAATATCCTTCAAAATCAGTTGTCTGCAATCGCCGACTATCCTCAGGAACAAAACCCAGATAAACGTTTAAAGAATCCCTGCCTTTTTCTTCAAAAACAGCTTCTTCAATGACAACCCGCCCTGCTGCTAAAGACTCAGCTTCTTTCTTTTCAGTTACAGCTTGTGTTTTTGCAATATTATAATCATCAGTTTCAATAACCACCAACTCACGCAAAGGCACAGGAAAATCAAAACCACTATCATCCTCAACCCAAGCTGTATTTTTATCCTTAAATCCGGTAATCACTCCACCACCTATATCATTTAAAAAACGAACTTTATCTCCTATTTTCATATCTTCATTTTTTATCCTCATTAGAAATCCATTATCTCATCTTTTATTTCAGCTAATATCGCTATTTTTGCAGTAGAAAAAAACGCATACATGAAAAATAGTCCGCAAGAAATCAAAATAAAAAATTACAACTATCCTCTGCCTGATGAACGGATAGCTAAATATCCATTGTCAATAAGGGATGAATCGAAATTATTACTTTATAACAAAGGTAAAATAGAAGAGGACAAGTTCTATAACTTAGTTGATTATTTACCTCAAGGACATTTGATGGTATTTAACAATACCCGTGTTATTCAAGCTCGCATCCGTTTACAAAAAGCGACAGGAGCTATAATTGAGATTTTCTGCTTAGAGCCGGCTGAACCGACAGACTACAATCTTAATTTTCAAGCTACGAGACAAGCAGCCTGGTATTGCATGATTGGAAACTTAAAGAAGTGGAAAGAGGACGAATTAAAACAGTCAATCACAAGAAATGGGCAACAGGTTACTTTAATTGCCAGAAAAGGCGAACCTCATGAAACCGGACATCGTGTGGATTTTTATTGGGATAATCCGAGTTTTACTTTTGCAGACATTTTAGAGAACTTTGGAGAACTTCCCATCCCTCCCTACTTGAACCGAAAAACTGTAGAGAATGATAAAATAACTTATCAAACGGTTTATTCCAAGATTAAAGGTTCTGTAGCTGCACCAACAGCCGGATTGCATTTCACACCTCGCGTTTTGAATAGCTTGAAAAAACAACATATCCCTATGGAAGAGGTTACCTTACATGTAGGAGCAGGTACATTTAAGCCTGTAAAAAACGACCTAATTGGATCTCATGAAATGCATACGGAATATTTTTCTGTTTCAAAAAGGACTTTGACTCAACTTATAGCCTATCAAGCAAAAATAATAGCGGTAGGCACGACCTCTGTCAGAACATTAGAAAGCCTTTACCATATTGGTGTTTATTTACAAGATCATCCAAATGCAAATGAAGAGGAACTGGCAATAAATCAATGGCAACCCTATGAACAGAAAAACAAGCTCAATGCAGTAGAGGCTTTGCAAAATGTATGGGACTATCTGGATCGACATGAACTAGATCGATTAAACACGCATACCCGCATCATTATAGCTCCGGGTTATGAATATAAATTAGTCAAAGCCATGATTACCAATTTTCATCAACCTCAAAGCACATTATTGTTATTAGTTTCGGCTTTCATCAAAGATGACCATTGGAAAGAAATCTACAACTATGCACTAACTCACAATTTTCGCTTTTTAAGTTATGGAGATTCCTCTTTATTAATTCCTTAATATAGAATTTGCACGTTATTCACCAAGCAAATAATGGGAGTAAACCCAAATTAAGATCATCACACTTCACTTCTCTACTAAATAAAAATACCTGCTCTTTATTAAAAGGCAGGTATTTTCAATCATATCTAAATTTAAATGACTCAGAATCTTTAAATCAAACGCTGAATCTCATTTATTATTTCATCGGAAATAGCATCAGCTTCTTCTCTGCTTTGGGCTTCACTATAAATACGAATAATAGGTTCAGTATTACTTTTACGCAGATGAACCCACTTATCAGCAAAGTCAATCTTGACGCCATCAAGAGTATTTACCTCTTCATGTGCGTAGTTTTTCTGCAACTTCTCCAATAAAGCATCTACATCGATATCAGGACTTAGGTCCATACGTTTTTTCGACATAAAATAAGCAGGATAAGTTGCTCTTAATTCGCTGACAGTTTTTTGCTCATGAGCTAAATGCGATAAGAATAGAGCAATACCTACTAAAGCATCTCTACCATAATGGCTTGCCGGATAGATTACTCCTCCATTACCTTCTCCACCAATTATTGCATTTTTTTCTTTCATTTTGGCAACTACATTCACCTCCCCTACAGCAGCAGCACTATATTTCATTCCGTAACGGTGAGTCACATCACGTAAAGCCCGAGTCGAACTAAGGTTTGAAACCGTATTGCCGGGTGTATGCTTTAACACATAATCCGCTACAGTTACCAAAGTATACTCTTCGCCATACATTTCTCCGTTTTCTGCAATTACGACCAAACGGTCCACATCCGGATCCACAACAAAAGCAACATCTAAATCACCATCCTTCATCAACTTCATGATATCCCCCAAATTCTCTTCAAGAGGTTCAGGATTATGAGCAAATTGTCCGGTTGCATCACAGTTTAATTTTTCTATCTTCTCAACACCCAACTGTTTTAAAAAGTCAGGTAAGATCAAACCTCCAACCGAGTTTACGCAATCAATCGCTACTTTAAATTTGGCTTTCTTAATTGCCTCTACATCAACCAAATCAAGAGCTAAAACACTATCAATATGTTTTTGATTGTAAGTCAGGTCTTTCTTATATACTCCCAACTCATCCACAGAAACATAATCAAAATCCTCCTTCTCGGCTAAATGAAGAATGGCTTCTCCTTGTTCTGCATCTAAAAACTCTCCTTTCCCATTCAAAAGTTTTAAAGCATTCCATTGTTTAGGATTATGAGATGCAGTTATAATAATACCTCCCGCTGCATTTTCTTTCGCTACAGCTATTTCGGTGGTCGGGGTAGTAGCATAATCGATATCTATAACATCCCATCCTACTCCTATAAGAGATCCAACAATCAGGTTTTTAACCATTTCACCCGAAATACGCGCATCACGTCCTACAATAATCTTATTATTTCGGACAGCCTGTGAACGTTTCATATAAGTACCGTAAGCCGAAGCAAACTTAACTACATCTAAAGGGGTAAGGGCATCACCTACATCCCCACCAATAGTACCTCGGATACCCGAGATTGATTTAATAAGTGTCATATTGAATTTATAATCCCATTTATTCCTTTTCTAATACCTCTCCAGAATTCTTTTCTAATAGAATTTTACGGATATCATAGAAATAAGGATAAACCATTTGAATACCTCTGGAATGTCCCATTTTGGAAGGAACAATAAGACGAATGTGAGCATTGTTTCTGATATATTTCAAGGCTAATAGCCATCCTGCGGGAACAGAGGTCGATTGATAAGCATTAACCATATTATGGCCTATACCCAACTCCCCCGTAATAAACTCTCCGTAAAGTCTGGTACCAGCCTGTTCAAAACGGAACATATCCGGATACTCATTAAGCTGCTCTATAGGATTTCCATAATTTGAAGCCTCTGTAACATATCCGCCAATAATATCATATTCTGTAAATCTAACAACCACATTTTGCCCGGATTTTATGGTATCGTTTGGATTCTCAGACCCTCTATCCACAATACTCATATAAATACCATCACTCAAAGTAACATAAACATTCTCTCCGGTTATGGTATCCTCTTCAAAATCCTTTTGCGAAATCGTCTTTATGTCGTGTTTATCAATAAACCTTAAAATCGCTTTCTTCTCATCTTCCAGTTTCTCTGCATATGTTTTAGTATTATCACAAGCAAAGAAAAGCAATAACAATAACGAAGAGCAAAAGAATAATAGTCCTTTTTTCATATTTATTTTGAATAATATAACTTATGTACAAATATATTTTTTTATATTATATTGAACTCCATATCAACAAAGAGTTTCACTAATTTAACCTTAGAAAGTGTTTTTTTAACCTTTTTGCAAAAGAGGAGCATAAGCATTCAACGCTTGTTCATAAACTTGAATAGCTTGAGCCATCGTACCATTAAATTCTCCTCCGGATGCGTTTAAATGTCCTCCCCCATTAAAATATTCAGCTGCCATTTTATTACAAGGAAAATCTCCTTGTGAACGAAGAGAAACCTTTATGAATCCATGTTCCGTTTCAACAAGAAAACAAGATAAAACAATATCATCAATAGCTAATGGAATGTTCACAAATCCTTCACTATCTCCTTTTTCAAAACTAAACTCTTTTTTCTCTTCTTCCGATAATGTTATCAAGGAAGCATGATATTTCGGAAAGATAGTCATTTTATTTATCACATGCCCTTGAAGCTTCATTCTATTTACTGAATAAGTATTAAATACTTTCCTATAAATTGCATCCTTATCTATCCCTTTTTTAATTAATTGAGAAATAATAAGATAGATTTCTTCATTATTAGAATTATAGGTGAAGTTTCCGGTATCTGTCATCATT
>FZPS01000051.1_pt9 | contig 13238 bp, 14 predicted proteins | sample 1817821 | NCBI WGS metagenome assembly FZPS01 (sample SAMEA104158645, study PRJEB21678) | metagenome | place: Germany | collected 2015-04-21 | reverse complement strand
ACAATCATTGTTTTTCTCCTCTGATTTATCAGGCCGGTGGCGCCGCGCCAGCTCGGACGAAATTTCCGCAAGTGTTATATTTTTGGCCGCCAAAAGGACAAGCAAATGGAAAAGCAGGTCTCCGCATTCGTAGATCAATTCATTTCCCTCTTCATTCTTGGCGGCAATAATTACTTCCCCGGCTTCTTCAGCGATTTTTTTCAAAATCCTGTCCAGCCCCTGTCTAAAGAGTCCGGCGACATAGGACCCTTCCGGCATCTCTGCCTTCCGCTCTGCAATAATCCTCTCCAGTTCCGGCAAAAAGCTGCCCTCCGGGACAGCGCCCCGCATGTGCAGTTTCCTGTAAAAACAGCTTGCAGCACCGGTATGGCAGGCGCTACCCTTCTGTTCCACCTGTATCAGCAGGGCATCGGCGTCACAATCATAAGCAATGCTGCGGACAGCCTGGGTATGACCCGATGTCTCCCCCTTGTGCCACAATTTACGGCGGCTCCTGCTGTAAAACCAGGTCTCACCGGCCTCAAGGGTTTTTTGCAGCGCTTCTTCATTCATATAGGCCAGCATCAGAACACGGCCGTCCCGGGCATCCTGGATAATGGCAGGAATTAAGCCGTTTTCATCATACATCAATTTTTGCACCTTTAACAGGCACCCCCCTTTCGGCCAGATAACTTTTGACTTCCATTATACTTAGCTGCCGGTAGTGAAAAACGGAGGCCGCAAGGGCGGCAGCCGCCTTCCCCTCCGTTAGCACTTGATAAAAATGTTCCGGTTCTCCCGCTCCCCCGGACGCAATCACGGGGAGAGCGGCGGCTTCAGCTACGGCCGCCGTCAGTTGAATATCATAGCCGTCATTTGTACCGTCGCGGTCCATGCTGGTCAGGAGAACCTCACCGGCGCCGCGGCGCCGTCCTTCCTCCGCCCAGGCCAAAACCGCCTTTCCTGTCGGCTTTGTGCCGCCGCGGGTGTAAACCTCCCAGGTTCCCATGTCCGCATTCCATCTGGCATCAATGGCCAGCACAATGCGGTCGGAACCGTAACTGCCGGCCAGTTCACTGAGCAAAGCGGGGTTTTCCAGCGCGGCAGTATTCAGGGACACTTTATCGGCACCGGCAGTTAAAATCTCACGCACATCTTCCGGGCTTTTGATACCCCCGCCCATAATGAAAGGAAGGGAAATCTCTTCCGCCACATGCCGCACCACATCCAGCATTGCTTTCCGCCCCTCCCGGGTCGCGGCAATATCCAGCAGGACCAGCTCATCGGCCCCTGCCCTGTCGTAGTATCTCGCCAGTTCCACCGGATCGCCCGCATCCTTAAGATCAATAAACTGCTTTCCTTTTACAACCCTGCCTTCCTTAACATCAAGACAGGGAATTATTCTTTTGGCTGTCATCGGGCATCCCTCCTGCTATCCGTAAAGCTTCCCGCAAAGCAAGGCGCCCCGTATAAAGGGCCTGTCCCGCTATCACGCCGCTTACTCCAAGTGGTTTAAGGGGCAAAAGCCTGCGAATATCTTCCGGACCGGACACGCCGCCGGAGGCGATGATGCTTTGCGACACAGCCGTCGCCAGCTCCCGCAGGGCTTCGATGTTCGGGCCTTGCAGGGTGCCGTCCCTTTTAATATCGGTATAAATTATTTCCTTTACTCCCAGGTCCCACACCTGCTGCGCCAGACACTCCGCCGCAAGCGGAGTGTCTTCCTGCCAGCCGCGGATGGCCACGCGGCCGCCCCGGGCATCAATACCGACAATAATCCGCCCCGGATACTGCCGGCAAAGCTCGGCTACAATTTCCGGATTTGTTACGGCCGCCGTGCCGATTATTACCCGGGAAACACCCCTGTCCAGGAGGTCAGACGCCGCCTCAATGCTGCGGATGCCGCCGCCGACCTGGACCGGTACAGATACCGTCCTGGCAATTTTTTCAATAACACCGGCATTTTTCATCTTCCCGGCAAAGGCGCCGTCCAAATCCACCAGGTGGAGACGGCCTGCACCTTCAGCTTCCCAGCGGCGGGCCGCTTCCACCGGATCTTCATGGTAAACAGTTTCCCTTTCCGGATCCCCGTGCACCAGGCGTACGCAGCGTCCCTCCCGGATGTCAACAGCGGGAATAATTAACATTCTGCAAGCCTCCCGAATCCGCAGTTATAATATACCTTTAGTCGAAGGAATTCCCCGGACACGTTCATCCCCCCGGGAAGCTTCGTCCAGGGCTCTCCCCAGCGCCTTAAACAGGGCTTCGATTTTATGGTGGGTATTGCGCCCGTTAAGCAGTTTGACATGCAGGGTACACCGCGCCCGGCTGACAAAAGCCTGCAGGAAATCCTCCACCAGTTCCGTTTCAAAGCTGCCCAGGCGGGCTGCAGCCAGGGGCAGATCAAAGACAAGATACGGGCGTCCCGAAAAATCCGCCGCCACCAGTACCAGGGCTTCATCCATCGGCAGGATAATGCTGCCGTAGCGCTTGATTCCCGCCCGGTCGCCCAGGGCATCGTCAAAGGCCTGGCCCAGTACCAGCCCGATGTCTTCCACCAGGTGGTGGGCATCCACCTCCAGGTCCCCTTCCGCTTTCAGAACGATATCAAAACAGCCGTGGCTGCAAAAGAGTGTCAGCATGTGTTCGAAAAAGGGTATGCCACACTCCACTTCCGCCCGGCCGGACCCGTCCAGAAGCAGGGACAGGCTGACATTTGTTTCAGACGTTTTGCGCATAACTCTACTCTCTCTTTTTTGCAAGGAACTCCCTCCTTATTGCCACCGCCCGGCTGTGGGCCGTCAGGCCTTCCGTCTCCGCAAGCCTTTCCACAGCAGGGGCATCCCGCAGTAAAGCCTCCGGGGGATAATAGATAATACTGCTTTTTTTTATGAAATCATCAACGGAAAGCACCGAAGAAAAACGGCCTGTGCCCGCCGTGGGCAAAACATGATTCGGTCCTGCCCAGTAGTCGCCAATGGGCTCCGGCGTATAAGCCCCCAGAAAAACCGCCCCGGCATTTCTTACCCGCCCCAGCAGTTTCCAGGGATCCTGCACCAGCAGTTCCAGATGCTCCGGCGCCAAAAGGTTTACTATTTCCACGGCCTCCGAGAGCGTCTCCACCAAAACTACCGCCCCCTGCTCCGCCAGAGAAAGGCGGGCCGTCTCCTGCCGTTCCAGGCCTTTACACTGGCGCTCCAGTTCAGCCGGCAGCTCTTCCGCCAGCTGCCTGGATGTGGTCACACAGTAAGCGGCGGCCAGCGGGTCATGCTCCGCCTGCGACAGCAGATCGGCCGCCACAAAATCAAGCCGGGCTGTTTCATCGGCAACCACCAGAATCTCGCTGGGTCCCGCCGGCATATCAATCCCCACCAGCCCGGCCACCTCCTGCTTGGCCAAAGTAACATAGAGATTACCCGGACCCACAATTTTATCCACCGCCGGCATTGTTCCCGTCCCATAGGCAAGGGCGGCAACGGCCTGGGCGCCGCCGCATTTGTAAACGACATCGGCTCCCGCTATTCTTGCCGCCGCCAGGGTATAGGGATTCACCGTCCCGTCACGGCCGGGAGGCGTCACCATGACTACCTCGTCGACCCCGGCAACGCGGGCAGGAATCACTGTCATTAAAACCGTTGAAGGATAGGCGGCGGCTCCGCCGGGAACATAAACACCGACACGTTTAAGGGGGGTTATCCTCTGACCGGTAATAACGCCGTCCGGAGCACAATCCAGCCAGGAGCGGCGCAGCTGCCGGGCATGAAAGGCACGGATATTTTCCGCCGCTTGACGCAGATCGTCTATGACACGGCTGTCCGCTTTGACCAATGCGGCGGCAAACTCCTCCTCGCTTGCCCGCAGGGACATAAGCCGTACACCGTCAAACTTTTCCGTATAAGCAAGTACGGCCCTGTCCCCTTCCTGCCGCACGGCGGCCAGAATCTCACGCACAGCCTGCAGGGCTTCAGGGTAGTCTCCAAGTCCCCGCCTGCGAAACTGCTTTTTAAATGCCTCCCCGTCATAAAGCTTAATCATGACTGCACCTCTTTTCCGGCCAGCGCCCGGCTTAATGCCTCCACCAGTGCGGCAATCCTTTTTCCCTTAACCTGATAGCTGCCCGGATTGGCAACCAGGCGGGCGGTTATCCGGGCAATTATTTCCCTTTCCACAAGATTGTTTTCGGCCAGTGTCCTGCCGGTGGAAACCAAATCCACAATTACGTCCGCTAGTTTCAGCAGGGGAGCAAGCTCCACTGAACCGTGCAGTTTGATAACTTCACATTGCTTGCCCTGCTGCTGAAAATAACGTTTGGCCACCCGCGGGTATTTGGTTGCCACATACCCGCCCGTAAAGCTACCGCCGCCTTTTTTTCCGGCCACGGACAAGCGGCAGGCTCCCAGCTTTAAATCCAGCAGTTCATAAAGTTCCTTTTCTTCTTCCAAAAGCACATCCTTACCCACCACTCCCAGGTCGGCCGCCCCGTATTCCACATAAGTGGGAATATCGGTGGGTTTTGCCAGAACAAAACGCATTTTGTTCCTGTTATCGCTAAAAATCAGTTTCCTTGTTTTCTCCCGCAATACACTGCAGTCAATACCTGCAGCCTCCAGCAAATCCAGGGTTGGCGGAAGGATGCGCCCTTTGGCCAAAGCAATGGTTAACCACTCATTTGCCGCCATTTTCACCGCCCCTTAACTCCTTCTCCAGAGCACCGTCCTTGGTATAATAGAACAGCCGGCAGGCTCCAAGGCCCGCAGCTTCCTGCTCAGCCTGCGAAAAGGCCGCCTCTGCGGTGGCAACAACGGCGTTTATCCCCCGGGCGCGCTGCTTGAGGGCGGCGGCAATAGCCGCGCCCCTTCCCCCTTTGCCGTAGGCCAGGTAGCTTAACTCTTCGGCCGGCGGCAATTTTTGCTGCCTTTGCAGAACCGCGAGCAGATGGTCAATATTAACGGCAAATCCCACTGCCGGCATATCGGGACCGAAGTTGACAAATAGCCTGTCATAACGGCCGCCGCCGCAAAGAGGATAGCCAAACCCGCTCGTATAGCCTTCAAAAACCATGCCGGTATAGTAATCCAGCATGCGGACCAGGCCCAGATCCAGGGTGACATAGCTGTCTGCACCGTAATCCTCCAGGACTTCCCAGACTGACTGCAGCACCGCAAGCATTGCCGTCCCCCGCCCGGGAGGCAGCAGTTCCCGGGCGGCGGCAAGAACTTCCGCTCCGCCCCGCAGGTGCGGAACCTGCAGTATACTCCTGCCTGCCTCCTCACTTATCTTCATCCTTTTTACTTCTTCCTGCAGGGCAACAAAATCTTTCTTGGAAAAAAGCAGTTTTATTCTTGCCGCTTCATCCGGGCCAAGCCCGTGGGCAGCAAGCAGGGTATCGAGAAAACCTATATGCCCAAGACAAAGAACAAAATCCTCCAGGCCCAAAGCCAAAAAAACCTCCACGGCCAGGGCAATGATTTCCGCATCGCTGCAGGCGGAATCATCACCGATTAACTCCACCCCGGCCTGTGTTGTCTCCCGCTGTTTGCCCTGCTCACCGGCATTATAGCGGAATATTTCACCCCCGTAGCAAAGCCGGAGCGGCTTTGGGGCATTTGTAAAATGCATAGCCGCGACCCTCGCCAGCGGTAGGGTGTAATCAGGGCGCAGTACAAGCGTTTTTCCATATTCATCTAAAAAACGGAAAACATTGTCCCTTAATTCCGCTTTCATCCCGGCAGTAAAACTGTCACTATACTCAAAAGCCGGTGTGGACACCTCCCGGTACCCCCAACGGCTGAAAATATCCTGAATTAAAGCGCCAAGCTTTCTTTTCTGCCAGGCCGTATCCGGCAAAAGATCCCGGACACCTTCCGGAATAAGCAGCCTTTGTAGCTTCTCATTCATTGACAACACTCCACTTACTTTAATACGTTAAAGAGTTAACGTATTAAAGTATACTACAGCCAAAACTGTTTTGTCAATCCTTTATTTTTCCCGTCTCCCAGTCAAATTCGTGATAAACCGACCGGCCGCGGAGAGTTTTAATTTTTCTGGAGACAGAAGCGGCCGCTTTCAGGCCTTTGTAAGCCGCCTCCACAAGGGGATCGGCCATACTGTAGGAAAAAGATAGGGTATTGCCGCGGTAGCGCCCCATTTTCTTCAGTTCAGCTTCCACCTTTGTTCCGGCAAAGGGCAGCACCTTGCTTACCGGGTCAACCTCGGCAAGATAGGGTTTGCCCGTCACCTGCCTTACTACCCGCAAAAATGCCATATTCTCGGCCAGCTCGGCAAAAGTAGTCCAGTAGTCAAACATAATAAAGCCCATGGCCACAAAGATGTCCAAATCCGAAAGAACTTTTAACGCTTCCAGGTTTTGCACAACAGTGGCATCCTTTTGGAAGCGGTCCAAAACCGTCTGAGAACCGGATTCCACCCCCAAAAACACCTTGCATAAGCCCGCCTTTTTCAAAAGCGCAAAAAGTTCTTTCTCCACGTCATTAACACGGCACTGAATGCTAAAACGTGCTTTTATCCCCCGCTTAAGCAGGGACTCGGCAAATTCAAAGGCCCGTTCCCTGCCCTTGCGGCCGCAGATAAAGTTAGCGTCATTAAAGGCAAAATTCCTCACGCCGTAATTGCGCTGCAATTCCTCCATTTCCGCAAGTACATTTTCCACACTGCGCATCCGGTATTTTGCCCCAAAGCGGGCAAAAAAAGCGTTAACACTGCAGAAAGTACAGCGGCCATAGCAGCCGCGTGAAGACAAAAGCGAGGCGTAACCCGTCTGCTCCAGCACTCCGGGCAGCAGATCCCGGGCCGGAAAGGGCAGGCTGTCCAGGTCGCCCACACTGGGACGATCGGCAGTTTCCCATATTACTTCGCCCGTCCGGCCAAAAATCCCGGCCACTTCCCGGGCATTGCCGCCCGTAAACAAAACTTCTGCCAGTTCAGGCAGCGTTTCTTCCCCTTCCCCTTTGACAATATAATCCACCGCCGGGAAAAGGGACATTATTTCTTCCGCAGCAAAGGTAGGATAAATGCCGCCAAGGACAAGAGGCACCTCCGTCCGTCCTTTCAGCCGCGCAGTAAAGGATAAAATTTCAGCGGCGCTTTCCTGGAAAGTAATACTGACGCCAATCAGCCCTACTTTCTTATCGGCTGTCATTTCCAATACTGCAGCCACCGGGTCTCCCGTCAGGGGCAGATTGCATATTTCCGTCCCAATGCCGCTGTGCCGCAGGCAGGCAGCCAGGTATCCCAGGCCCAGATGCTCAAAGGGCTCATCCAGCCCCAGCCAAAGAGGGTTGATCAGCAATACTGTTTTCTCTGCATTTCCCATTTATTCTCTTCTCCCAAACTGTTCGCCATTTACAGGGTAATCCCGTACCGGCGGGTATTTTTATCAACTATTCCACATATTAACGCCAATCCCTGCCACAACCTTTTAACCTGCAGCCCCTTTCTGCAGACCGGCCAGGTCCTGCCAAAAGCCGGGATATGAAATATTCGTACATTCAGATTCAGTAATCGTTACAGGCCCCTCCGCCCGCAGGGCGGCAACGGCCAGGGACATGGCCATGCGGTGGTCGCCGCGGGCAGATACAGTTCCTCCCGCTAAGGCCTGCATTCCCTCTATGATCATCCCGTCCGCCGTCGGAACAATCCTGCCCCCAAGTTTCGTCACTTCCTCCGCCACGGCGGCAATGCGGTCCGTTTCTTTGACACGCAGCTCCCGGGCATCTCTGATCACAGTCTTCCCGCGCGCAAAAAGAGCCGCCACAGCCAGCACCGGCAGTTCATCAATGAGGCGGGGGATAAGGGAACCGGAAATTTCCGTACCCGCAAGCTCTGAATATCTGACCCGGATATCTGCCACCGGTTCACCGCTTTCCACCCGGACACCGCCGATTTCAAGTTCCGCTCCCATCTCTTTTAAAACGTCAATTATTCCCGCCCGTGTCGGATTGACCCCGACTTCGCGCACCACTACCTCCGAACCGGGGGTTATGGCGGCAGCCACCAAAAAGAAAGCTGCCGATGATATGTCGCCCGGGATATTGACTTTCTGTCCTTTGAGGCACGGCCTCCCTTCAATCGTGACGGTTGTTCCTTCACAGGCTATCTTTGCTCCGAAAGCGGCAAGCATTCTTTCGGTATGGTCCCTGCTTTGCTCCGGTTCAGAAACAACGGTTTTCCCGGAAGCAAAAAGACCGGCTAAAAGCAAAGCGGATTTCAACTGGGCGCTGGCCACGGGAGTACGGTGGAAAACAGGCCGCAGCCTGCCGCCAGCAACTGCCAAAGGCAGGAACCTGCCCTGCGCCCGCCCGGCAATACATGCCCCCATCTGCACAAGCGGTCTTGTCACTCTTCCCATGGGCCGGCGGCGCAGCGACTCATCGCCGGTGATAACAGAGAAGAACGACTGGCCGGCCAGCACCCCCAACAGGAGACGGGCTGTTGTCCCCGAGTTGCCGCAGTTAAGGATACCGGTCGGCTCCCGCAAACCTTCCAAGCCCACGCCTTTGACAATTACCCTGTCCTCAGCCGTAACAACCGGCACTCCCAGCTGCCGCAGGCAGTTTACTGTACTCAAACAGTCCCTGCCGGCCAGAAAACCGGAAATCTCCGTTTCTCCCTCGGCCAAAGCACCCAGTATTACAGCCCGGTGGGAAAGGGATTTGTCACCGGGAACAGTTATCTCTCCCCGGAGCGCCTCTTTACACGTCAGAGTTACAGTCATTTTTCAGTCCTCCTGCCATTCAACACGGTAGCCGGCATCCTGCAGAACACCGGCAGCAAGACTCCTGTCTCTTTTGCGGGCAAAGCCAAGCCGCAAAGGGCCGCCTTCTTCTTCCCGCACCCGCAGCAATTCAATTTCAGCAATATTCACACCGCTTTCTCCGACGAGACCGGCAACCTCCCCAATAATTCCCGGACGGTCCGCCACATAAACAAATAAATTAAAAATCGGCGGCAGGATTCCTTTTCTCCGGGAAGGCAATTGCAGGCGGTCTTCCCTGGACTTCCGGAAATATGTTAAAAGCTTTTCTCCGTCTCCTTCGGAGATAAAGATTTTCAAAGCATTAAGTTCAGCCTGCAGCCTTTTCAGCATCAAGAACAGGTGTTCCCGGTTGGAAAGGCAGATATCCCGCCACATTTCCGGACTGCCCAGGGCAACGCGGGTTGTATCGGCAAAGCCGCTGGCCGCCAAAATCAAGAGCTCATCGTTGTCCTCGGGTCTGAAAGCAGCCTGCACTAAAGCCGCCGCCGCCAGGTGCGGCAGGTGAGACACGGCGGCTACCAGGGAATCATGCCTGGCGGGAGAAAAAATAACGGGCAAAGCCCCCAGCCCCCGGACAAGTTTAATCATTGCTTCCAGGGCTTTTGACCGGCTGCCGCACAGGACATAAACAGCATTCTCAAAAAGATTGGCATCCAGAGCTTCCACGCCCGCCTTGTCCGAACCGGCCATAGGGTGCCCGCCGACAAAAGAAACATTAAGCGGCAGAACTTCCGCAGCCCGCCTCGTTATCCTGGTTTTGGTGCTGCAAACATCGGTGACGATGGCTCCGGGAGACAAATGGGGCGCCAATTCCTCAAGCAGCTTCTGCGCCGCCAGTACCGGGGCCGCCAGCACCACCAGATCGCAGCCATGTACGGCGGCGGCAACCGTCTCCGCCGCCTCCGTCACCGCCCCCAGGACACAAGCCTTGGACAGCACCCCGTCTTTGGGATCATAACCTACAACATCTCCGGCCAGCCCCCGTTCCAGGAGCGCCTTGCCGAAAGAACCGCCTATCATCCCCACTCCAAGAATAGCCACCCGCGAAAATAAGGGCTTCATGACATCACCTTCCGGAGCGATCTGCCAAGCACGGCGGCCACATCTTCCAGCTCCCGGCACAACAAAGCAAAGTTTTCCAGCGTCAGGGACTGGGCACCGTCGCACAAGGCTTTTTCCGGGTAAGGATGAACTTCCACCATTATCCCGTCCGCTCCTGCCGCTATCGCAGCCCGGCTCATGGCCGGCACCCAGCGCCAGCTGCCCGTGCCGTGACTGGGATCAACGATCACCGGCAGGTGCGTCAGATGCTTAACAATGGGCACCGCGCTTAAATCCAGAGTGTTGCGGGTATATGTCTCAAAAGTACGGATTCCCCGCTCGCAGAGAATCACCTGCGAGTTCCCTCCTGAAACAATATATTCCGCAGCCATCAGCCATTCCTCAATGGTGGCGGACATGCCCCGCTTCAGCAGGACTGGTTTATCCAGCTTGCCCAACTCCCGCAAAAGCTGGAAATTCTGCATGTTGCGCGCCCCCACCTGCAGGATGTCGGCATACTCGGCCACCAAATCCACCACATGCCGGTCCAGCACCTCCGTGACAACGGGCAGGCCTGTTTTCTCCCTCATCCTAGCCAGCAGTTTCAAGCCCTCCTCCTCCAATCCCTGGAAAGAGTAGGGCGATGTCCGCGGCTTGAAGGCCCCGCCCCGCAAAATATGCGCTCCGGCCGCCTTAACACCGTAAGCCGCTTCCAGCAGTTGCTCCTCGCTCTCAACTGCACACGGCCCGGCCATCAGTACAATCTGCTTCCCACCAATGGCGCAGTCCCCGACAGTAAAGACGGAGTCCTCCTCCCGGAACTCCCGGCTTACCAGCTTAAAGGGTTTTGAAATAGGCAGCACCTGCTCCACAAAGGGCAGCGCCTCCAGCCCCATTTCCCGGACCTTTTTATCATCGCCAATGGCACCGATAATAGTCCGGAACTCGCCTCTTGACAAATGGACACCCAATCCCACCTGTTTTAACCGCTCTGCAACCCGCTCAATCTGCTCTTCGGTTGCATTTGTCCGCATCACGACAATCATCTTCCGTTCCTCCTTGCTACCTTAGTGTTTTCATTTTTCCTACCGTCAAACCGTGCTGCTCCCACAAAACAAAAACCGCCCCTCTTAAGGGACGGAACTCATTCCGCGGTACCACCCAAATTGGCTAACAGCCCACTCTTTTTCGGCACACTCACTGGCGAGTTATGCCTCAATCCTTTTAACGGCGGATTCCCGTCGGAGCCTACTCGCCACCTTTTCAGAGAAACTTTCGGTCCGCTGCTCCAGGGTGTAATTTCAACATAGCCCGGATACCGGTTCGCAGCCCCCACCGGCTCTCTGCAATCCCAAGCCATGCCTACTGCTTCCCCTTCCTCGCGTTTACAGTATTAACGTTAATTTACCCCAACGGACAAGATTTTGTCAAGCATCTGCTGTAATTTTTTTGCAATCAGGCTAACGCCGGTGTATAATTACACGTAAATCGCCGGTTGAAAAGTTCCACTAAAAAATGTTCCACATCCCAAATGTAGAATTAAAGCACCGGAACAATGTGATAATGACGAAGAATGAATGGCTGCTGTCATTCTTCCCAGAGCAGGTTAATCAGGTCGAACAGCTCTTGCTTTGATAGCTTCATGCGCTTTGCGTTGTCGATAATGGCGGACAGGTCATTTTCCAGCAAACCCATTTGCCTCTCGCGAATTAGAGCTTTATTGATTCCCGATACGAAGGTGCCTTTTCCCACCACGGTCTCTATATAACCGTCCTTTTCCAGCTCTTCATAGGCCCTTTTGGTTGTGATGACGCTAATCCTCAGCTCTTTTGCGAGGACCCTGATCGATGGCAGCATTTCGCCCGGCTTCAGCTCCTCGTTGATGATTTGGTCGATGACCTGCTCTTTGATCTGCATATATATAGGCTTATCCAACGAGTTGGAAATGATGATGTCCAATTGCTCACGCCTCTCCCTCAATTTCCGTTTTCAAAAATATTGAATGATATGGTAAATGAAAAATAGTATATCACTGCGCCGATGATTGCTGCGAAAAACATGAACAGCGGCTTGTTCAGGTCCGGCCCGATTTCGGAAAGGGCGCTTGAAGCTGCACCGGAGATGATCGCTGCGACCATCAATAACCATCTTAGCTTTTGGTAACCGAACTTGTAGTATAACGGGAGTACAATCCCAAAGTAGAGGCTGAAAATCGAAATCAATATGACCGTCTGTCCATAGTCAATGCCATTCATGATGTTTAATTCCTGGCCATTTATAGCCAAAACGACGATTTTGGCAGCCGAAAGCAGAATCAGGCAGGCTGCAAAGGTCAGACCAACGAATACATACCTACCGGCAACAATGTCCTTTTTTGTAACTGGAAAAGCTGGTATAAAAGTATTGCTGTTGTACTTGTAGTCATATGCAGTCAGATACGAGAACGGCAAATAGATTACAAAAATGAAGAAGAAATTGGCCGAAAAGGTTTTCCCGTAAAAATCCGTGTTTTGAAACGAAGGCAAAATGAAGAGAAAATATAGCAGTGCAAAATAGAGTGCCTTCGTTTTTTTGATTATACTCCAGTCCTTATATAGCAAGCTTGCCATTCTTTTTATTCCCCCTTATAAAATGCACCATGATATCCTCCAGTGTGGCTCTTTCAATAACAAGGCCAGGTGCGTTCCTCAAAAACCAGCTCCTGTCATCGGTCAGTGCTGAAAACCCTACGTCAGACTCAAGCATGCCCTTGATTTTTCCACTGCCGAGTACCTTCTCGCGCTGGTCTTTTCTGCCCTTGACCAGGGCGAAATTCGTCAGGATGGAATTCTTGTCTCGCGAAAAAACAATCCGGCCCTGGTTTATAAAGGTAATATAGTCTGCAATGCTGTCAAGGTCAGAGGTGATATGCGTTGAAAACAGAATCGTCTTTTCACCGTCGGAAATGATATACTGGAAAATTTCCATCAGCTCGCTCCTGAATACCGGGTCCAGCCCGGAGGTGGGTTCGTCGAGGATGAAAAGTTCAGCATGATGGCTCAGCGCACAAGCTAACGCGAATTTTACCTTCATCCCCCTGGAATAGGACTCGATTTTCTTCCCAGGGTCAAGCTCAAATTCACGCATATACCTGTTGAATACGCCCCAGTCCCAGTGCTTGTAAAATCTTGATATGATGCCTGCCATATCTTGTGCATTCAGGAATTCATAAAAGGCATTCTCTCCGATGACAAATCCTATCTTTTGCTTGATTTCGCAGGCGTTGCTGGTAAGCTCTTTGCCAAACAGCATTATTTTGCCGTTGTCCGGTTTAATTATGTCTAATATAGCATTGATAGTTGTTGTCTTTCCCGCCCCGTTCGGACCGATATACCCCATGATATATCCAGGTTCAATTGAGAACGAGACCTTGTCGAGTGTAAAGCTGGCATAATGCTTTTCC
>FZPS01000098.1_pt102 | contig 13242 bp, 11 predicted proteins | sample 1817821 | NCBI WGS metagenome assembly FZPS01 (sample SAMEA104158645, study PRJEB21678) | metagenome | place: Germany | collected 2015-04-21 | reverse complement strand
CTATATAAGTGGGGAGAAAACACACTAGATTCTGGGATTTGACTTGAAACTGACCGCATAGTTCTTTGAAAAACCCAAAATATCTTAATGTTATTGCTATTTATGTTATATTCTGAACATAATTTAGTGTCTTCCCGATGTTGCAATATCATGCTTTATTGAGGTGATAATTATTAAAAAGCTTAAGAAGACGTCAGTCAGAAAGGATAAGAATATGACAAGACTCTTGAGAATTAATATGAGAACGGAGTCAATTGTTTTCGAAGATTTAGAAGAAGATTATCAAGGTTTAGGCGGTAGAGGCTTGATAGCAAAAATTCTTTTAAATGAAGTCAACCCTAAGACTTTACCCCTAAGTAATGAAAATAAATTGGTGGTTGCAGCTGGACTTTTGGCAGGAACAACCGCGTCTTGCACAAATAGATTGTCTATCGGCGCCAAGAGTCCTTTAACGGGAGGGATTAAAGAAAGCAACTCAGGTGGTATCTTTGCATTATGGCTTGCCTCGAATAATATTCAGGCTATTGTTATCGAGGATATTCCGAAAACAACCGATAAATGGAAATACATTTGTATTAACCCTGACGAGTGCACATTAAAAGATGCGAATGAATACAAAGGTATGGGGACAGCAGAATTTTGTAAAGTTATGATGAGTGAATACCCAGATGCGGCGATTGCTTGTATTGGTCCTGCTGGAGAAAAACTTTACAAAATCGCGGGCATAGCAGTGACAGATATGAATAAGAGACCAGATAGGTACTGCGGACGAGGAGGACTAGGCGCAGTCATGGGCTCTAAATTATTAAAAGGAATAGTGATAACGAACCGCGGCAAAATGGAGTTGAACGACCCTAAAGCTTTCAGAGAAGCGCAAAAAACTTTTACTAAAATATTACTTGACGCTCCAGGTACGGTTAGCTATCGAACTTATGGGACAGCGGCACTTGTTAATACCATTAATAACATGACTGCTTTACCAACGTATAATTTCGCGGGAGTAAAATTCGACAAAGCAAATGAAATTTCAGGCGAAAAATTACGTCAAGTGATAACGGAACGCGGTGGCGAAGGCAGAACAGCTCATGCGTGTATGCCTGGCTGCGTCGTTCAGTGTTCCAATGTGTGTGTAGATAAAGATGGAAAATACGTAACAAGCGGTATGGAATACGAGACACTCGCTCTCTTAGGTTCTAACATAGGTATAGGAGATTTAGATCAAGTTGTAGCACTTAACGCTATTTGTAACGATTTTGGAGTGGATACGATAGAAACCGGAGTCACTCTAGGTATAGCCATGGAAGCTGGAGTAGAATCATTCGGTGATTATAATGGTGTGAGACGGTTGTTCGATGAATTAATGGCTGGGACTGAATTTGGAGCTTTGTTGGGTCAAGGAGCAGTTGAGCTTGCAAAAGCACTTGGTGTGAGTCACGTTCCTGCTATCAACGGACAATCAATGGCCGCGTATGACCCTCGCGCGATTAAGATAATGGGTATCACCTATGCTACTTCACCCATGGGAGCGGATCACACTTATGGGCCAGGTATAAAAATAAAATCGGATGATCCCATAGAATTTGTGAAACGTTCTCAGATGCTGGTCTCGAAGGTTGATTGTTTAGGATTGTGCACATTTGCAAGGGCTCCTTTAGAATTTCAAATGCATATTGTTGTCGACTTAATTAACGCTAAATTCGGTTGGGACAAAGATGTTGATTGGCTAGATCAGATCGCAAAACAAACTATAAGGGATGAACATCGGTTTAATGAACTTGCGGGTTTTGACAAAGAACGTTACCGAATGCCCTCGTCCTTTACGGACAAAAAAATAGAAAGTACAGGAGAAGTATTTGACATACCAGCTGAGGAACTTGATAAGTTGAGGGAACATTGGAGTGATTAAAGTAAGATATGCATTCAATGAAACGGATTATAAGGACTTCGTCATTAAAGGCAGTTTATCTGTACAGGAGCTGATGGATAAATTTAAAATAACAGAGTCGAATATTGGAGCAATACTAGTTGACGGTCGCCCCGCGAAATTAACGGATAAAATTTCTGAAGGATCTGAAGTATATTTTTTACCCCTTATAAGTGGTGGATAGAGTTAAAGAGGTGTTTTCTTTCACCGAATCTCTCTTCAAATGACGTTGTGTTAACAGGATTCTCCTCGTCCTAGATTTAGTAGCTGTTTGTAAGAAACTTGCTGTCCTTTGGTGGACGCCAAGCGGTGGACTGTTCAGATGAGTGTCGTGTACTTTGCGATAGGGGAGATTTTGTCGGGTGGCGAATTAATTTTCCGACATAATTCGCCTAGAGTAATAGCAGTAGCGTATCATATTCTCGTTGTTGTACGTTGACGACTGTAATGATCACGCCAGTGCTTTCTTCTGCGCGGGCAACACTGGTAATGGTGCAATATTCTTTTTTGCGTGTAAAAACAAAAATGTGCCTAATTTGAATGTTATTCTCAATGCATTCGTGTCAAAATTACGAGTTGTTTGTATTAATTATTCCATCCTCTAGCTAGTGAAGAATCTGACAGTCTAGAGTTAACAGGGGTTCCTTGTTATTAAACTTAACACTTTGCACAAAAAATAATGCTGAGACCAATTGGTGTTTGTGTTTAAAGTCTGAGTATCTTATAATGTCATCGCATTTGCTCAATATCTTGTGCCATTACATAGTGTTGTGGTATGAAAAAGCGATATTGAAATTGTATTAATAGGAGGATATTATGAGAAAAATTGCAACTACTTTACTGGCGTTGCTCCTTGTCGCTAGCCTTGTGATCGGCTGTGCACCTTCGGATCCGCCGGTAGAGTCGCAAACACCAAAAGAAAGCGAAAAAGCGCCTGAAGTTAAACCGACGGATAAGCCTGATGATCCGGAAGAGCCGGTCAAACCTGCTGCTTTGAGTATCACCGTTCAGGTTGAGGCCGATTGGATGGATCACTATGAGGCGGCGGCAAAGCGCGTTAAGGACGCGAATCCCGACGTTGAGATTGAACTGAAAGAAGTTGCTTGCTTCACGCATCTTGAGACGCTGGAGCAGACCGATGCGACGAACGAAGATGTCGCCGATGTTTTCGCGATTCCGGCGGACCGCCTTGTCAGCTTGGCAAACAAGGATCTGATCGGCGCGGTGGATGCACAAGCCATGGCTGCTAAACTCGGTGGCTGGGATGATTTTGACGGAGGTCTTGGCGGATTGTTCAAATTGAATGATGAATACCGCGCGTTCCCCTTCAATATCGAAACGCTTGTCGCTTTTGGCAACCTCAAAAATGCAGAGGCATTGGGCCTCGAAGTTTCCGAAGATTTATCACAAGTAGAACCACTTGAACTTAACTACCTTCCTGACCCTGCTTACTGTCTGATTCCCGTCTTTGATACATGGTTTGGAGTAGCGTTAATGAACTCGGCCGATATTGCGTTGCTTAAGCAGGATGGCGACACTTTTGTGTCCGACATGACGACTCCTTGGGATGAACTGGATGCCGACAAGAAGGCAGCGATCGAAATTCTTTATAAATATTGGAAGCTGAACGCTGACAACAACACGACGCTGTTTGACGCAGAGGCAGGCTGGGGCTACATTGATTCTCATTTTGAATCCGGCAGTGACGGTATTATCCGCATCGGCGGCCCATGGGATATCGGCAATATGAAAGCTCTCACATCGGATGGAGAGGATCTCGTCATTTTACCGATCGGCATAATTACCGCGGCGGGCAAACCGCTTAAGCACTGGCAAGGCGGCTGGGGTCTTACCATCAATCCTCGCATTGAAGAAGATCCGGCCAAAGTGGCGCTTGCTGAGGCGATGATCTGTGAAATTGTCAATCCCGAGTATGCCGTCGATCTGTTCAAAGCTGCCGGCAAAATTCTGGAGAATGTTCCGTACGATGTGTACGCAGCGTCGGACCTTGACGAAGTTGAGAAGAGCCTGATTAAGGCCGTTCTCGAATCTTACGCCGATTCACCGGGACGTCCGCTGTTCGAGCAGTACGGCAACGTATGGGATACATATAAGAATGCAATTCTATCTTGGAATGCTGTTAAACCGGCTGATGCGGCTGCCGCTTACGCAGAAATCAAGGCATCGTTTGACGCCATGATGGCCAACTTGAAATAATCCGGGGGATATCAGCGAATACAGTCGGGAATTGTATAGTTATACACGTCATCACGTGTGTCCCGTCAATTATGCAAGAGATGTCGATCTTCGCAAAGGGTTGCCCTAAAAGATTATTCGAAGATGAATAGAAGAGCTCGGAGGCCGTCCGATAACGACGGCCTCCGGCAATCATCACAGATTAAACCAACTAAATCCCGTTGAGGCAGTGCTGTGATATGTCCAAGACATAACAAGGCTAGTACCACTGCATCAAGATCATGTCGCAGCAACACCGATCCCTGCGGGATCGTGTCGGAAATCACATATCGATCTATACAGACGACAACTAGAGTTAATTGAATACCGTGCATATAGCAGAAGAACGACTTCACCTTAGAAAGAAACGAATTGAACGCCATGGCCGTCAACTAACTGTAATGGTGACGCTGTGTGCGTTTATTGTTGTCGTATCAACGTTGGAAGTGCTGATGCTCGCTAATGCGGAAGGTTTTCGCATCTGGAAGATGCTGAATCCGGAGGGCACTGCAGCGGAGTATTCTGCCATGCTTCTCGTAAGCTATCTTGTTGACATTCTCATTCCTGCAGGTATCGCAATATACACTTATTTTTCCATTGCTCGCCTTGGCACGCCGAGAACGTACCGGCTTGTTTGGGGAGCGATCGTTTTTCTGGCGACTGCTCGTAAAGTGTTGACGATGCGGACACAATCTGTTTTCTGGTATGTATCATTACTGTTCTGGGGCATTCTTTTTCTTGTGGTGATCAACATTCACAGACTAGAAAAAAATTCGTCAACAGAGAGGATGTGAATGGCTTCCGACGGCAACGACATCAATTAATAAGAGAGACGAGCTAAGGAAAACAATACAGGCAGGTACTAGACTGTGAGCTGCGGCTGAACTGCGAGATATCGGAATCACGGAATTCGGATAAATCCGGATAGCGCGATCGCGATATTTGGCAGGTAAGAAAACAATTGGATCTTAATAATGTGTGACAAGAAATGTGACAACGTAATCATCCGCTAGTGGAGAAAAGCAGAGACTGTCACATATAAAGTAGAAGTTGTAAAGCGATCATCCGCGAGCGAATGAAGAAAATGCGGACGAAAGCGGATGAAACAGGAAAGGGAGATGTATGAGCTATGGAACGACGGTGCGGGATGACATCGGAAACGAACACCCGCGCAAGCATCTTCGCCTTAAAGAACGCGGTGAGCTTGAGCTAAAGCGCCTTTATTCCGAAGGGGAGGAAAAACGTGCGATTGAGCTGGAGCTTCGCACGCAGCCGATTGACGATCACCCCTATGAACAGGCGCTCCGCACAGCGCGTGAAGAGGAGAAGGCTTTTCTTGCAGGGGCACGGGAGAGGCGTGCGGCGTGTCTTTCGTCCCTAGAAGATCGCGATCCTCGCATTCGCGAATGGACTTGCCAACTCCAAGAAAGTGAAGCGCGCCGTGATTTCTATGAGCCTTTGGTCGATATGTCCTACGACTTTGAGCTCGCCTATCAGGAAAATCGCGTTGTCTCAAAAGAGCTTCCAATCGTCATCGCATTGCGCCATGAACTTTTGGACGAACTTGAAGAGGCTGAAAAAGATCTTTCGCTCGTTGGGAAAGAGGATCAGGAAGCTGCGTTAAACGAATTCAACGAATATCGTCGTAAGCGCAAAGCCGCCTGCGCGGAAGAGAAAAAGAAGATTCGTCAACAGCATCGAGAGGGATTGATTTCCTCCAAAGCGCTTCACAATGAACAAAAGCGCGCGGAGCGTTCTGCAGAGGAAGATATCCTGACAAAAAAGCGTTTGCTTCCCCTTCCGAAGTGTCGGGATCGCGTGCGCCACATAAAACATCGGCTGAAAGTTGATATCGACAGCAGGTGGCGTGTCATTCATTCGGATATTTCCGACATCCGTCGAAAGACGCCCATCGAAGTGAAGAAGCGGCGTCCTTGGATCTCTATGCTGACGTTTCCGATTCCCGGTCTCGGTCAGCTCCTCATCGGTCAGAGACAGAAAGCCTTTTTCTTCTTCTTGGGAACGCTTTTCATTTACCTTGCGGCGATTCCTTACTCACTCGGCGTCGGGAATTATCGAGGCAAAGGGATCGCAGGGCTGATCTCGCTTGCCAAGGACGGCAAGCGGCTTGATCGCTCCATCATTTTCATGATCGAGGGAGTCATTGCAGTCATCTTCCTTGTGCTTGCTTTTCTTATCATTTATATGTCCTATCGCGATGTCCGGTCGACGGAGAAACGTATGATCGCCGGTATCAGAAAACATAACTGGTTTGAAACGCGTATGGTGATGCGGGGCAAGGGATTCCCGTATTTTGTGTCGGCACCGGCCGCGATCCTTACGATTTTTATTGTCTTGCTGCCGATCGCCGTCACGTGTCTGATTTCGTTTACGAATTACGACCCGACACATCAGTCCAAGTTTTCGTGGACCGGGCTGGAGAACTATAAGGCCATTTTCCTCGGACAGGGCATGGCCGGAGGTCCGTTCTGGCACATTATGGGATGGACTGTCATTTGGACGCTTGCAGCCACGACGCTTGCGATTTTTATCGGTTTTGTGTTGGCGCTTTTGGTGAATCAGGATCGCATTCGCGGCAAGAAATTCTTCCGTACGATCTATCTTCTGCCTTGGGCGGTGCCTGCGTTTATCACGATCATGTTCTTCTCGATCATGTTCTCACCTTCCGGACCGCTAACCGTAGCCCTGAATCAATTTCTGGGTAACACGGATCCGTCGGAGATGCTGAATATCAAGTACACGACGTGGGGGACGCGGATTGTTCTGATTCTGTTGCAAGGCTGGCTCGGGAGCTCCTACGTTTTCCTGCTCTGCACGGGGATTTTGCAAGGGATACCGAATGACCTCTACGAAGCTGCCAGGATAGACGGCGCGCAAGGCTTTCAGCAGACGCGTTACATTACGATTCCGCTGTTGCTTTTCCAGACGGCGCCCCTGATGATCGGTCAATACACGTTTAACTTCAACAATTTTTCGATTATCTACCTTTTCAATGGCGGTGGTCCGTTTGAGCCAAGTAAATACGGCAACCTTGCCGGCTCGACCGACCTTCTGATTTCTTACATCTACAAGCTGACGATTCAGAAACAGTATCAGGGAATCGGATCCGCGATCACGATGATTGTGTCACTCCTTCTCATCTTCATCACGTGGATGGGCTTCAGACGCACGAAATCGTTCCGGGAGGAGAAGCTATGAAAAAGAAAAAATCGGAAGGGCTCTATCTTTCGGATCGACCGCCGCTCACGCCGGTCAAAGTAGTCTTGCTCGCGATCAGCTATGTATTGCTCCTGCTCTATGTATTTATAGTGCTCTGGCCGCTGGCGCAAATCCTCATCACGAGTTTTAACGGCAATCAGGAAGCGTACATCATTATAGGCGGTTCCTACTCCTTCTCGTTCAAACATTTCCGTTACTTGTTTGAGGAAACGTATTTCTTTAATTGGGTTCTGAATACGATTGTCATTGCCGTGGCGACGGCGTTGCTGACCTTATTTGTAGTTTCGTTTACCGGTTACGCTTATTCGCGTTACCGGTTCAAAGGAAGAAAAGCGTCGCTGATGGCGATCATGCTGATTCAGATTATTCCGACGTTTGCGGGGATTACGGCTTTTTACACGTTGCACTCGATTCTTTCGGCGATTATGCCGTGGTTCTCGCGTCAAATGTTTCTTGTGTTGATATACGCCGGCGGCGGCATCGCGTCGAACACCTTTATTCTCAAGGGGTACATCGACTCGATTTCGCATGAATTGGACGACGCGGCGCGGATTGACGGGTGCGGGAACTTCCAAGTTTACCGCCTGATCATCATGCCGATCGTACGCCCCATGCTCGCCATCATTGCGCTCTGGTCCTTTATCGGGCCGTTCCTTGACTATCTGATGCCGAGCATCCTGCTAAGCGACCCCAAAAGCTATACATTGGCCACCGGTCTTTATACGTTAATCACTGATCAATACAATATGCACCAGCCCGTGTTTGCAGCAGGCGGACTGCTGACCGCGCTGCCCATTATCGTGCTCTTTATCGCGTTGCAGAACCAGTTAGTCTCCGGGCTTTCGAGCGGCGCTGTGAAAGGTTGAGGAGGATGCCATGAGAGTTCAACTCGTCAATATTGGAAAAAAATACGAAGGTCGGGAGAATTTTACGATCCGAAACATTGATCTCGACATCGCAAGCCGTGATTTCTGCGTTATCCTCGGTCCTTCAGGCTGCGGCAAGAGCACGCTGCTCAGGATGATCGCCGGCCTGAACTCGATTACGGAAGGCGATCTGCTCTTCGACGGCAAGCGCATGAACAAGGTGGAGCCGAAAGACCGCGACATCGCGATGGTGTTCCAATCCTACGCGCTTTACCCGCACATGACCGTGTACGACAACATGGCGTTTTCTTTGAAAATGAGAAAAGAGCGCAAACATGTCATTCACGATCGCGTTATGGAGGCGGCGGAGGTGCTCCAGATCAAAGAATACCTTTATTCGAAACCGTCGGAAATCTCGGGCGGCCAGCGCCAGCGTGTCGCGCTCGGTCGTGCGATGGTGCGCAAACCGGCCGTGTTCCTGATGGATGAGCCGCTGTCCAATCTTGACGCGAAGCTCAGAGAGCACATGCGCGTGGAGCTTGTTCGTCTTCATAAGTCGCTGGATACGACATCAATTTACGTCACGCACGATCAGACGGAAGCAATGACGATGGCGACGAAAATCGTCCTCTTGAACGACGGCATCGTCCAGCAGGTCGGCCCCCCGTCTACGTTTTACGAAAAACCGGCGAACCTCTTCGTTGCGGGCTTTATCGGATCGCCGACGATGAACGTTTTTCACGGCGAGATGAAAAACGGGATCTTCCATGCCGACGGCAGTATCTTTACTGTCGAGCCGAGAGAAGAAGACGCGGACGTTTTACTCTCGTATGAAGGCAAGCGCGTTGCGCTAGGCATCCGTTCCGAACGCTTTATCGCAGGAGAACAAGAGAAAAACGGTATTTCGGTAGACGTCGATGTCATTGAGATGCTCGGCAAAGAACAGTTGCTGTATTGTAAGTTCAGGAATGGCGAGGAATGCGTGATTTCTGAACCGGGGCACTACGAGTACGCCGTCGACGAGAGACATCATTTCCATTTTGACCTTGAAGGCTTGCACTTCTTCGACGAAGAGACGACCTTGCGTATTAACTGATCGGTGTTTGCTTTTCTTCGACCGAGAGGCAACGTTGCGTATTAACTAAGAGCTACCTGTTTTTCAACGAAGAGGCAACTTTGCGTATCGGCTAAGAGCTATCTGTTTTTCTTCGACGAAGAGGTTGTGCGTTAGCTAATTAGCGCCTGTCCTTTTTCGTCGCCGAGACGACTTGAATATCAACTAATCGGCACTTGTCTTGTAGGCGAAATAAAGAAACGATGCGTCGCTTGTTCCATCAGTGCGACACATCGTTTTTTGTTTTAATGTGTTGCCATTATTTGTTTGATGCCCGAATGGTTAAAGGTGTCTTTTGAGTATAGCCTCTCCTTCACAAGATGCGAGAAATCGGTACGTCGTTTCGGGAACATACGGACGAAGACCCTCCAGATCTCCTTTGATAAAGAAATCCCGAACGCGTGAGGCGGAGATAATACTTCCCTCACGCGTTCCTACTCGCGGAACAATCGTCAGGTTGATCTTCCCTGCCATAGTATATTTTAGAGTTTCATTGTAGATCGCAGTCACAGGATCTATTGGTTCTTCGCCGACGGTACGGTTTGTAATGCCGAGCGCCGGTGCGATTCTGTCGCGGAAAAGCGTTGCGTCGAGCTCTGCTTGTACTGATGTTGCGTCGGTTTTCTTTTTCAAAAAATACGAGGGAAAAGATGCGCGTGATATCAAATATGCGTCGGTTGTGTGAATGATGACACCGGGAAGATCGGACGTTCCTTCGCGGACAAGACGTAGGCGGACATGTGCCGGAAAAAAGGAGACTTCCTCGCTCAAAACAAAGAGATGGACAATAGGCGCGCGGGTCAGCGCATTTTCTACGAGCGCGCGATGCCCGAGCGTAAACGGGTTGGCGTTCATGACGATGGATTCAACAACCGTGTCTTTATCACTTTGCTGATTACGCACGCGCTCGTCATGCCGAGATTTATCTTTTTGTTTGTCGGCGTGGTCGGAGTCAAGGTCGGATCGGCTTTGAAAGGCGTCCGTTTCGTCGAGCCATGATTGAAGAGTATCGGTGAAGGTGGGCGTCCCGCGCTCAAGGAAGCTTGCGATGCCGGGCACATCGACAATCCGGCGGAAGCCAAGATTCTCAAAGGCGATCGCGGCGGCAGGTTTTGTGTAGACAAAAAGCCTTTTGATGCCGGCTTCGGAGGCGTCGCTGATCATGCGGGATAAGAGAGAGTTGAAAAGCGCTCCGCCCTGATAGGCATTATCGACGGCAATGCATTTCAGCCGAATGCCCTCTCGCGCACCGGTTGCGACTAGTCTGCCATCGTCATAGATGCCGTAAAGGGCGTCATACAGGGGCTCTTGACGAATACCTGACTGCTGGAGCAGTTCTTCCCACTCTTTTCGATCGGTTTCGTTTTCGATAATATGTTCCAGACGCTCAACCATACCGTTTCTCTCCAGGGAGCTTTCATTACGCTTTCTCTCTTTGGCGCCTTCATCACACTTTCTCTCTAGGGCGCTTTCATCACACTTCGCAAACGGCGCAGTGCAGCATGGATAATCTTTCCATTACGAGCAGTTTATCAGTTTTTATCTGATGAAATGTGACGAACATTTGCGTGATGCGATCAAGCACATTCTAGCAGTGCTCCGGGAACGACAATGACCAGCCTGTTACTAACATGAGTAAGCGCAATTAGTTTTTTCGGATCGTGCTTCATCCGACGGAAAAAGTATCGTTGCTCTTCAACGGCTTCCAACGCTTGCCATATATCCGGATTGAAACAAAGAAAACATGTCGGCGCGCCGGATGGCAAGATCGGCACATTGTTGATCGGTGACGCAGAACCCGGAGAGGTTATCTGCACCGTAGCGGAATAATTCGGGTGACATGCACGTGCTTGGCCCGACAATGCAGACCTTGACATTCTTGCCCGCAAGCTCAAGGAGGCGAGGGAGCGTCTTGTTTATCAGGGTGCTTCCCGTTATGAAGACGTAATCCTGCTCCGGAATAAGATATTCGCACGACGAGTCCGGATAATCGCCTTCTTGAGGGTTGCGCTCCAAGATGATGAGATCACTGACGGCGCCAATCTGTCTCTCTATATGAGGGAAATGTCCGATAACGGCTACTTTCTTGTCCACGATCTCGTCCTGAAAGGCGATAAAGGCGTTCAATTGAGTGCGCGTAGCGTAATCCGTTTTTCCCGAGCGGATCTTCAGGTCGCCAAATCCTCCGAGCTCGCTGACTTTATCTACGGTGTTGTAGTAGCAGTTCAGCGCTGCCACGCCAAGCGAAGCTTCACGAAAGTTCCATGATTTTGCCATGGAGGCCATGTCTCGTAGCGACATACCGTCATCCGGATCCGGGAATTGCCTTCCCGGCCCGCGTTCGCGAATAGTCATGGCGACTCCGGTATGCGGTCCGGAGCAAACCTCACACCAGCTTGCGCCAAGTGAAAAGTGGCTGACTTTCCACGCGGGGTCAACGCCCTCAATCAAAGTGTCATACAAGCCCCATGCATTGCCCATGTTTTGCTTGCTCCTGTTCCTTGTGCTCACGTTTGCGTGTTGATTTCAGAAGATCTTCAGCATCAGATCTTCAGCATCGCCTGAGATGAATTCAACATACATTATCTTCGTGTATTCATTGTTCATGCGTTCATCTAAGCTACGAGAATCATCTGAGCTACGAGATTCATCTGAGCTACGAGATTCATCTAAGCTATGAGATTCTTCTATGTTACGAGATTCTTCCATGCGTACGTTCATTTATCAGCATTCATCACAATATCTTCTCAACAAGCGCAATATTGGATGCATTTATCGCATACGTCATGATATTTTCTGCGAGCATGGTATTGAATGCATTCTTCATGATATCTTCTGTGAGTGCGCAATTGAATGCATTCTTCGCATTCATCATATCTTTAACAAAAGCGACTTTCGCAACGATCATCCGCAACGATCATCGAGATTTCTCCGAAGCGCTCCTCATTTCGGATATCACCGCTATTATAATAGGCATCATACTTTTTGTGCCTGTTGCGGCGTATTCTCGTAACAGGTGCGTGAGAGAATATATTTTGCAATAATCAGGTTGATAATCCTTTTCAAATATATTTTTTACAAAAGCTCGCACATATAGCAAGCGAATTGCAAATAAAAAGTAGACGCTGAAAATAGTTTACCACAGTTCATAGCGCTTGGGGAAGAATAATTAGGGATCAAGCATTGTTTATAAAAAAACAGTCTCTGTCATCTCGATCGGTTGCCGTACTGCCTCTGTCCTCCTTTGTTGAGATAAAAAGGCAGCTCTCGTTACCCTTACCGTTTTGACGCACAATCTCAAGAGGCTTCCCCGCCTTTTGACAGCCAACAGGAGCTACAGGCAGTTCTTGACGGAAAGATGTCGAAAAACAACGTCAAACACTCCGTTAAACTTGTCACATGGCAACCTATCTTCGAAAATATCTCTGCGGCAAGAAAGCCCTCGACTACTGGAAAGTCCCCAACCTCCGCGGCGTAATCGAACCCGAAAAGGCTGTGTTCCCTCTGGAACACGTCATCTTCACCGATCGATCACTCTACCGACCCCAAGGGATAAAGATCCATACCTGTCGCATCAAAGGCGCTGAGCAATACACCCAAAAAGACGTCTGTTCCCTCCCCCTCGTCTTCCTCCAAGTCGCAAACGACTATACCATTCACGAACTCATCTATCTCGGACTACAAATCTGCTCTTATCAAGATCGTGGAAAGCCTCTTTGCTCCGTACAAGAACTTTATGAGTGCGCCAAAAAACTCAAAGGTCACCGAGGGCGACAAAAAGCCCTCCGCGCCATCCGCTATCTCGATAACGGCTCACGCTCTCCCATGGAGTCCATCCTCTACATGTTCCTCCGGCTTCCCAA
>FZPS01000088.1_pt150 | contig 13244 bp, 15 predicted proteins | sample 1817821 | NCBI WGS metagenome assembly FZPS01 (sample SAMEA104158645, study PRJEB21678) | metagenome | place: Germany | collected 2015-04-21 | reverse complement strand
TAAAGAGTTATCAACGCTCGCTTTCGTCGCAAGAGATGAGAATGTGATATTTCCAGGTCCTCCGGGTGTTGGGAAGACTCATCTTGCAGTAGGTCTGGCGATGCAAGCCCTAAGGTCTGGTATGACGGTATACTATACCAGCCTGGCACATCTCATAGCAGACTTGAAAAAAGCAGCACAACAAGACAGGCTTAGCCGCAGGTGGCAAGTATATACCCGGCCAGATATACTGATCATTGATGAAGTAGGATATATGCAGTTGGAGCGTACATCAGCGGAATTGCTTTTCAGGGTCATATGCTCAAGGTACGAAAATGGCAGTATAATACTTACCAGCAACAAATACTTTGGCGACTGGGGCGAGCTTATGAATGATACAGTAATAGCTACAGCTATACTGGACAGATTACTGCACCATTCGCACATCATAAACATAAGGGGTGAGAGCTACAGACTAAAAGACAGACTAAAAGGCGGGGTCAGGGTCGTGCCTCCGGCCGATATATCGGTGAAGGGTAACTCGAAAAATGCGTGACCGGCTACTGAAGCCGGCGATTGATCACCGGCGTTTGGGTCAATTTTTAACCGGCGATTGGGTCAAAAATATTCCGGCGTTGACATTATTTTTGGTCTAACTCAAGTTAACTTAACATATGGTAGTGCTGCACTCGGAGATAGCGGTGGCCCGTGTTACTTTAATAGCTGTATTAGCGGGGTTATTTCCGGTAGGAGCGGTAGTTATACATTGTACTATTCACCAATATTAACCGGTTCTTTTAGCGTAAAAACATCAGAATGAGGTAAATTATGAAAAGTAAAGCTGTTATTATTTCATTATGCTGTATTATAGCCGTTATCGTACTGGCTATCTTAATTAGTCGAAGTCGGAGCCGACTTTCTGTTTTTGCTGATTCTACATATGAGGCTCCGAATGTGGATTTTTCGGTACAGTTTCAATCAGATGCCCGACAACTGGTATGTATAATAATCAATAATAACGACTACGAAATTACATATGATGGGGAATACTATCTTGAAAGGGAAAAAGGAGGTAAGTGGTATGAAATAACCGATATATATGGTAAACGGGCTGATGAACGTTCTTGGACTGCTTTGGCATATGGAGTACCGGCACATGGAAAAGATGCGTTCACTATATCACTGGACCGCTTTAAGCCCTTATCAAAAGGTAAATACAGAGTCGCTAAAAAAACTTCTATTGGGCCGATATTTGCTTACTTTCAGGCTGAATAATCCGGTTAGATGTGTATTAACCATTCCATGTTGATGAATGTATGAGAACGAACTGCATGACAAAAAACTCGCCTGTTTTGAAACAACGGCGAGTTTTACTTTTCAGTTGGTTTGTTTCAACTGACTTATTACAATTGGCCCGCTTCGGCAGGCTTACTTCTTCTTGCCTGCTGTGGGGCTGACATTGGCAAAGGGTTTTACATTGGCGAATGGACTCACATTGGCGGCCGGGCCCACATTGGCTGCAGGACTTACGTTTGCTGCAGGACCCACGTTGGACCCCGGGCCGATATTTACCGCCGGCCCTGCGTTGGACAGGGGTTTTTCCTTGGCATAATCAGGTTTCTTTACATAGAACGGCCTCTCGTTGAGCTTCTCCTGGACTATGCGCAGTGCTTCACCGAAGCGCTGGAAATGGACCACTTCACGTTCCCTGAGGAAGCGTAGAGGATCTATGACATCAGGATCGTCTGTCATATTGATGAGGCCCTCATATGTCGCACGTGCTTTTTGCTCTGCGGCCAGATCCTCTACGAGATCGGCTATCGGATCACCCTTGACGCCGATATATGCCGCGGTGAACGGTACGCCGTCCCCGTTCACGGGATAGATGCCCCTGTCGTGGTCGGCATAATATCCGCCGAGGCCTTCCTTCTCAAGGATCTGCGGAGGCACTCCCTTTGTAAGCTGGTATACGATGGTGCCGACTATCTCCAGATGGGCGAGTTCCTCGGTGCCGATGTCATTAAGTGTTGCCTTTGCGACTTCCGTCGGCATACTGTAACGCTGGCTCAGATATCTGAGTGAAGCTGCCAGCTCGCCGTCAGGCCCGCCGTATTGCGTGATGATGTATTTGGCAAGCCTGGGATTGCAGTTTTTTATTTTAACCGGGTATTGCAGTTTTTTCTCATAAACCCACATTTACACAACCTCCTTCTTGTAACAGGTAATACCGAAATGTCTGTCAGGCTTCCCAGGGCCAGGGGCTTTCGATCCAGGGCCACGGGAACGAATTGCTGGAGCAGGCAGTCAGCGGACCATACATGCGCTCATAATTATCGCGCAGCATTTTGCGCTGCTGTACTGTATTCCTGAAAATCATGAATGCCTGCTGATCATACGGATGAGTATTGAGATAGAGATTCAGTTCTATTTCCATGAATTCAAGAGCCTGGATTTCCTTCAGCATTTTTTCACGGGCATCTTTCATTCCAAACACCTCCAATCAAATCTGAAAAATGGAACAGGAGTCATCCGTCATACGAATATGCAGGATCGGCTCCATACGGCCTGTCGAGTTCCGGGAAAATAGTGCCCTGCTTGAGACCCAGCAGCGGTGGATAGAGGCAGCAAAGGCACTGGAATGGCACATAGGCATGTGCAAGCCTTGCACCGACAATCGGCTGAGGGTTGTAATACTGCAGTTTGCACATATCGAAGTCTTTGCAGGATATTTCGTGAGCGCCTGCTGTTTTCGTCTTTGCCTTGCCATCTGCGGAAACATTTGACGGTATATTTGCGTATGCCTCAGGCATTATATTGTTGCCAAGCATCAGGATCCCTCCTATACACTTTTGGTATATAATATTCATGTTTACATAAAAATGTTCGAAGTGGAACTTATGCCTTCAGAAATGAGAATAATTGCAGGGGAGTAAGTCAAAAGGATCAGGAGAAAGGAATATGATAAAAAACAAGATAAAGGGGTCGCAATGGCATATTCAGCGTCCCCGATGAGATCCCTTTCAAACCCCGGGCTGTATTCCCAGATTGCGCAGTACCAGTCGTCGCTGACATATTCGCCGTTCATTTTCACAAGGTGGACGGAGGACGACTTGCCATCCTGAGATTTATACTGTTCCTTACTGAGCTCGAACAAGTTCTTTCCCCAGTTTTCAGAAACCGTATCCACTATTTTGCGGTATTCGGAATTGAGCATTGCTCCATCGATCCCGGCTTTCAAACTGAAAGTGATTTCAGTTATATTTTTCTCGGGAACAGTACACCTGGCCAGAATATTACAACTGCTGTCAGCCAGGTACAGAGTCGAGCCTGGGAACAGGCGCACCATGTCGCCGCTTTTCGACCCGTACTGTTCATAGATTTTCTCGTTGGCCAGCGCATCGATAAACATGAGTTCCTCAAAACCGTATCTGTCAGACACCTTCACACCGTAAGGGTCTGTAAAATCTTCCTCTGTCGTAGTCGTGTACAGCACCTTATCCATTTTTGGAAATAAGCTCAGCAAAGTCTGCCTGGGTATATAAGTGCCGTAGTCAATGTGGTGCTTAACCGGTACCGTCAGGTCTGTCTTTTCATCGTCCTGGCCAGGCTTGTCACCGTTGCCCTGATTTGGTGCGTCTTTAATGATACCTTCATCGGCCAGGCGCTGAAAAAGAGTTTTACTGCTATTGCGAAGGGGCTGTGACAGTGCGTTTTTGGATATGACTGCAACATCGCCCCTTGTGAATTCATTATCGTTCAGAAGGCGGCTGTCGACCAGCCCGATCTTTACGGCAAAGGATACCGAGCCCGAATAGCTGAAATCCGGTGAGTCGCCGGAATCGGTATATCCCAGGGCACGAAGCACGAAGGTTGCGTACATGGATGCCGTTGCCTTGTCATTTGAACCAAAACGGGTCTGCGAAATTCCCTTTGTGATCCCCTTGTTATATGCATAGGCGATGTAAGGCTCACTCCATCCCGATACATCAGTGAACGGATGTGAGTAGCTTGAGTTCAATGCTTCCTGCTCCAGACCCATCAAACGCAGGAGCATGACCAGTGCCTCTGTCCTGGTTGGACTGCGCTCAAGCTCAAAAACAGGTGTGCCATCACTGCTGGTCCCGGTACCCCGGAACAGGCCCAGTTCATAAAGATACTCGGCGGCAGATTGCCAATCACCACTGGCTGCCATTGAAGGCATCGGTTGAAACATCATCGATGCAAGCAGAATCATGGTGAGGCCGATGAGACACAGTCGTTTCAGCATGTCCAAATCATCTCCTTTATTTAAAGCAGTTCAGGATAATACTGCCTGATTATACTAACAACGTCAACCGTGGGAATATAAGGAGACCATCTAAACATAAAAACTATACTTGCGGTAGATGGTTTTGCAGAAATGGCTTCCTACAAAACAATTTATGCAGAAAAGTTTTTTAACGAAATTTTCATTTGGAACATCGTATCCCGTCGTCAGGATCGAAGGCTTTGCAGGCAAAGTCAGAAAGATAGCGGGCAGGAGATATGAGCTGGAAGTTTGATCTTTGATCAAATATATCATTTACTTTACGGGAATAATATGTTAGAATACTTCAGTGTGGTTAAAAAGGCCATGGGCTCAGTTGCTGGATGCTCCGACCAGTTACTTGGCTCACGGCGTTTTAAGAAAAAGGAGGCAAAAAATGATAAAGGAAAAGAAAGCAGAAATAATCGAAAAATTTAAGCTGCATGAGAGCGATACCGGTTCACCGGAAGTACAGATCGCCATTCTCACTGAGAGGATCAACCATCTCAACGAACACCTCAAAGAGCACAAAAAGGATCATCATTCCAGAAGAGGTCTGCTGAAGATGGTAGGTCAGAGAAGGGGTCTGCTCAACTATCTGATGAAAAAAGACATCGAAAGGTATCGTGCAGTTATCGAGAAGCTCAACCTCAGAAAATAATAGTGGGCGGGTTATCCCGCTCATTATTTTTAAATGATGGTGTAATAATAGCTTTATAAAAAACTAAATCGAAAACAATCTGCTGACGGAATGATGCGGTAGTTGACAGAGAACAGAGACCAGGATCTGTAAAGCGAAGAATGACAGACGATTTATGGTTTCTGGTGTCCGTTTTCTGTATCAACTGCCTCTTCCGTCATGCAGCATTACAAGAAGGAGGCATAATATGTACAGAACATTCAGTATGGAACTTGCCGGAAGGAATCTCACCATAGAGACCGGCCAGTTGGCGCAGTTGGCAAATGGCGCTGCGCTCGTAAGATACGGGGATACAGTTATACTGTCCACAGCGACAGCATCGGCTACCCCGAGGGAAGGCATCGACTTTTTTCCTCTCAGCGTTGACTATGAGGAAAAACTGTATGCAGTCGGAAAAATACCCGGCGGATTCATTAAAAGAGAGGGGAAGCCGTCTGAAAAGGCTGTGCTGACCGCGAGAGTCATAGACAGACCCATCCGTCCCTTATTCCCGAAAGACTTGAGAAATGACGTAGTAGTCATCAATACGGTACTTTCAGTCGACCAGGATAATTCACCTGAAGTAGCGGCGATGATTGGTACATCTGTTGCTCTCAGTATTTCCGACATACCATTCAATGGTCCTATAGGAGGCGTTGTGTTGGGGCTCGTCGACGGCGAGATCGTCATAAATCCCAATGCGGCACAGAGAGAGAAGAGTGACATGTACGTCACACTGGCAGGCACCAGCGAAAAGATCACAATGATCGAGGCAGGCGCCAAGGAAGTATCTGAGGAAATCATGATGCAGGCGATCAAGAAAGGTCATGAGGAGATCAAAAAGATCACCGCATTCATAAATGATATCGTAGCCGAAATAGGAAAGCCCAAATTCGAATATCAGTCGGCAGAAGTGCCAAAGGAACTGTACGATGCGGTATATGACCTTGCCTATGAGGAAATGCGCAAAGCTGTGCTGACAGATGACAAGACTGTAAGGGATTCCCGTGTGGCGGCTCTTACTGAAGAAGTGCAGCAGAAGCTGGCGGAAGAATTCCCCGAAAGTGCTTCCATTATCTCAGAGGCAATGTATAAAATCGAAAAGAAAATTGTCAGGGAATATATACTCAAAGAAGGGAAAAGGGTGGACGGCAGAAGACTCGATGAGATCAGGCCTATGTCTGCAGCAGTGTCACTGTTGCCTAGAGCACATGGATCAGGTCTTTTCCAGAGAGGCCAGACACAGGTGATGACCATCGTTACATTGGGCTCCATAAGTGAGTCACAGATGCTGGACGGTGTGGATCTCGAGGAAGAAAAAAGGTATATGCACCACTACAACTTCCCTGGTTACAGTGTTGGAGAAGCGAAAACTTCAAGAGGCCCGGGCAGGAGAGAAATCGGGCATGGTGCGCTTGCGGAAAGGGCACTTGAGCCTGTTATACCCAGCGAAGAAGAATTTCCTTATGCCATCAGGCTGGTTTCAGAAGTTCTGATGTCCAACGGCTCCACATCACAGGGCAGCGTATGTGGAAGTACGCTTGCGCTCATGGATGCAGGAGTACCGATAAAGGCCCCCGTTGCTGGTATTTCCGCGGGTCTGATCATAGATGAGGAAAACCCGGAGAGATTCATCACATTCATGGATATACAGGGTATCGAGGATTTCTTCGGAGATATGGACTTCAAGGTGGCAGGTACGAAGGAAGGCATCACTGCCATCCAGATGGATATCAAGGTTGACGGGCTTACGTATGAGATTATCGAGCAAGCTCTGGAGCTTACTAAAAAAGGCCGCCACCAGATACTCGACGAAGTAATAGCGCCAGTCATACAGGAGCCCAGGAAATCACTTTCGCCGTATGCCCCCAAGATGTACAGGATGGACATAGACCCGGACAAAATCAGGGAAGTTATCGGTCCTGGCGGAAAGATAATAAACAGGATAATCGATGAAACCGGCGTCAAGATCGATATCGAAGACGATGGCAGGGTATTTGTCTCAACACCGGATGAAGAAGCCGGAAAGAGGGCAATGGCAATCATAGAAGCAATAGCTAAGGATGTACAGCCGGGCCAGGTGTTTCTTGGCAAAGTGACAAAGATCATGAATTTCGGCGCATTCGTTGAATTTGCACCCGGCAAGGAAGGGCTCGTCCATATTTCCAAGCTGGACAACAGAAGAGTTTCAAAGGTCGAGGATGTGTGCAAGGTCGGCGACGAGATGCTTGTCAAGGTACTGGATATAGACAGGCAGGGCCGCATCAACCTTTCAAGGAGAGACGCGCTGCCGGAGAACAATTCCGGGAAGCACTGATAAGATAAGGCAGGGACGGTCCTGCAGCGGCTTGGGCAACTGTTGAGACCGTCCTTTTTTATTTGGACGATAATTCCAGAAAACATGCCAGGAGGTAATATGCACAGGAAGTTTACATTGAGCAACGGTCTTAGGGTGGTATGCGAAAAAATACCATACGTAAGATCTGTTTCGACCGGCATCTGGGTCAAAACTGGATCCAGAGATGAAAACCAGGAGAACAACGGCATATCTCATTTTGTTGAACATATGCTTTTTAAAGGTACCAAAACAAGAAATGCGGCACAGATAGCAGAATGCATCGACAATATAGGCGGGCAGATCAACGCCTTTACAGGCAAAGAATGCACCTGTTTTTATGCCCGGACTCTCGATGATCATATCGGTACTGCACTGGATGTGCTGAGCGATATGTTTTTCAATTCCATATTCGATCCAAAGGACATAGCACTGGAGAAGCAGGTTATCCTCGAAGAGATAAGCATGTATGAAGACTCACCTGAGGAACTGGTACATGACCTGCTTTCCGAAACTGTCTGGAGAGGAAGTTCCATCGGAAAACCTATCCTGGGGACGAGAGAGTCACTGAAGAATATAGATCGCCGGATGATAAAGGAGTACATGGGCGAAAGATATATCCAGCCCAATACGGTCATTTCAGTGGCAGGCAATTTCGATGAAAAGCAGCTTGAAGCTCTGCTGGAGAAATATTTCGGGGCGTGGGAACCGAAAAGCGGAAAAACCCAGGAGTCTCAGCATGTTGAATTCAGGCCTGAGACAAGTATCAGAGAAAAAGATACCGAACAGGTACATATATGCATGGGCTTTGAAGGAATAAAAAGCGGAGACGACGACATATATCCTCTGCTTGCCGTCAACAGTATACTCGGCGGAGGCATGAGCTCGCGGCTGTACCAGAAGATAAGGGAAGAAAAGGGACTTGTGTATTCTATATATTCATACCCGACAACATACACGGATACTGGCCTGTTTACCATATATGCAGGTATGAAGCCGGAAAACCTGGGTGAGGTGATGAAGCTCATAGAAGAAGAAATCGCGGTTATAGGGGAGAAAGGGATAACACGGGCCGAGCTGGAAAGAGCGAGAGAGCAAATGAAAGGGAACTATATCCTGGGTCTTGAAAGCACAAGCAGCAGGATGAACAGTATTGGCAAATCCGAATTGCTGCTGGGATACATATATACCCCGGACGAAATACTGAAAAAAATCGATTCGATCACGATGGATGATATCGTGAGGATGATCAGTCATATATTCGGCAAGGGCAGTAAAGGAATGTCTGTAGTCGGGAATATCAAGGAGCATTTCCGGAACTGGGGTCAGGTCTGAAATTTTAACTTAATCGTTTCTCAACCGGAGTCAGGCTTGAGATTTCGCTTTTCGCACAGATTAATACAGCGAAAAGTGAAATTTCAGGCCTGACTTCATTTGTCGGGGCTTTTTCCAAACAAGCACTAGATTTCAGGGATATACATAAAATGAATTAGCATGCTAATGCGGCATTCACAGCAGACTTACTCCGGGTAAATCGGGGATGTTCATTCCAGCATCAGGAGGTAAAATTATGGAGTTAAGGGAATATACTGTGATCGGTGGCGACCTGAGGAATGTCAAGCTGGCAGAAGCTATCCATTCTGATGGGCACTGTGTCAATCTGTTCGGCTTCAAAAATGCCGGTTTCAGCTCGGAGTTGCAGGAAACAGACGATCTGGAGACTGCAATTGCCAGCTCCGACATAATCATAGGCCCTTTGCCCTGTACGAGCGATAATGAAATGCTGAACGCACCATTCCATGATAAAAAAATACATATCAGTGAAGTATTCAAAATCATGAAAAAAGCCCAACTGTTCATTGCAGGAAGGATAAACGGCAAGATCATGCAGATGGCGCAGGCATATAATATTCGTCCCATAGACATACTGGAGCGGGAGGAGATGGCTGTCCTCAATGCTATACCGACAGCCGAAGGTGCTATCCAGATCGCTATGGAGGAACTGCCTGTCACTTTGAATGGAAGCAGGGTCCTGATCCTTGGCTACGGCAGACTGGGCAAGGTGCTGGCAAAAATGCTGTCCGGTCTGGGCGCAGAAGTATATGTTGCAACCAGGAAGTATTCAGATGCAGCATGGCTTAGAGCTTACGGCATCAATTCAGTTTACATGGATGGATTGGACAGATATCTGGCTGATATGGATCTGATCATAAATACGATACCAGACAAGGTACTGGACCAGGCAAAGCTGGAACTGATAGAAAAGGAAAGCCTTGTAATAGACCTGGCATCCAAGCCGGGCGGGGTGGATTTCGAGAAGGCCGGGCAGATTGGGATCAAAGTCATATGGGCACTGTCGCTGCCGGGGAAGGTAGCTCCGGTGACTGCCGCAAATTATATGAAACAGACCATATACAACATTCTGCAGGAACTGGGGGTGTAAAAAATGCAGTTGAATGATGTGAAGATAGGATTTGCATTCACCGGTTCATTCTGTACATTTTCCAATGTAATAGCCGAACTGGAAAAACTGACAGCCACAGGTGCAGAGATAACGCCTATCATATCATATGCAGTGGATGAATATGACACCAGGTTTGGCAGTGCTGACCATTGGAAAATGAGGATAGAGGCGCTGACGGGCAGGAAAATCATAAAAACGATAACCGAGGCAGAACCTATTGGTCCTAAAGCATTGTTAGACATACTTGTAGTGGCTCCGTGTACCGGAAACACACTGGCAAAGCTGGCAAACGGCATCACCGATACACCGGTCACAATGGCGTGCAAGGCCCATCTGAGGAACGGAAAACCCCTTTTGCTGGCACCGTCCACCAACGATGGTCTCGGGATCAACGCAAGAAATATAGGGTTTCTTCAGAGTTGCAAAAATGTTTTCTTCGTACCCTATGGGCAGGATGACCCGCAAAAGAAATGCAACTCCCTGATGGCAAAGTTTGAACTGATAATACCTGCAATAAAAGCTGCGCTGGCCGGGAAGCAGATAGAACCTGTCCTGATATAGCAGGGAAGGCCGCAGGATTTCCGGGGGCCTGTGTTTAGAAAATGGCACATGTACATATAGGTGCGCTGCTGCACCTATATTTTTTTATGCTACAGTGGTATAATCTATTTGACAAAATTAAAATTGGAGAGAATTCATCATGAAAAACAGAACCCGGTTTTTGACCCGCACGGCACTGCTGCTTGCGGTCGCAATAGCATTTCAGATATTCGGTAAACTGATCCCGTACAACAACTTCGTTGTCGGACCGGTAGTAAATGCGGTATTGCTTGTTGCAACTGCTGCAGCAGGCTTGTGGAGCGGCATTGCCATATCTGTAATTGCTCCTCTCGTATCGGCATTTACCAATAAGGCACCGATAGCTCCGCTTGTACTTGGGTTCTCGCCATTCATAATAACAGGGAATATCATAATAGTCCTGGCCTTCTGGATTTTCAGGAAAAAAGACAAAACTCAGGGCAATGTTTCCGGCAGTGTATTGGGTGTGGCTGTGGGATCCGTACTGAAGTTCGGCTTCCTTTATGGAGCGATAACAGCCTTCACTTCGCTGGTCGAGATGAAGCCCCAGCAAGCAGCCACATTGACCGGACTTTTTAGCTGGCCACAGTTGTTCACCGCGATAGCAGGCGGCGCCATAGCACTCGTTGTGCTCAAACTGGCAGGAAAAGCCCTCGAATACAAGGAGTAGTTTCTCAAAAGAGGTAAGGACCTGAAGATACAGAACAACTCAGGTAAAGAATGAGTTAACAGCCCCCGACGAGTGTCATAGTATGTTACTGGACTAAAATATCGAGGGGCTATTATGATATATCTTGACAATGCTGCCACATCTTTCCCTAAGCCGGCATGTGTCTGCCAGGAGATGGACAGATGTATGCGGGAATACTGTGCAAATCCCGGCAGAGGAGGCCATACTTTGTCACTCATGGCCGGGATGGCTGTGACAAGTGCCAGGGACAAAGTCTGCAAGCTTTTCAATATCAGAGATACCATGCGGCTGGCATTCACCAAAAATGCAACAGAAGCACTTAATATCGCCATCAAAGGCCTCGCTTCACCAGGTTGTCATTTTATAACGACGGCAATGGAGCACAATGCAGTCATGCGCCCTCTGAGGACTCTCGAGCGGGACCTGGACATAGAGGTTTCTGTGGTGAGAGGGAACAGGCTTGGGGAAACCGATCCTTATGACATAAAAAGAGAGATCAGAAGAAACACGGTTTTGATAGTCTGTACCCTGTCTTCCAATGTGAATGGGATAATCATGCCAATAGCTGATATAGGGCGGATTTCACATGAATACGGGATACCGTTCCTGGTGGACGCATCACAGGGGGCGGGTTCACTGCCTGTGGATGTGGAAGCATTGAAGATAGATATGCTGGCATTTCCCGGCCACAAAGGACTGATGGGGCCACAGGGCACCGGAGGTCTTTTCGTAAGGGAGGGCATCAGGCTCAGAACGCTCATGGAGGGAGGCACGGGAAGTAACTCCGGGCATGTTTACCAACCTGATATCATGCCTGACATGCTGGAGAGCGGCACATTGAATACTCCGGGTATCGTAGGGCTGGGAACAGGAGCCGGATACGTCATGAAGGAGGGTGTTGACAGAATACATGAGCATAAAAGCCGGCTGACAGAACTTTTGACAGATTGTCTGTCGCAGATACCGGGAGTCACACTGTACAGTTCCGGGGACAGGAACAGAAATTCCGGGATAGTCGCCATGAATCTGGCAGATATGGATCCTGCAAAGCTTAGCTTCATACTGGATAAGGATTACGGGATATGTACCAGAGCGGGACTTCACTGCTCGCCTGCTGCACACAGTGTACTTGGGACTAATTACCGTGGAGCTGTCAGGTTCAGTCCAGGATACTTCAATACTGAAAAAGATATCATGGATGCAGTTGAAGCCATTCAAAGGATTGCATACAGTGCCGCTACCTGAGATTTGATTTCTTCCTGGCCTTCCGTAAGCTGTTTGTATCCGTCAAACAATACATCCAGCTTATGTCCGTGGTCGTTTTCCAATTTAGCAAGCTGATAGCTAATCCTTTGAGTATCGGATTTTACTTCTTCGAATTTCTGGCTTGCTTCTTTCCTGAACTCTGAGAATTCACTGTACATCTTTGTGAGAAGTTCAAAACTTTTATCTTCCATCACGCTCACCTCTCGCCATTATATCATATACCTTTATTCATATCACTATAAAAAAGACCAGATGATATTGAAAGATATCATTCAAGAACAAAGCCGGTGGGGATTTCCACCGGCTTCAACCCAAACTTAAAGGCATGGGGTCTCCTCTTTCATAATCCTTACTTAAAGGCAAAGGGTTTCCTCTTTAGCAATCCCTACTTATAAGGCAAGGGGTTTCCTCTTTTTCATTGTAGATAAAGACGAATTCTCATGGTGTAAATCCGTCCAGAAGTAATTATATTCTATTTTTTCCTTTCAGTCCAGCAGATTTTTGGTTTCCATCTTCTCAAAGCCTGTACTTCACCGTTTCGATGTCTTAATGATATGAATAAACAGGAAATTCAATCTTTCTGATTGATGTTTTTTCGTACCCTCATTATGAGTGGACGGTATTTGATGTTGATTTTAGATACCAACTTTTTAAGATAGTCCGGCATTTGAAATGGAAGCTTATGGGCATTCGACAAGTGACATGAAGAAGGAAGGTGCAGAGAAAATGAGCACTTTATTCATCCAGCCCATAGAAAAGGGAAATAGCCCCTCGAAAGGAGCTATCTGATGAATCAATTCTTTAGCAGGAGGCACCAGCTCCCGCTAAAGGAATTCTGTTTTACGGCTCAACTGCTGTAAAACTGCTGTAGAAAACAACAGTTTGCTACAGTGATAAAACAGCAAGACCCGCAATTTTCAATGGTCGGAGTGACCTGATTCGAACAGGCGACCTCTTGCACCCCAA
>FZPS01000024.1_pt285 | contig 13245 bp, 10 predicted proteins | sample 1817821 | NCBI WGS metagenome assembly FZPS01 (sample SAMEA104158645, study PRJEB21678) | metagenome | place: Germany | collected 2015-04-21 | reverse complement strand
CTCTTTCACAGCATGACAGAAAGAACCGTCCCCTCTTGCAGTCCCCTCTTGCATCCAGCTTTCTCCAGACAATTATGTACACCTTTGCCCGCTATTTTTCATACAATTGCATAGGAGTTTATTGCAAAAGGATTGGTTAGGTGCGCTCCCGAAAAGAGCCTCCCTATTTCTACTTCGGTGGCAGGACTTTACGTCTAAAAATTCCTCTTATGGAGGGAAATGATGTTAAGGTTCTACAATGCCTTTTGAATCAGGCCCCGGCTACTATGGTTAACAAAGCGCTGCGGGTTGATGGGGTTTTCGGACAGCAGACCCGCCAAGCTGTCAAGCAGTTCCAACATTATTTCGGGCTGCGGGCTAATGGAGCGGTAACTCAGGAGACTTATTATCGTCTTGGCCATCGCATTAACAGTTATGCCCATAATGAACCGATCTTTTCTTCGCGACTGATAGGAAACGGCACCCGTGGGCCGGATGTGGCTGTCCTACAAAACCGCCTGGCGGCTTTTCGCCATTCACGCTTAAACCGTCCTGCTAACGGACGCTTTGATTACATGACCGAACAAGCGCTGCGCCATTTCCAAAGTCATTTTCCTGAATTAAAAGTGGATGGGATAGCAGGTCCCGAAGATTATGACCGAATAATATGCTGGTGCCCTTTAGGAGGCCGTACCTTAAAAAAAGGCCGCCACGGTCTGGATACCTACTTGCTGCAGTTGCTACTCTACCAATTACATTATTACGACAGAACTCCCCACGGGTTTTTCGACCACCGTACTGAAAAAGCCGTGCTTCAGTTTCAGGCTGATGCAGGGCTTACCACCGACGGGGTAGTGGGCTGCAACACTTACCTGGCTTTGGGTACCAGTTTGCCCGTTCCCAATCACTGCTATTACTACCGGGCCACTTACCAGGATAACGTAACCAGGATAGCCCAGCTGTTTAACAAAAAAAAGGAGGATATCATTAAGATCAATCACCTAATCGGCCCGGAGTATGGGGTTGAACCAGGCCAGTTGCTGCTTATACCCCCGCCCTTGACCTTTCATCTAACCAAAAAAGGTGACACGCTGGAGAGTATTGCTCATCAATACGCCATTCCCGCAGCAGACATTATACAAGCTAACTCCTGGTTTCCCTCGGGTACGCTGGCACCTAATGACATGGTAGTTCTGCCCAGGCATCGACAAGACTACCGAGGTTCTATTGTGTATCTGAAAAAAATGAATCACCAGTCTAAACTGGAACAGTTAAACCTGGCAGAATTCAGCTCCGATACTCTGATAGAGTCGGGTATTAAATCTCCCGCCCAGTTTTTCATGTCTCCTGACCAGTCTAAAGCTGCCATATTGGAGCATAAACCAGCCGAACTGAAGGTTTATGATTTTGTCAGTAACATTACCAGGTCATATCGCCTGTCTGCTCCGGCCAAACATCTCAGTTGGTCACCTGACAGTCGTAGACTAATCATTGATGGCAACCTGGTGATCAGCGCTGCTGGTGCCCAACCTCAATTTAGTTTAGAAGAAGCCGAAGGACAGTGGCTGGCTGACAGCCAAACTCTAATTTACATACAAGGCAAGTACAGTTTACGCAAAGTACACAGTGCAACCGGTCGTGATCAGGAAGTCCTCTCTTTGCCTGGTGAAGACATTATTGCCTTTTACGTAAATGCCGCCCACCATCAGCTGGTATTCTTTACCCAGCCGCCCCAGTATCGCAATACTTTGACCTATTTCTATAACCTGATCACCGGCGAGCTAAAAGAATTCAGTCATAATGATTATGCCGCGGTCTGGTCAGACAATGGGATGCTTTTGCTTCTAGCCCGGGATTATTACGGAGAATTCTATCCCTGGTTCTGCCAAGAACTTTGCCTTTATGAGCCAGCAGCCAGCCTGCAAAAGCTAGAGTCTGTACGTGCCAAAAGTATTAAGACTTTCCCGGGTGGCGTTTCACCGGATCACCAGTTTTACCTGTTTTGTTTGTCGGTTCCCAGTACCTTTTTCTCAATCCCTGAACAAGCAGGTGATCTGTTTGTAAAACGCATAGGCTCCCAGACGGTAACACAGATTACCCTTAATCAAGCCATTAGTGACCCGGTCTGGATAGACAGGTAATGCACATTTTGATTTCAAAAGACTATACTTAAAGGAGATTAGAGAACTCAGCCATGGGGCCATCGCCATAAAACATCCCGTAGAGGGCAATCATGGTAACCAGTAGGGAGCGATGCTCACATGGCCCCGCAAATAAATAACAGGAGGATTGCACATGAGTATTCGGCAAAGCTTTTTTGAGAATGCCTTACCAATGTTGACCCAGCTTCCCCGGGGAGCCTTTCTGTCTGTTCAGGCCAACGGTACAGCCAACACCATGACCATTGGCTGGGGACTGATGGGATTCATATGGAGAAAACCAGTATTAATGGTAGCGGTAAGGTTTTCCCGCCATACTTATGGTCTAATGGAGGCTTCCGACACTTTTACGGTGAGTTTTCCCAGCTCAGACCGCTATAAGGAACTGCTGGACCAGGCTGGTAAACTGTCGGGACGCGATATAGACAAATTCAAGGACCTGAACATTCCCGTTCAAAAAGCCCGGACGGTAGATGACCCCGTTATAGATAACTGCGGCATAATTATAGAGTGTCGCACCCTATATAAGCAGGCCATGAATCCCGATGATTTGGATGAAGAAATACGCCGTGTTTTATACGCTGATGATGATTACCACATGCTCTATTTTGGAGAAGTACTGGCCTGCTACCGCAATGATTAGGAATGAAGGGTAGGGGGCGATGCCCTCATCGCCCCGCGAGGCATTTTCACATTGACTATGGTGTCTCCCCGCCAGAGTCAGGCTCCTCATCAGGAACTTCCGGTTCGGGAGTTTCTGGGTCAGCCGGTTCATCTTCCTCCGGTGGTGGGGCATTTTCCTCACCGGGCTGAACATCTTCCTCAGGAGGCGGTTCCTCAGTAATATACCCTTCCGGGCCAGTGTCTGGCTCGGTATCAACTACTTCTGACGGGTCTTCGGTCAGTTCGGGAGGCACCTCTTCTTCCAGCAGCTCGTTGGTAACCGGCTGTGGGGCGGGCTGTACCCAGTGAGGCGGATCCTGAGCTACATCATAGGTTTTGCCAGCAAACAAATCATCCAGTATTCCTTTTGCTATATCCCGGTCTGCCTCCCAGTAGCTAGCCCCCGTTTTCGGATCTGTGAAAGGATAACCGGGTAGAGTCTGGGTCACAATCCCCGCCGCATCAAATTCCCGGGCTACCTGCACCATAAACAGCATATCAGACACCGGAATATTGGTATTTATGTTTTCGCTTATTTCCGGGATAAGCTCCGGCAACTTGGTAATAGTGCTGGGCTTAAATACTTCCTTGGCTAAAGCCTTAACAAATTTCTGCTGTCTTACCGTACGGCCTATATCGGCAGTTGGCCCGCCCCGGTACCTTACATAACTGAGGGCTTGGGCCCCGCTTAAGCGCTGCTTGCCCGGGGACAGGTTTATACTCAGTTTAGGATTAGGGTCATAATGTTTCATAGCGGATTCCACTTCAATATCTACCCCGCCCAGGATATCTATAATCTTTTCAAATCCTGAAAAATTGGTTACGACATAATAGTCAATCCGGGTATCCAAAAGCTTTCCCGCCACCTGGCAAGCTTCTTCTGGTCCTTTTAGCGCATTCACACTGTTGATTTTGTCATAGCGATTGGGGGAAACTTCCACCCGGGTGTCTCGAGGTATCCATACCATGACCACCTTTTTAGTCTTCCGGTCTATGCTGGCCACAACCATAGTATCACTGCGGGAGTTCAGTTCGGCATTGCGGGCATCCACCCCCATTATCAGAATATTTACCGGCTTTCCCTTTTCAACCTTTTGGGCTACTGATGACTCAGTAAAATGGCCGGCCAGCAGTTTGCCTATTAAAAAACATCCTACAAATACCAGTATGTAGACTATGTAACGACGGAATTTATTCGTTGGCCTCGCCATACCTTTAATACTCCTTAATTCTTTATGAATTCAACTCATTGCCCCTTGCCCACCAGCTATCTACAGCTTGGGACACTATTTTACATCATTTCATCAATACGGTGTAATAATTTTTCCACACCCCATCCGGTACCGGCCGACACTCCAAGCATACCACTATCTATAACTGTATCCGAGCCTAAAAGATCTATTTTGTTAAAGACCACCAAAACGGGCTTGGATCCTACTTGCAAGTCATCCAGCAGTTCTTCTACGACAGCCATTTTATCCAAGTATAAAGAGTCAGCCCGATCCACCACATGCAAGAGGAGATCTGCTTCCACAGTTTCCTTCAGAGTAGAGCGAAAAGCTGCCACCAGGTGAGGGGGGAGTTGGTTGATAAACCCTACTGTATCGGTCAGCAAAAACTCTCGCCCGGAGGGTAGTTTTACATTGCGAGTGGTAGTATCCAGAGTCTGAAACAAGCGTTGATCAGCAGACACCTGATCCTGCCCACTGCTGTGAGCCACCCGGCAGATGGCATTAAATAACGAGGACTTTCCGGCATTGGTATAGCCTACCAAAGAAACGGTCTTAAAACCTTGGCGCTGGCGGCGCTGGCTGTGCAGCTGTCTGGTTTTCTCCACTTTGCTCAGTTGATTCTTAATATCTTTAATACGCTTGCGAATATGGCGCCGATCCAACTCCAGCTGCTGTTCACCGGCTCCTCTTAACTTGCCGCCTCCCAGACGGCTCATAGCCCAACCGCGTCCCGTGAGGCGGGGCAGTTGATACTGTAAGGCGGCTAGTTCCACCTGGAGTTTGCCCTCATGGGAGCGGGCTCTTTGCTTAAATATGTCTAGAATCAGCATAGTACGATCCATAATGGGTACTTCTACGGCCTGCTCCAGATTTCTAATCTGCAGGGGGCTTAAATCTACATTGAAAATCACCCGGTCAGCTTCCAGCTCGTCCACCAAATGCTTGATCTCGTTCAGTTTGCCTTTGCCAATATAGGTAGCCCGGTCCGGTTGATGCCGTGGCTGGAGCATTACCATAACCAAATCCAGACCGGCAGCTTCTATCAGGCCTTTCATTTCCTGTAATTCCGGATCGTGCTCTTGTTTTTCAGCTCCTGGACCTACTCCAGTCAGTATAACTTTTGACAATATGTTCCCCTTTCTAAACTTCCCTTTCCTGGTCAACATTGGCTCTCGTTAAAGGTGAAAATGAGTAAGTGCTATTTTCTATACTTTTCCAAGCCCACCGGCGCAATTTTACTTTAATAATATGCAGCAACAGGATTAACCCCATCAACAGTATAATCCAAACCCAGACCGGTATCATATCTGCCAAGAGTATCCCTCCCCTGATAGTCTATGATACTAATCAAAAGAGAGACTCACTGTTTACTCGCTCTCCTGGGTCGCCTCTTCCCAGCGCTGGTTCAACTGTTCCCAGTGGTAGAAAACCTGTTCATACTTTTCCATCAGTTCCTGGTGTTCCTTTCCTAAACTGGCTACCGCCTCTGCATCGGCGAATACTTTAGGATCAGCCAACTCCTTTTCCACTTTTTCCAAACGTTTTTCCAATTCCTCTAAATTGGCCTCGGCTTCTGCCTTTTCCCGGTTAAGCCGGTTTAGGTTGCGCTGCAGTTCTTTCTGGCGCTGGCGGTAAGCCTGCTGTTCAGTGATGGATTTAGGTTTATTTTCTGTATCCTTCACTTCATGTTGTCGTAGTTTTGCTTCCTTATAATCAGAATAATTACCGGTGTAGCTAACCAGAGCATGCTCTTCAAATACCAACACCCGGGTAGCCAGAGAGTCGATCAAAGCGCGGTCATGGGATACTATAAGCATGGTTCCTTCAAATTGGCTGAGCATATCTTCCACCACCAGGCGGCTTTCCATGTCCATATGATTAGTTGGTTCGTCCAACACCAGGAAGTTGGCCTCGGTTAACAGCATTTTCAGGAGAGCCAGCCTGGCTCTTTCACCACCGCTTAAATCTTTGACCTTTTTGAAAACGTCATCTCCCCTAAACAGCATACGCCCCAGCATAGTACGCGCTTCCTCTATAGTACAATCACTGTTATAGACCAATTCATCCAGAACACTTGACTCTGGATCTAATCCTTCATGTTCCTGAGCAAAGTACCCCAGGCAAACCTTGCTGCCCAATCGGCATTGACCTTCATCAGCCTCTTCTTCACCAACTATAATTTTCAGCAGGGTGCTTTTGCCGCAGCCATTGGGTCCTATCAGCGCAGCCCGTTCCCCTTTACGCAACAAAAGGTTTATTCCCGAGAACAGATGGTTAGCCGGGTAACTTTTGGACAAGCCGCTGATGGTTAAAACGTCCTGTCCACTTGCCACCTTAACCTCCATATTCCAGTTGCTTATGGTGGCTTCCTGGCCGGGATGCTCTATTCTATGCAAACGCTGCAGGCGAGTTTGTCTTCCCCGAGCCTGCCTGGCTTTTACCCCGGCTTTATAACGGCGGATGAACTCTTCCGCCGCTTTAATCTCTTCCTGCTGTTTTCGATAAGCCTTTTCTAAAGCTTCCCAGCGAACCCTTTTCTGCCTCCTAAAATCGGTATAATTACCCGGATAAGAGTATAGTTTTCCCTGATGCAAATCCAGGATGCGGGTGACCACTTTATCCAAAAAACGCCGATCATGGGAAACCAGAAGAACACTGCCTCTATAGTTGCTCAGAAACTCTTCCAGCCATTCCAGTGCCGCCAAGTCAAGGTGGTTCGTAGGCTCATCCAGCAGTAAAATATCAGGTTCTTCCGCCAGCAACCGGGCCAGCGCAATACGGGTTTTTTGCCCGCCGCTGAACTCATCTGCTCTGCGGTTAAATTCCCTTTCATCAAATCCCAAGCCTATGAGAATTCGCCGGGCTATACTTTCGCAAGCAAAGCCATTAACCCGCTCATAGTCTTCGGTCACTTGAGCATAACGGTTCATCACTCTATCTAAATTTTCACCGGCTTGTGCCATCGATTGCTCCAGATTCCGCATTTCCTCACGCATTTCCAGTAGACTGCGGTAAGCTCCCATTACTATCTCCCAGAGTGTCGACTCAGAAGTATAGCGGGGAATTTGCTCTAAATAGGCTAAACTGTGTCCAGCAGCGATAGAAACCTCTCCGCTATCTGGGGCAACCTCCCCGGTAATGCATTTCAACAAGGTGCTTTTCCCGCACCCGTTTACTCCTACCAGCCCTACTCTTTCGCCTTTATGAAGAGCAAAGCTAACCTCTTGTAAAATATGACGGTCGCCATACGTTTTATTCAATTTGTGCGCCTGTAAAACCAGCATGGAATTCAGCTCCGATATAGGTGTATATAATCCCCCATTATTATAGTGCAGTCACCCTTTAACGTAAACGCCCAGGCCTATGGCCTGCTCTTCGGTGATAATTGCGAGCATTATAAGTAATGAATCTTATTTCCCAGTGCATACTAACAACCAATAGGCGAGAAAATACACGGAAGACAGTTTCAGCGAAAGGAAGTATGCACATTGGATTGCTGGCGTGGTTTTATACCTGGGCAATGGAAGGATGAAATAGATGTACGGGATTTCATACAGAAAAACTATCAACCCTATGAGGGGGACGCTTCCTTTTTAGCTCTTCCCACTGACCGCACCTTAAAACTGTGGGGGAAATGCAGGTCCCTGTTAGCAGAAGAACGTAAACGGCAAGGGGTTTATGCAGTTGATGCGGACATTCCCTTAAATATCACCAGCCACCCACCTGGTTATGTTGACCGTGATTTAGAACTGATAGTAGGTTTGCAGACTGACCAGCCTCTTAAACGAGCTATTCAAGTTTATGGAGGACTGCGCCATGCAGCTAATGCCTGCCAAGCTTACGGCTACCAAATAAATCCCCAGGTAGAGGAGTTCTTTTCCAAACATCGCCGCACTCATAATGAAGGAGTTTTTACCGTCTATACTCCGGAAATGCGCCTGGCACGTCGTTCCGGCATCATCACCGGCCTGCCTGACTCCTACGGACGGGGACGCATCATCGGTGATTACCGGCGTGTTGCTCTTTATGGAGTTGACCGATTAATTGATGCCAAAGAACTGGATCGAAAGTTAACCGGTGAAGAAATGACCGACCAGGTTATTCGCCAGCGGGAGGAACTATACGATCAAATCCAAGCCTTGCAAGACCTAAAAGAAATGGCCTTAAGCTATGGTTATGATATCTCCGGACCAGCCCAAAACGCTGTCCAGGCCGTTCAATGGCTTTACTTCGGCTTTTTGGCAGCCATTAAAGAACAAAACGGTGCCGCCATGAGTTTGGGACGGGTTTCCACTTTCCTGGACATATATATCCAAAGAGATCTGCAAGAAGGAGTTTTAACCGAAGCCCAAGCTCAGGAACTAATAGATCAACTAGTCATAAAATTACGTCTGGTCCGCCACCTGCGCACTCCCGGCTACAGTGACCTGTTTGCCGGCGACCCCAATTGGGTTACTGAGGCCATCGGCGGCATGGGGGTTGACGGTCGCACCCTAGTCACTAAAACCAGCTATCGTGTCCTGCACACCCTGGAGACCTTAGGGCCATCTCCTGAACCTAATCTAACCGTTTTATGGTCCAAAAACTTGCCGCGTCCTTTTATGGAGTACTGCGCCCATCTTTCTATTACCACCAGTGCCATTCAATATGAAAACGATGATGTTATGCGCCCTTTTTATGGAGATGATTACGGCATTGCCTGCTGTGTATCCGCCATGCGTATGGGCAAGGAAAGCCAGTACTTTGGGGCTCGCTGCAATCTGGCCAAACTACTGCTTTATGCTCTAAACGGAGGCCGGGATGAGATATCCGGCGAGCAGGTAGGATTGGAGATGCCCATATACCCCGGTGAAATCCTGGATTATGACCAAGTCATGCATCGTCTGGACAAACAAATGGACTGGCTGGCCAAGCTGTATGTCAATACCATGCATGTAATTCATTACATGCATGACCGCTATTCCTATGAACGCATAGAAATGGCTTTGCATGATACCAATCTAACTCATTTTATCGCCTTTGGTATTGCCGGGCTTTCCGTAGTAGCCGATTCCTTAAGTGCCATCCGCTATGCCCGCGTAAGACCTTGCCGCGACGAGAGTGGGCTGATAACCGATTTTGAAATCGAAGGAGACTTTCCTAAATTCGGTAATGATGATGACCGGGTAGATATGATCGCCGTTGATCTGATCAAAACTTTTATGCGCAAGCTGCGCCGCTATCCCAGCTATAAGAATTCCGTGCATACCCTGTCTATTTTGACCATCACCTCCAATGTAATGTACGGCAAATTCACCGGTACTACACCTGACGGACGCAAACGCGGGGAACCCCTGGCTCCCGGGGCCAACCCTATGCATGGCCGGGAAGAGCACGGCGCCATTGCGGCTGCCAATTCCGTGGCCAAATTGCCCTATGGATATGCCCGGGACGGAGTTTCCTATACTTTTTCCATTGTCCCCAGTGCTCTGGGTACCAATGAAACAGAAAGAATTAACAATCTGGTCGGCTTTTTGTACGGGTACTTCGCCCAGGACGCTCACCATATAAATGTAAATGTCCTCAATCTGGAAACCCTGCGGGAAGCCATGGAGCATCCTGAGCAGTATCCGGATCTGACTATTCGGGTATCCGGTTATGCAGTACATTTTACCAAGTTAAACCGGGAACAGCAGGAAGAAATCATCACCCGTACCTTCTATAAAAGGATGTAGCCCATGGGACTGGTTCATTCCATAGAAACCTTCAGCACTCTGGATGGCCCAGGGATTCGCACGGTAGTATTTTTACAGGGCTGTCCCTTGCGCTGCCAGTATTGTCAAAACCCCGATACCTGGTCAATGGCCAACTCTTCGGCTAAGGAATACACAGCCGCTGAATTAATGAAGATAATTCGCCGGGGTATTCCCTATTTCCGTGCTTCCGGCGGAGGGGTAACCGTTTCCGGCGGCGAGCCCTTGCTGCAGGCGGATTTTGTGCAAGAACTGTTCACCACCTGTCAGTCAGAACACGTGTCTACCGCCATAGATTCTTCTCTATACATAGCCACCTCCCAGCTACAAAAAGTTCTGCCGGTAACCGATCTTTTTCTGGCGGACATAAAACATATTGATCCGGAAAAAAGCCGGGAACTCACCGGAGTCACTAACCAGATGAACATGAACAATCTTCGTTTGATAAGTGATCATCACATCAGTATATGGATTCGCTATGTTATAGTACCTGGCCTGACCGATAATCCTCAGGATGTAACCTCCATGGCGCAACTGGTAAAGACCTTAAATACTGTAGAAAGAATCGACCTGTTACCCTATCATGCTCTGGGTGCCCACAAATGGGATCTGTTGGGACTGGATTATAAACTGCACGAAACCCAGCCCCCTTCCTCCCAGCAAATGACAGAATTAGCTCAGTTGGTTCATTCCATCACAAATAAACCAGTTTACTGGCAGTAATAAAGAAGACAAGGGGACGTTTAATCTGTCTTCCCCGGGAAAAGCTCGGAAAACAGGAGGAAAGAAAAAGAAGACAAGGGGAAGACGAATTAAACGTCCCCTTGTCTTCTATTTACCACCATATTACTTTATCAACTCTATGATTTCAGCATCTATATAACTCCGTTCCTGCAGGAAATCAAACACATTTTGGTTATAGGGGCTGAGGTTGAAAGAGTAATTTCTCGCCCGAAAACGGTTATAAGAAGGCAGATGCGGGTATTCCACCTGCATATCAACACTGGCGCAAGACTGGTATTGTGCATCAAACATCTGGTAATCTGACATATCCTGGTAGTCAGCCTGGGCGGCTTGTAAAAAGGCGGCCTGGTCTTCTGGCTTTATTTCCATGGTTTCTTGTTCGATGGTCATTGGCTGGGTAAATGCTCCCTCCTCTGTTGCTATCATTATTTCTAATTTCTCCTTATAGCGATGCAGATGGAAGTTAATATCCAGGTACCTGATATTTTCAGCCTCTACATCCAGAACTGCTGCCCTTTTACTGCGCTCTTCCTGGCAGCCAGCTATAGCTGCCAACTGGCTCATTACCTGTTGTCCAAGCTGGTCCTCTGGATACAGCGGCAATATTACCGGAAAATTATAATACTGTATTTTGCCGTTATCCAGGCGATACATAATACTAAGCGTATAACTCCTCAGCTCCAGATCATTCCAAACGCTCGCATGCTCCCGGCGATACTGGCGATAACTGTCACGAATTTCTTCTATATTATCAACCATGAAGCCATGCAGGCTGTAAACCGTGTCTATACTGTCATCTCTAACGTATATACCTGGATTTATAGCCCACAGGCTTTTCATATCCTGGGAACTGAGATTCTCCATGACTGGATATTGGTAGGATTCAGAGGCAGATTTCCTTTCTAGGTTCAAAGGCGTTCCATAGGCCAGAGCCATGGAATCAGGCATATTAATTATCTGGTGCGTGTAGACCCGGCGGCGATCGGCTTCCAGCAGGCGGGCATGAATATCCATACCGCTATGGGAAAAAGCCACTGCTTCTACCTTGTCAGCATCCGGCATACGGCAGGCGTAACCATACCAGTCGTTGTAAACCGATACACTTATCAATACCAATAAAACTGCATATACTACCAAACCCTTGTAAGTGTGCCAGACCCGAAAGGTTTTTTGCATCAGCATTTCGGCTGCAAAATAGCCGGCCATCCCCATTAGTATGAAAAAGCCTGTAGCAGCAGCAAAGTTGTAATCTAAAGAAAATATTTCTATTAAAATACTGCCAAAAGCCAGGCTGCTGCAAATAGTAACTCCATACTTAAACACCGGGTTTAACTGGTGAATGGCTATAACATCACCGGCATTCTCCATCTTGCGCTTTCTATACAAATAGAAAGCCAGCCAGGTCAGCAGTAATGCAGCCAGCAGGTAGGCAGCCCAAACTTCCCACTGCAAGCTGTTATGGGAACTGGACAGGCTTAAGGCATAAGCGATGGGAGTAGCTTTTATAAATAAATAATCTGAGTAAAAGCGGCTAAAGCCATATAAGAAAAGCCCCAGATAGCCCTCTACCAGAACTTCCAGGCCAATCAGCAAGAAGTTGGCGATACCATAAAAGGCCAGGTGAGCAATAATATTACCGGTTATCAGGCCTATAAAGACTGCCAGGGAATACAGCAGCAGAGTAAGGATAGTAAAAACAAGCAACCATGCCAATAAAGGCACTATCTGCAGTACACCATAGCCCAACCCGATACCCAGCAAGCAGAGGAATAAAACCAGCAAAGGTACCATAACCATCAAAAAACCGGCCAGGTAATTGCTCATAAACACTGTTTTCCGGTCAAAGGGCAGAGCATTGATCATTGCCGTGGCCTTAGCATTATGCGTATAGGAAAAAACCGCGGCCGCTGCCACAATGCTGAAGAAGGCGATGAGTAAAACCAGCATTTCGGTTCCCCGGTAGATTAGGTTGCCGAAAAAGTCGGGGGCAAAAACTGCGTTTTCCGGGATGGAAATAAGTATCCCGTAGCCAAACAGTAAAACACTGATTATGTAGAGCGCAAATATGGGCCAAAATCGCAGTAAATTTTTATAAATGAGGGCTTTGCTAAATGATGGCTGTGCTGATTTCATAATCTAACCCTCCTAACTCGTAAATGAAGATTTCTTCCAATGACAGGGGTAGGATATCCAGCATTAATGGCTCTAAGGCAGACGCCTGCTGTAAAACCTGTTCTCTTTCACCGCGCACTACCAGCTGTACCACACTGCCTATCCGGTGAGCAGCTAAGACATTAAGAAAGCCGAAATCAGGAGGATCACCGTGAAAACCCATCTGCAGCTTAAAAATATTGTTCTGCAGTTCATCCAGACCCCGCTGAAGAACCACCTGGCCTTTGTGAAGAATGCCTACATGGTCGCAGACATCTTCCAATTCCCTTAAGTTATGAGAGGATACAAAAACAGTAGCCTGACGTTCCGCCACATCCTGAAAAATCAAGTTCCACACCTTACGTCGAGCTACTGGATCCAGACCGTCCATGGGTTCATCCAATATCAGTACATCTGGCATCATGCTCAGACTGAGCATGAAAGCGGCATGTTTTTTCATACCCCGGGAAAAACGGCGCAAAGGTCTTTTTTCATCCAAAGCAAATACCGGCTTAATTTTCTCCCAGCGTTCTATATTAAACTCGGGATAAACCCGGCGATAGAAATTAAACATATCCTTAAGGT
>FZPS01000181.1_pt124 | contig 13247 bp, 11 predicted proteins | sample 1817821 | NCBI WGS metagenome assembly FZPS01 (sample SAMEA104158645, study PRJEB21678) | metagenome | place: Germany | collected 2015-04-21 | reverse complement strand
GTGTATAGGATTTTTGTTTTTTTGCCATGATTGAACACTCCTTTGTTATATTATAGAATGTTCAACTTTCCGTGTCCATAGTTATATACTAACACCAACCTAAATGATTGATTCGTACCACATCATATCCTAACTTCTGATAAATCTTATATAAAGAATTCCCAATTACTGTTGTACGCAAATGCCCTACATGAAAGTTCTTCGCAATATTTGGCGATGAATAGTCCATACATACCGTTTTCCCTACACCAATCTGCGACACTCCATACTTGTCTTTTTGTAACGACTCAAAGCACTTCTCGACAAACAAATCACGTTTCAAGTGAATATTACAATATGCCCCTACACTCTCTACTTTTTCAATTCCTATTTCATCTTTCTGCTCATTCAACTTTTCTGCCAATTCAGTTGCAATCAGCATAGGATTTTTACGCATTTTCTTTGCCATTGCAAAACAAGGCAATGCTAAATCTCCCATTTTTTCTTCCGGCGGAATCTCCATTGTTTTCATCAATTCCTCTTCCGACATTTCCACTAACGCTTTTGATAAATACTGACAAATCTTCTTTTTCATAGTAACCTCCATTGATTCTGATTATTTGTAAATGGATAAAAAAAGAACCGCAATGGAATTAGCCTTCTGCTAAATCTATTACGGTTCTGTATCTACAACATTTATAAACAGCAACCGCACAGAAACAAGACGTACACCCTTGTAACCATGCGGAAATAAACAATGATTACAAGAGCTTACGTCTTCTTTCTCTACGTCTTAAACTGTTAATACAAAATGTGTTCATACTTTTTATCCTCGTTAATTTGATAGTATGGAATATAACACAGACAGAAAAAGATTGCAATATTATTTTAATATTTAAATTTTAAAAAGGGAATCAGTGTTTATGCACCAACTCCCCTTTTCATTAATGATTCTTATCTTTTGGCGGACATGGATCATTTCCGTAACTATTACATACACGGAACTGACCATTTCTGTCTTGCACACGCATCTCTGAATGCTGATTACGTGCAATTCCACTTGCAATGCTAATTGCCTCTCTCTGCGTAGAAACAACTCTGGTTGCCTTGCTATTGTTTGCACCTCGTACTGCCCACTCATTACCATGACGAACTACAAATTGGTTCTTGCCCATTTTTTCACCTCCATTTTTTAGTCTGAAAGTGAAAATGAACCGCTCTAAACATTTTCACGTATGTTTCTTAGTCTTCTACAGGTATTTTAAACACTTTACCATTTTTAGGGTAAATTCTTACACCATTTCTGGTAATATAACGTCTGAAGATATATCTCTTTTTATCAGCTTTCTTCATTCGCAGTTCCTCCTTTCAACTTATTTCGTCCACCGCGTGAACGATTTTAGTTGAACTTTACGAAGGTCTCTGTTATACTAGAAGTGCTATTTAACTAGTGAGCGGTTTTTAGAAACCTTCGCTATGTTCTAAAGAGTTTCAAGGTTGCCGCCTTGAGCTCTTTTTTTATGAAAAAGAGTTGCCTCTTATTCACCATGTATTATAGACAACTACAGCAGGTTTTGTCAACTACATATTGTGTTTATCGTTTGTCAAAACACAATATGTAGTGTTATTTCTCCGTTATCTGTTTCACTATATTGTTAACAATATTATTAATGTCTCCAATATACCCTCGCACAGTTTCTTCCGCAATATCCATTACCTCTGCGTCCGCATGTCTACGATCCGATTGATGCGCTATGACATTCCGTTTTGAAAACAATCCATTCAATCGCCTTTTCAGTTTATCTAATGTTTTTTCTGTTGCCCCTTGTTGATAAAACGTATCATCGGCCAACACCTGCATATCCAATCCCAACAAATTAATTTGGTCTTTGACATCCGCATATGAAACCATGGTCGCCGTAGCAAACTGTTCATTTACAAACTCTATAAACCATTCAGAACTTTCTCCTGCCTTTAATGCCACATTTAATACATCAAGGCTTATACAAATGTTTTTATACTTTATCGTTGGTTCCCAAACACCATCAAAAATTTTTCCCAAACCAAACTTTGTTATCTCGTGCATAAAAAAATCAAATGCACTAACTATAAAAACAATCTGTGCTCTCCAAATGTTTTCTGCTTGTGGTTCATTTCCGTTTTTTTGTAATTCTTGCGCTATAGCAAACATATCTTCAACAATAGATATACTTTCATCATAATGTCTTTTTATCTCTGTAATTTCAAAGCGCACAACTGGTGGAACCACCTTACTTCTTGTTTCTTCTTTTCTTGTCGATAGTTCAAGACTTCTTTTCATTGCTTTCCTCCTTACTATACGGAAAACAAATCAGAGAAAGTCTGATTCAGCATTGGTATTGCTCCATATTTACCTGACACATACCCTTTTTCCAAATTTTCAGTTTTTCTTACATTTTTAATTTCAACCAATGAATATAAGTCTGTAGCTCGGTATCCATTCAATTGCGTAAACCATATTTGATCTCGTCTAAATATGGCAGTATCCAAAAGACTAGTATCATGTGTTGTAAATATTAGTTGTGCAAACTTATCTTGTTTCGCCTTATGAAAAGTTTCGATAATATAGTGAACTATCGACTCATGTAAACCCATTTCAAATTCATCACATATTAGAATTTTACCATTTTGTATGATATCGATAATAGGGCAAATAACCTCGAATAGTTTCCTTATACCCACGGATTCCTCTACCATCAAATCCGTTTCAAAGTGTTCATACACAATTTTGGCGTCAATTTTATTTGCCTCTTGCATTGTAAGAACACTCTTTATAAAATCAGGAATCTCTGATGGCAAGTCTGATGATTGTACTTTTACTTTTTCTAATTTAACCTTCACATCTTTTATGCCAGTACCTAATTCTTGTAAAAATTTCAAGAACATTTGTCTAACTTCTTCATCTCGCTGCATTAATTGAATAGAATACTCCGTCCAATTATTCATCTGCGGATTATAATATACTATATCTGTTTGGAAAAACAAAAACGCCAACTCTACTTCCTTAAGATTTGAAAAATTGGCTGCGCACGAAAGGAATAATCTATTCTCTTTTAGAACAGATAAACTCACGTCAAAAACTCCGCTCTTATATTTATCCCCAGGTTTAACAACACTTTTTTCTCTTTCAAAAATTTTAACCTGCTTCCCCTTTGGAAAATAATACAGATATTCCTCTTCAACTAGATTTTTTACTATCGTAAAACCATATGCATATCGTATATCATCCTTAACAAACTGAATAGAGTACTCGCTAGGTTCATTACTCTCACTCAATTTATGCGGAGCCTGAAATATTCCTTGTCCCGGCTGATGATTCATACTATTACATACTAGATTTCTCATAAACTCCAATGCATTAAGAAAATTACTTTTTCCAGAACCATTAGGTCCGTAAATAACAGCGGATCGAAGAACTCTATATTTCGCAAACTCCTTTAATGTTTCTGCATAGGTATCATCACTTGACGCAATAGCAGAAAATGTCACCTTATCTTTAATAGATTTATGGTTTGAGCAAGAAAATTCTAATATCATATCATTCGCTCCTTTCTGTTCTTTTGCTACCATAATACCCCCTACGAATCGTTTTGTCAATTAAATTTGCATTTTTTTTGCAAATCTTTCAACAAAATCATTCGTTTTATTGTTTTTAATATTATATATGGTATTTTCTTTTTTATTCTCCTTTTTAAAAATATTAGTTATTATGCACATCTCCCGCTACACAATTAACACTATCGCACATAATTTTGTTAATTATCTTTACCGAACATAAAAGACCACTCCCAAGTCTTCACTTGAAAGTGGTCCATACACACTGGTTAAAACTCTTTAATTTTCAGTCGTTTCGCATTGTGTCCTTTTACAAATCCCTATATTATGCTCCATACTTTCTGCAAACTTTGCATAATATTTGCATAATCTCAAGGGCGAAAAGTCTGCAAAGCCCGATAAACACAGGGATTATTTATCCAAACTTTTCATCGTTGGGAACAACAAAACATCCCTAATCGCCGCCGAATTTGTAAGTAACATAACAAAGCGGTCAATTCCAATTCCAATACCACCTGTTGGAGGCATACCATACTCTAATGCAGTAATAAAGTCCTCATCAGTCTCATTAGCCTCTTCATCACCTGCTGCCCTAAGTGCTTCCTGGGCCTCGAATCTGCCCCTTTGATCTATAGGATCATTCAACTCTGAGAATGCATTAGCGAATTCGCGTCTTGTAACAAATAGCTCAAACCGCTCTGTATAATCAGGATTATCTGGTTTTCTACTTGCCAGAGGCGATATCTCTACAGGGTGATCCATAATAAAGGTAGGTTGAACCAAATGCTCTTCAACATATTCTTCAAAGAAAAGATTAAGAATATCACCTTTTTTATGTCTATCTTCAAATTCAATATTATGCTTCTTAGCTAAAGCCTTAGCTGATTCTTCATCTGCTATCTGGTCAAAGTCTATATCTACATACTTTTTGACAGCCTCAACCATTGTAAGTCTTTCAAAAGGCTTTGATAAGTCTATTTCATCATCACCATATTTAACTGTTGTGGTGCCTAAGACCTTGTCTGCAACAGTACGGAAAAGATCCTCAACCAAATCCATCATGCCATGATAATCTGTATATGCTTGATATAGTTCAAGTAATGTAAATTCAGGATTATGTCTTACTGACAAGCCCTCATTACGAAATACTCTTCCAATTTCATATACACGCTCTAGACCACCTACTATAAGTCTCTTAAGATAGAGCTCTAGGGAAATTCTTAGGAATATATCCTGATCTAAAGCATTATGATGTGTAGTAAAAGGCCTTGCAGCAGCTCCTCCTGCATTGGGGGTAAGCACTGGTGTTTCAACCTCTATAAAATCTTTTCCATCTAGATAATTTCTAATTTCTCTAATTATTAAGGACCTTTTTACAAATGTATCCCTCACCTCAGGATTAACAATCAAATCCACATACCTTTGGCGATATCTTGTATCAGTATCCTTTAGTCCGTGATACTTCTCAGGAAGTATCTGCAGGCTTTTCGAAAGAAGAACAACATTATTAGCTTTTATGGAAATTTCCCCTGATTTAGTCTTAAATACTACGCCCTCTATGCCTACAATATCACCAATATCATATTTTTTAAATTCAGCATAGGACTCATCACCAATCTCATCTTTTCTTACATAGGCCTGAATATCACCCTTTAAATCTCTTAAATTACAAAAGGACGCTTTACCCATTACACGTTTAGTCATAATACGACCAGCAATAGTCACTGTTTTATCTTCAAAACCCTCGTAGTCATTCAAAATATCAGACGAATGATTGGTAACATCATATTTCATAATTTGAAAGGGGTCTTTTCCCTTCTCACAAAGCTCATTAAGCTTATCTCTTTTAACCTTGAGAAGCTCATTAATATCTTGTTCGTTTTGTACTCTTTCATCAGCCATGTTTTATTCACCTCTTATATTTAAAGCCAACATTATCCCTTTGGTTAGATGTCAATAGCTAACCTTATACTATTTTGACTTTTGTATTTCTAGAATCTTATATTGAATTACTTCCCCATGGGTTTGAACATCAACTATTTCGCCAACCTTTTTGCCCAGTAGTTCGCTACCAAGCGGGGATTCATTAGATATCCTACCCTTAAGGCTATTAGCCTCGGTAGAGCCTACAATCTTATAGGTCAATTCTTCATTGTAGCCCATATCAAGTATTTTAACTCTACATCCAATATTTATTACATCAAGGTTAACATCGTCCTCTATTACAACCTCAGCATTTCTAAGGATTTTTTCAATCTCATCAATTCTAGCCTCGATATCTCTTTGCTCATCCTTTGCTGCATCGTACTCGGCATTCTCGGAAAGGTCCCCCTGTTCCCTTGCCTCTTTAATTTTTTGCGCAACTTCTTTTCTTTTATTAACCTTAAGATCATGAAGCTCACTTTCTAAGCTTTGCAACCCCTCATAGGTTAATATGTTTTTCTTCTCTAACATAAACACCTTTCCTCCATATAGCCATTACTTTTAATTCCATACAACACATTCAAAGTATTATATATCATCTATAGTTTCTTGTCAACAGCGTGAAGCCTTTTGAAAACACTGGTTTTCGACATTTATTTCACACCTTTTAGACAATACATAACAATAGTCTTGCAATACCCCTATATAGACTCAATTACATGTCATATTGATTCTAACAAATGGTAATAGCAAAAGACTAATAATACTTTGAATTTAATCCATTTAAAAGATACACTATATCTTATCTTTATAGCATATAAAATATACTTACATTTTATGAATATTCAATTGATTAAATTCGATTTATTATTTTATGCTTAATTTTATTTAAATTATGCATCCATAATCAGCTTATAATTGCTGGATTTTACATTTATCAATAAGTCCTCAATACTACCAAGTGGTTTGTCAAATCCCATGGCATATCTTTCATGTTCAAAACCATGAGAATCCGTTCCTGCAAACCCCGGCAGATTGTGCTTCTTAGCGTAAGCTACCGCCTTTTTATCAAACTCCATGTTTCTATTGCCAACATTATATACCTCAACCCCATCTACAAAGTTTGGAAACAGACGTATTTCCTTTATATAAGGTCTTTCTCTGAAGGGATGAGCATGAACCACATATCCACCTGCTGCATGGACATTATTATATTGCTCTTCTATAGTCCAATCAAGCATCTCAGGGTGACTTTTCATCCAATCAAGGTCTAAGCCATAGATTAAAAATTCTGTCCCATCATAACAAGACTCCCAGCCAAAAAATACTGATAATCCTATCTTGTCTCCCTCTTTCTTGGCATTTTCATAACCCTTACCAAACATCTCTACACGCTTTTCCCAGGGTAGTCCTTTTGGAATCGCTGTATTACCATTAAAAAAATGATCTGTAACAATAATACCGGAATATCCAGCCTCCTTATATGTTCTTGCTTGCTCTGCACCTGTTATAATAGAACATGCACTTGCTTCACTGGTATGCAGATGGGTTTCATACATAAATAATCCCACTCTTACACCTAGCCTTTCTAAATCACCTTTAACCAGGCCCTTTATAGGACCTTGGAGTAATAGTTCACATTATACATCATTATTGATTATTTTTAAACCCTTTTATTAAATACCTTCATCATCCATAACGAACGTATGATTGTGAAATTACTAGAAAAATACAACGTCTTGTGTTATAATCATTAAAAATAAGCTATATATAGAATTTATAATATAAAGGGGAATGCAACTATGGAACAATATAGTGGAAGTCAAATCGTTGTTTTAGAGGGGCTTGAAGCTGTACGCAGGCGTCCAGGCATGTATATCGGAAGTACTGGTCCTAGAGGACTTCATCATCTTATTTGGGAGATTATTGACAATGGTATTGACGAGCATCTTGCAGGCTTTTGTAATCAAATCGATGTAACCATTCGAAAAGATGGGGCTATAGAGATAACAGACAATGGTCGCGGAATACCTGTGGATATACATCCTGTAAAGAAAATACCTACAGTTCGAGTTATATACACAGTACTCCATGCAGGAGGCAAATTCGGAAGCAGTGTATATAAGGTATCCGGTGGCCTTCACGGTGTGGGTGCTTCGGTGGTAAATGCCCTTTCCAAACAAATGATTGTTGAGATAAAGAGGGATGGAAAAATATATCGTGATGAATATATAAATGGTGGCAAACCAGTAACACAATTAGAAAACGGCCTACTTCCATCTGTGGGTAAATGCAACAAATCTGATACAGGAACAAAGGTTATCTTCTTTCCTGATGATTCTATATTTGAATCAGTAGATTTTAAGCCTGATATAATTAAGAAAAAGCTTAAAGAAATCGCCTTTCTTAATAGAAATCTTTTATTAAACTTTAAGGATGAAATTACAGGCACATCAGAAAGTTATGTAGAGGAATTCGGTATAAAAAGCTTTGTAAGCTACCTAACTAGAGATATGAATACCCTACATGAAGACCCCATTTATTTTGAGGGTAGCAGTGGTGATATAGAAGTAGAAATAGCCCTTCAATACACAGACCACTACTCTGAGCAAATAAATTCCTACTGTAACTGTATCAATGTCGTGGATGGCGGGACCCTAGTGACTGGATTTAAAACTGGTCTTACCCGTGTCATGAACCAATATGCTAGAGAACTTAATATATTAAAGGATAAGGATGAGAATTTTGATGGTAAGGATATCCGTAACGGCATAGTGGCTATAGTTTCTATCAAGCATCCCGACCCTCAATTTGAAGGACAAACCAAAACTAAGCTTGGTAATACAGATGCAAAAAGTGCTGTTGAGGACGTATTTTCACAAGAAGCCCAGAGGTGGTTTGATAAGAATGTTGAAGTACTAAAGACAATTCTTGATAATACAATGAAGTCCTTTAATGCCAGAAAGGCTAGTGACAAGGCAAGAACTGCTGTCTTAAAACAGTTATATGATGTAGATACTAGAAGCAAACTAGCCTCTTGTAGTTCAAGAAAGCCAGAAGAGTGTGAACTATATATAGTAGAGGGAGATTCTGCTGGTGGAACCGTAAAAACAGCAAGAAATCGCCGGACTCAAGCAGTCCTTCCCTTAAGAGGTAAGATACTTAACGTAGAAAAAGCCACTCTTGAAAGAATACTTACTAATAATGAAATCAAGTCCATGATAGCTAGTTTCGGATGTGGCATTGGCGATGAATTCGATATATCAAAGCTAAATTATGATAAAATTATTATTCTTACTGATGCTGACGTTGATGGTGCCCATATCAGCACCCTACTACTTACCTTTTTTTATAGGTTTATGCCAGAGCTTATTATGGCTGGGAAGATCTATAGAGGCCTTCCTCCCTTATATAAAGTCGAATATGAGACAACTAATAAGAACAAAAAAGTAAAAGAATCAAAATACATCTTCAATGATTTTGAAATGGAAAAGTTCCGTAAAAACAATTATAAGATATTAAACATTCAGAGATATAAGGGTCTTGGTGAAATGGATGCTCATCAGCTCTGGGAAACCACTCTTGACCCCGAAACTAGAATTTTGGCCAGGATAACTATTAGTGATAATATAGAAGCCGACGAGATTACAAGTACCCTGATGAGCAGCAATGTTCCTCCACGGCGTACTTTCATAATGGAAGAAGCAAAATACGCTAAGTTAGATATATAAGATTCTATTCACTTATATTAGGAGGTTACAATGAAGCATCAAAATCAATATGATCAAATTATAAATATGGATTTCTCTGAGGAAATGAAGACAAGCTTTAGAGACTATGCCATGAGCGTTATAGTCTCCAGAGCAATTCCTGATGTAAGGGATGGTCTCAAACCTGTTCAACGAAGAATCCTTTATTCTATGGTAGAGCTTGGGCTAGACCCTGATAAGCCCCATAGAAAGAGTGCCCGTATAGTTGGTGATACTATGGGTAAGTATCACCCCCACGGTGATAGTTCCATTTATGACGCCTTAGTACATATGACTAAGGATTATTCTCTTATGGTTCCCTTGGTGGATGGCCATGGAAACTTTGGCTCCATAGACGGAGATGGTGCAGCCGCCATGCGTTACACTGAAGCAAGGCTGTCACCCGGAGCAACCGCCTTACTAGATCATTTAGAAAAAGGCCTAATTGAATTTCTACCCAATTTTGATGGTAGTGAAAAGGAGCCCAAAGTACTGCCTGCAATGGTTCCTAATCTACTTATTAATGGTACAACTGGTATAGCCGTAGGTATGGCAACCAATATGCCACCCCATAACCCTAATGAGGTCTTCGATGGTGTTATGGCCTACATGGACAATCATGATATAAGTATAAAGGAATTAATGACGTATATTCCTGCTCCAGATTTCCCTACTGGAGGAACTATCATAAATCTTGATGAAATGGAACAAATCTATGAAACCGGAGAAGGTAGAATTAGAATCCGGGCCAAGGTTGAGATTGAAAATGGTGATAACGGCAGAAAAAACATAGTAATAACGGAGATACCCTATACTATAGCAGGGAATAAATTAAAGCTAGTAGAAAACCTTGCCAGCCTAATAAAAGACAAGGTCTTTGAGGAAATTCATGATGTAAGGGATGAGTCCTCCAAAGAAGGAATTAGAATCGTAATAGAGGTTAAAAAAGACAGGGATATAGAAAACCTTCTAAATGGCCTGTATAAAAAAACCGTCATGGAGGATACCTACTCTGTTAACTTGCTGGCTATTAAGGACCAACAACCAGTAACATTTAACCTAAAAGGTCTTATAAGCGAATTCGTCGATTTCCAAGTGGAGCTTTATACAAAAGAATATGACTATATGCTAGATAAAGCCATGAACCGCCTTGAGATAGTTGACGGATTAATTAAGGCTACAGATATAATAGATTTGATTATTGAGATTCTTCGAGGAAGTTCCTCTGTAAAACAGGCCAAAACTTGCCTGATCGAGGGTAATATCGAAGGTATTAATTTTAAATCAGAAGCTTCAAAGAAGACAGCTAGTACATTAAACTTTACAGAAAAACAAGCAGATGCCATTCTTTCCATGCAGCTATCCAAATTAATTGGTTTGGAAATCCTCAAACTACATGATGAAGAGGAAAAGCTTCAAGAATCTATCAAAGAATATGAGAAAATATTAGGAAGTAAAAAACAACTATATAAGGTTATAAAGAAACGTCTAAATGAATTTAAGAAACTCTTCCATTCCACTCGTAAAACCATGCTAACCAATGCTAAAGCTGAGGATTATGTTGAGGAAATTAGAGTTGAGGATATATATATATTAATTGATCGATTCGGTTATGTTAAATCCTTAGATTCAGCCAGCTATTCAAGGGTATTAGAAGAAAACCTCAAGGAGTATAGCCACATTATTCAAATGCAGAATACAGACAAACTCTGTTGCTTTACTGCCCAGGGCAATATGTTCCAAGTAAAGGCTGAAAATATACCAAGATGTAGGATGAGGGACAGAGGAAGCTTAATTCAGACCTTGTGCAAGCTTGATAAAGAAGAGGTCGTTCTTTATACTTCCTTTGAACAGCTATTTGAAAGCCAGCTTCTCTTTACTACTATGAATGGCTATATTAAGCAAGTATCAGGTGCTGAATTCGAAACAAATCGTTCACAGATTCTCGCTACCAAGCTTGAAGATGGGGATGAAGTTATCGGTATAAGCTTACTATCTGCAGGAGACATTCTAGCTGGCAACTTCAAGGTTATTATACTTACTAAGAATGGCCTGTCCTTGGGCTTTCCTCTTACAGAGGTATCGGAACTTAAAAAGACTAGCCGAGGCGTAAAAGCAATTAAGCTTGATAAGGATGATTCGGTATGCTTTGCAACTGCAGTTAGTCCTGACACTGAAACCTTTATATACAATGACAAAGAATTAAGTGCAAGAAAGGTACGAAATAGAAAGCGTGCAGATAAAGGACATAAGGCAAAGCTCTAAGACATAATAATATAAAGCATAGACCAAAGTACAAATCAGGATTATTGTAAAAGCATAGTCATATTAACACATAAAAAGCCCTATCTTTTGTCAATTTAAAGATAGGGCTATATCAAGGTAATAAAAAGCTATTTACTATATATGCCAATAACATGGGTATATGATACCACTATATTGTGTTTTTGTAAATATGTTCAGAAAAAAATGAGAATTTATTCCTATATATATTTATTTATTCCCACTCGATATGTCCATTGATGTCGTTTTATATAAATGACATAAAATCAAGGTTTTTTATATCGGTTTTAGCTCTATTATCCATTTTATTTCTGTTTATCCGATTTTTTGCAAGCATATTGCAAGCACAAAACTTTTCTAAGCATTATCTAATTCTATTATTTTTTTAAAATCAGATTCTGCATTTTTGATTTCACTATTTATTTGTATCACTATATCATTTGCCACTTCATTAAATAAATCGTTGTTTGAATCATCCAGCTCAAATTCTATAAGTTTTTTTCTCTTAATTACTTCTTGAAAGATTAAATTAAATAAATTTTCAATATCTTGCGTATTGCTGTCAGTTATATTAACTGAGCTATTTTCTAAATCTGGTATTAAAAATTTAACGGTTTCATTATTTTCACTTCTATCTACTTTGAATTTCATTATTATTGATTCCATATGTTTCTCCTTATATTGAACATGTGTTCACTTCCTTCTAAATGTTTAATCGCTTCATCTTCCCACGATATTATATTGTCAGTATTTTTAATTGATACCAGTTCATTTGCATACATATTACCAGCAAAATATATTTCCGCTTCTGAATCCCCTACATAGTTACAATATATTGTTTGGGTTGGTAATGTATTAATTGCAATATTGGCATTATGTGTAGATAAAACCACTGTTTTTCCTATATCTCTTAAATATTTTAATTTAGGAATTATATATTCAGATATATATTTATTTCCAAGTCCTCGTTCTATTTCATCAAACAAGTAACAATCAAAAGCTAGATTTTCAATCAATCCACTAATTGATAGAATTGATTTTTCACCTTCAGAAGGTTCATATATAGTATCGTCTTCTCTAATAACCATGCAAGACTTCTTTACACAATCACTAAAATATTCTGCACCGCACTTTTGTAACTCATCAATCGAAAATAATTTATTCATTTCCAACAAATCTTTAACAGAAAAATTTGCTAATTTTTCTATTACGCCTCGATTAACAGAAATCTTATTTCTATCAAATGGAGAACCTTTAACATATTTTTCATTTTTATCCATTACTTTCACTTCCACTTTGGAATAAATCTGCCCCTTATCTGGTAATTCTCCAATTTTAATTTTTTTAGATGATTTAATATTCTCTAAACTCTCATTAATATTTTTGATTTTTTCAAAAATAGCTCGTCTCTCAGAAACCATTTTTGAAAATCCAATATTATTTGGTTTAGATTTTTTCCCTGTTTTTTTATCTATTATTTCTTTAATATTCTCAATAATTATACCTGTTTTAGAAACAGAAAATATTGCTTTAGCTTTCTCTATTGTATCTTCATAAATTTCTTGTTTAAGCTTATATAATTCATCAGATAAATTTTCTTTATGCTCGTTTTCATCATTTCTATACTCTGTATTTATATTATTGACTTTATTAATATAATTAATATTTTCCCTATGTTTTATAGAAACATCTTGAATAGTTTGAGATATATTTTTAATA
>FZPS01000015.1_pt88 | contig 13247 bp, 14 predicted proteins | sample 1817821 | NCBI WGS metagenome assembly FZPS01 (sample SAMEA104158645, study PRJEB21678) | metagenome | place: Germany | collected 2015-04-21 | reverse complement strand
CTCCGGACGTGATTTGTGGAGCAGATTATGGCTCGGAACAAGGACTTCTCTATTAATCGGTCTCTTTGTTGCAGCAGTTACAATCACTGTCGGCGTCATTTGGGGATCTGTCTCCGGATATTATGGCGGAAATGTAGACTTGATTATGGAGAGATTTACAGAAATCTTGGGCGGTATTCCATGGATCGTTATCATGATTCTTGTAAAAATGTTCCTTTCAGGTGTAGTTCCTGGCATGATTCTTGTCGGCATTTCCCTGGTACTAACCAGTTGGATTGGTACTGCTAGAATGGTTCGTTCACAAATGTACCGCTATAAAGGACGTGAATATGTACTTGCTTCCAGAACATTTGGAGCTAGCGATGCAAGATTAATTTTTAAACATATTTTACCAAATGCTCTTGGAACTATTGTTACCGGAACGATTCTGATTATCCCGAGTGCCATATTCTTTGAATCATCCGTCGCTTACTTAGGCTTAGGTTTTGATTCATCGACGCTTTCAATCGGTAATCTATTAGATGCTGGCCGTAACAGTGGAATTGTTCAACACCCCTACCTGACTATTTTCCCTTCATTAATTATCTCGATTTTAATGATTTCCTTTAACTTATTTGGAAATGGTTTACGAGATGCATTAAATCCGTCATTGAGAGGTTCTGAAGAATGATGAATGAAGAAAGACAAATGAATTACAATTTACCAGAGGATGTTATCCTCAGAGTTGATAATTTAACCGTTTCTTTTAGAACTCCGAACGGATTAGTCAGGGCCGTCAGGGGTATCAGTTTTGATTTAAAAAGAAACGAAACCTTATGCATTGTCGGCGAATCAGGATCGGGAAAATCCGTAACCGGCAGAAGCATCATGGGAATTTTGGCCGGAAACTCCATTGTTGATGCAGGACATATATATTATGACGGACAGGATTTATTGAAATTTAAGGAAGCTGATTTCTATAAATTAAGAGGATCAAAAATCGGTATGATCTTCCAGGACCCGTTATCGAGTTTAAATCCGATTATGCGGGTTGGAAAACAATTAACCGAAGCTTTGATTCTTAAAAATAAAATGTCCAGAGATGAAGCTAAAAAACGCGCAATTGAGTTAATGCATGAAGTCGGTATTCCGGAACCTGAAAAAAGATTTAACCAATATCCTTTCCAATTCTCGGGAGGAATGAGACAAAGAATCGTTATTGCGATTGCACTTTCTATGGAACCGGAAATTCTAATCTGTGACGAGCCGACAACTGCGCTCGACGTTACGATTCAAGCTCAAATCTTGGACTTGATTAACAAATTAAAACGCGAAAAAAATCTTTCCGTTATCTTTATTACACATGACCTTGGTGTTGTCGCCAATATGGCTGACAGAGTTGCAGTTATGTATGCCGGAAAAATCGTTGAATACGGAAAAACAGAAGAAATCTTCTATGATCCTAAGCATCCTTATACATGGGCTTTGATTGAATCAATGCCGGCGTTAAAACAAAAAGGCAAACTGAATGCAATTCCGGGAACACCACCCAATATGCTTTTCCCGCCTAAAGGTGATGCATTTGCCCTGCGCAATAAATATGCGATGAAGATTGACTTTGAAAAAGAACCGCCGTTCTTCAAAGTTACTGATACGCATTATGCAGCAACTTGGTTATTGCATCCAAAAGCGCCAAAAATTGAGTCGCCTGTAAAAGACCGTGTTAGAATTGGCAGAGGTGATAAGAATGTTTGATTACAAAGATAAAGATGTTGTACTTAGCCTAAAAAATGTACGCCAATATTTCTCATCCGGTTTTGGTAAAAGAAAAGTTGTCGTAAAGGCGGTTCATAATGTCAGTTTTGACATTTATAAAGGCGAAGTATTTGGACTTGTAGGTGAATCCGGATGTGGAAAAACAACAACCGGTCGTTCAATAATTAAACTCTACAATATTACCGATGGAGATATCTTCTTTAACGGGGTGAGAATTTCCGGTGGTTTTCGTTCACATATACAAAGAATAAAGGATGCTAGAAAAGCAATTAAGCAGAAAAAAGCTGAAGCTAAAGCTATGATTGCGGAAATAAAAAGCGAATCCTTTGCACAGAATGAAAACAACATTGATAACGAAGTAATTAATCAAGATATTAATAAGGTTGAAGAGGAACTCAAAAAGTTTATTGAAGAACAAGAAGCAATAATTGCTAAAGAACGCAATGAAATAGCGCAGAAAAAGAAAGATAATAAAGCCAACAAAAAATTGATGAATAAAATGGCGATGATATTCCAAGATCCGATTGATTCGCTTAATCCAAGAATGACCGTCCGTGAAATTATTGCTGAAGGAATGGTTATTCAAGGAATTAAAGATAAGGAATACATCGATCAGAAAGTAAAAGAAGCTTTAAAACTTGTCGGTTTAGTGGATGAACACGCCACACGTTATCCTCACGAATTCTCCGGAGGTCAACGTCAAAGAATCGGTATTGCGAGAGCATTAGTTGTCAATCCTGATTTAATTATTGCCGACGAGCCGATAAGCGCACTTGACGTCTCAATTCAGGCTCAGGTCATTAATCTTTTAAATGATTTGCGGAAACAATTCAATCTAACTATCCTCTTCATAGCTCACAACCTCTCTGTTGTTAAGTATTTCTGCGATCGCATCGGCGTTATGTATTATGGCCGTCTTGTTGAAATCGCACCTGCAGAAGAATTGTTTGCTAACCCCTTACATCCTTATACAAAATCTCTGTTATCTGCGGTTCCGCTTCCGGATCCAGAATACGAAAAGAATCGTAAACGTCTTTACTATGTTCCGCATTTAAGGAAGTTTACACAAGACAAACCGAAAATGGTTGAAATTACTCCAGGACATTTTGTGCTTGGCAGTCAAGAAGAAATCGCAAGATATAGAGATGAACTTGCAGGAAAACCTGTTCCACAGGATCCGACACTTATTGAAGTGGTAGAATAAAATAAAAGCATTTCAGAATCTGAAATGCTTTTTTTTAGAAATATTGTCATATTTTTTATAGATTGTATTTATTTGTAGAAAAAAATGTGGTAAAATAAGTATGTGAAAAGGAGGTTGAATATGATAAAGCTTTATACTTCTCCTAGTTGTTCATCATGTCGGAAAGTGAAAAAGTATTTTAATAAATACAATATCGCATATATCGAGAAGAACATTTTTACAACCCCCCTGACTAGAGACGACATTTTTAAGATGCTTTATAACAGTGAAGGTGGCTTTGAAGACATAATTTCCACAAGATCCAACATCTATAAAGAAAGAGGCCATGAAATCGAAAACATGAAATTGCACGAATTGGTTGATTTCATCGTTGCCAATCCGAGCATCTTAAAGAGACCAATCATCGTGACCGATTATGAACTCCAGGTTGGCTACAATGACGATGACATTGAGCTGTTTTTACCTGAAGAGGTTCGCAACAGCGAATGCGAGCACTGTTTTAAAGAAGAACCTTGTGAATATGAAAAAGCAATTAAGATTGCTGAATGAAAAAAGAGCGTCGCTTTGCGCTCTTTTAATTTAACCTTTTATAGGCCTTGAAAGCCCTTCTGATTTTTTTGTCGGCTTTTTTATATTTGATTCCAAATTCGCCGATGATCTGAATGAACTCTTTTTTTGCTTCGTGGTAGTTTCTTGCGGAGTATTCCAACTCATAATCGGTCACGCCGAGATATTCGCTCTTGTCGATGAAGAGTACTCCGTTTTTATAGGGCAAGTACATTCTCAGCGTTGACAGGCTTAAAAAGTTCACAAGTTTTTGGTCACCGATTAGAGGAAGCAATTCATTTTTGATTTCGCCATCCGGAAGAACTCCCGTTTCTCGCAAATTCTGAAAAGTTTCGCGGTCAACAGGTTGCGTTAACTCCAGCAATTTATAACCTTTCTTGCGTTTCAGAGTGATTTCGAGTGTTTCTCGTTCGCGCACTCTCAAAGAAGAATCTAGGGCTTTCAAGGAAAATCTTTTGGTATCAAAATAGTGGTTGGTCTGAAAATCTGTACGATTCCCCTTGAATTTTTCTATCAAAATGTCGTATTCTTCTTTTGATAAGAGTGTTTTGAATTGAACATCCGGACCAGCTTGCATTTCATTCCTCCAACTTGCTATTCTCATATTATTTTATATTATACTAGATAATTTTTAAATTGCAATAGTTTTTACTTGTTATTATTATTGTACAGGGTATCGTAAAAACACACAAAATATGATAAAATAAGAACGTACGCGCTCCTGCCAGGTTAGAATAATTTCAAAAATCACGACAAAAACCCAATCATGGGAATACTTTTAGTGAAGCGTTTTTTAAGGCGGTGAAAACATGAAATATGCTATTTTTGGAAATATCAAAAATATTGAATGTCCTTTTGAATATGACGAAAAAAATCCAGATATCGTTTTTTCTTTCGGGGGGGACGGAACGATGTTGGGTGCGATTCATAAGTACGAGGACATTCTCGAAAAGGTGAAATTCATTGGCATCAACACGGGACGGTTGGGTTTTTTCAATGACTATAATATGGAAGAGTTGCCCGAAATATTCGAGAATCTAAAAAAAGGAAATTACAAAGTCGATTATTACCAACTACTCGAATACACCCTTGAGAACGAAGAAAAAACCATGAGCGGATATGCTGTGAACGAAGTCGCGATCACCAATCCCATCCACACCCAGATCATCGACATTTACATTAATGACAAACTCTTTGAGACATTCCGAGGAACGGGCTTTTTGATTTCTCCTCCGACGGGCTCCACCGCTTATAACAAATCGGTCGGAGGGAGCGTGATTGACCCGAACATTAGAGCGATTCAGCTGACGGAAATCGCGCCGATAAACAACCGCGTTTACAAAGTTCTGCAATCGCCTTTGATATTATCTGATTACGCAAAGCTGAAACTGAGCGTCAAGGAGAGTGATTTTAATTACATCGCCGTCGACGGCAAATATCTGGAATTCAATAGATTAAAGAATATTTATGCAAAATTGTCAGAGAAGGCGGTCGGCTTCATCATGAAAAAAGACACTGACTTCTTTGATAGAGTCCGCAGGGCTTTCATCGTATAAAAAAAGGGACCGTGGGTCCCTATTTTCTTTTTATCATGATTTTGTCGATGATGCCGTATTCCAACGCCTCTTCCGCAAACATATAATTGTCCCTTTCGGTGTCGCGGTTTATTTGTTCAATCGTTTTTCCCGTCAGTTCCGCAAGTATCGCATTCATTCTTTTTCTTAAACGCTGAATGTGCTCGGCGACAATTTGGATTTCTGTCGATTGTCCGCGCACGCCGCCCATGGGCTGATGGATCATGATTTCACTGTTGGGAAGGGCGTAGCGTTTGCCCTTGGTGCCGCTCGCGAGAATGAAAGCCGCCATTGAGGCTGCCATCCCCGTGCAAATCGTCGCGACGTCGGGATTGACTAGGTTCATGGTGTCGTAGATCGCCATTCCCGCGGACATCGATCCGCCCGGAGAATTGATATAAATGTAGATGTCCTTTTCGTTGTCTTCGGCTGCCAAAAACAAGAGTTGGGCAACAATGCTGTTGGCAAGATTGTCGTTGATTTCGCCGCTCAGCATGATGATCCTGTCTTTGAGCAGGCGCGAATAAATATCGTAGGAACGTTCTCCGAATGATGTTCTTTCGATAACTATCGGTGTGTAATACATAGCCATTTCTCCTTCTTTTATCGTTTTATATTATTATAATTGCTGGCTGAATCGGAAAATGATGATTTTTGCAAGAGTTACATTAATTATAACACACAAATAAACAAAAGCACATCCCCTTTAGCATGATTTTCGTATAATAGCATTGAAGGAGGGAACTAAATGAATTTCAATCCGTTTTGTAATCCAAACGTCGTCGTCAATCCGCCGATCATAACCAGGAGAGTCAACGACATTCATCGCTTTTTCATTACCGAGCAACCTCACATTTTGGAAAACCAAACCAGAATTTTTAACCATCACATTCTGAGGCATACATGCTGCGAAAGACCGATTTGTTGTGAATTCAACGACTTCCAGGAGCAGGATTGTTGCAACATCCCCGGTTTGGTACGCCCGGGCTGCCAGACTCCGTTCGGACGCAGGCCGTTCTGATTCTATAATATTAGCCTCTGGAAAGGAGGCTAATTATCTATATAAGCGGTTTTCCGCAAACCCCGCCTTACAGATATCACAATTCCGTGAGGTTTTTATTTATTTGTAAAAAGACATTGCCTAAAGACAAGAAAAGTGCTATAATATTATCAAATCAAAATCATAGGAACACTTTGATGAGGAAGTAGTAGTAAAGCAAGTGTTGTAACAGGGAGTAAGACCGCGACTGAAAGTCTTATACAATAACGCTTTATGAATTCGCCCTCGGAGTGGCGCTAATCCCGCCCGCAAAACAATATTGCGTTACCAAATACCAAAGCGCAACTTTATGTTGAAAAAAGGTGGTACCGCGGAATGATATTTCGTCCTTATTTTTTGATAAGGACTTTTTTAATTATCATTTAGGAGGATGTTATGACAGAAAGATTGTTGAACCTAAAATCAGAAGTCCGGGAAGAATTGAAAAATGCAAAAAGCGTTCATGAATTGAATGCCGTCAAAGCCCGTTATGTCGGCAAGAAAAGCCCTTTGCAGGAAGTGCTTGGAAAAATGAGAGAAGCCGATGCGGAAACGAGAAAGGCCTTGGGAAAAGCGATAAATGAGTTTAAGAGTTTTGTTGAAGAGGAGGTTTCTGTGCGGCTGCAGGAAATTACCGCGGCAGAAATCCAAAAGCGGCTTGAAAGCGAGCGCTTGGACGTCACGCTTCCGGGAAAAAGATTTTCGGCCGGGCGCCTGCATCCGCTTTCTAAAACCATCGAAGAAATAGAAGACATCTGCATCGGCATGGGATATGAGATTGCGGAGGGCCCGGAAATTGAAACAGACCATTATAATTTCGAGCTATTGAATCTGCCCAAGGGGCATCCCGCTCGGGAAATGCAGGACAGTTTCTATCTTGATGTGGTCCATCTCCTCAGGACCCACACTTCGCCCGTGCAGGCCAGGGTCATGCAGAAAGCGGGCGGGAAGCCGATTAAGATTATCTGCCCAGGCAAAGTTTACCGCCGCGACAATGACGACGCCACGCATTCGCATCAATTCATGCAAATTGAAGGTTTGGTAATCGACAAGGACATTACGATGGCGGATTTGAAGGGAACATTGGCACTGCTGATGAGGAGAATGTTCGGGGACGAGCTGGAAATCCGTTTCCGGCCTTCATTCTTCCCTTTCACGGAACCGAGCGTGGAAGTCGACGTTACCTGCTTCAAATGCGGAGGCGAAGGCTGCCCTCTATGCAAGGGCACGGGCTGGCACGAAGTCCTCGGAGCGGGCATGGTCCATCCGAATGTCCTGAGAATGTCGGGATATGATCCTGAGACGAACCAAGGTTTTGCTTTCGGTCTCGGAATTGAAAGAATAGCAATGCTGAGATACGGAATTGACGACATCAGATATTTTTATCAGAACGATCCGCGTTTTCTGAAACAGTTTTAGGAGGATGTTATGCGCGTAAAATTAGAATGGTTGAAAGAATTAGTTGATCTTGAAGGATTAAAAACCGAAGAAATCGTAGAGAAACTATCACTCTATTCAATAGAAGTCGAAAGCGTGAGCAAGGTCGTTGACGGGACAAACCTCGTCGTGGGTTATGTGGAGTCATGCGTGCCCCATCCCAATTCCGATCATCTTTCACTTTGTCAAGTGGACGTCGGAAATGAAAAACTCCAGATTGTCTGCGGAGCCCCGAATGTCAGGGCGGGCCAGCATGTGATTGTTGCAAAAGAGGGGGCGGAACTTCCCGGCGGCTTTAAGATAAAACGGGCCAAAATCCGAGGCGTTGAGTCGAATGGCATGATTTGTTCTCTCAATGAGCTGGGTCTGGAAAATAAATTTGTTCCGGAAGAATACCAGGATGGTATCTTCCATTTCCCCGAAAAAGCGGAAATCGGAAGCAACGCTTTGGCGGCCTTGAATCTTGACGATGAAGTCATCGAACTGGATTTGACCCCGAACCGCGGCGATTTGCTGAGTATGCTCGGGGTCGCGATAGAGGCAAGCGCGATTTTTAACAGGCCTTTGAAGCCGCTTGCCTTCAAAGCTGCACAGGAATCCCGGACCGCTGAGCTCAATGTCATCAACGAAGCCCCGGGCTGCATCGGTTATTACGGCCAGGTGGTCAAGAATGTGGAAATCAAGCCCTCGCCCTGGTGGCTCATATCGCGTTTGATAGCATACGGAATCCGCCCCATAAACAATGTCGTTGACATCACCAACTACATTTTGGTGCTATTCGGCCAGCCCCTGCATGCCTTCGATTATGATGAACTTGGCAAGGACATCGTCATCCGGAATGCCAATCCCGGTGAGAAAATCATCACTCTCGACGAAATCGAAAGGGAACTTAACGAAGCCGACATCGTCATTACGGACGGACGAAAACCGGTTGCGATTGCGGGTGTGATGGGCGGAGAGGAGAGCGGAATCGGCCCGAACACGAAAAACATCGTCATCGAAGCAGCGGTTTTTGACCCCAGATCCGTCCGCGCCACATCCGAACGTTTGGGGCTGAAAAGCGATTCTTCGCTCCGTTTCGAAAAAGGAGTTGACATCAACACCACGAAACTGGCGCTCGATTATACATGCTACCTGCTTGAAGAGCTTGCTGGCGGAGAAATTTCCACGCGCGCTTTTGCGGGAGTTGCGGAGATCGCTCCGCGAAAAATTGAGATTTCCGCAAGGGATGTGGAAAAGCTCTTGGGGATAAACATTCCTTCCGGTGAAATAAAAGCCATCCTGAACCGACTCGGTTTTGAGGTTATCGGAGACGGGGATTTTCTTGTTTCGGTTCCCAACCGGCGCCCCGACATCGCCATCAAAGCGGACTTGATCGAAGAAATTGCCAGGATTTACGGTTATGACAAAATAACCGGAACGATTCCGGTCAATAAATCCTTGGGCGGTCTCTCCTATATGCAAAAACAAAGAAGGGAAATCAAGAGGATTCTCCGTGGTTTGGGGCTGAGTGAAACTTACACTTATTCTTTGCTTCCGGAGAAGGAAACAGATAAATTCCTGTTCTTTAATCCGGATAAAGAAACGATCAGCGTGCTGATGCCGATAACCCAGGACCATAAATTCCTGCGCAGGGCGCTCGTGCCGGGTTTGGTTGCGAATGCCAAGTACTCCCATTCGCGCAAGTTGAAAGACCTTGCTCTCTTCGAAATTGGCAATGTCTTTTACAGGGATGGTGATTATCATGAAGAAGAAAGGCTCGGACTCCTGATTTCCGGTAAGTTTTCGGAAACCAGCTGGCGGGGCGAAAGCGAAAAAGCTGATTTCTATCTGCTGAAAGGCATTTTGGAAACTTTGTTTGCCAAACTTGGCATCAAGGTTTCTTTCCGAAGCCCGGACAAACCATTGAAAGAACTCCATCCCGGGAAAACCGCGGAAATGATTTATGAAGGAGAGACAATCGGCTATTTGGGAGCGCTCCACCCTGAGTTTGCGGAAGCGGAAGATTTGGACGAGGTTTATGTTTCGGAACTGCGGCTCGCGCCCATCCTTGGAAGAACTGCCCAACCTGTGAAATTCGAAGAATACAGCAAAGTTCCCAGCGTCGAAAGGGACATAGCGATCGTCGTGCCGAAAGATCTGCCTGTGGGAGATGTCATTTCGGAACTTGAAAACCTGAAAAACACACTCTTAAGCAAGATCACCGTTTTTGACATTTACACCGGCGAAAAAATCGGTTCTGAAGAAAAATCGATTGCAATCAATCTCGAGTTTTCCGCCACCCAAACTTTGAGCGACGAATTGGTCAACCAGAAACTGAAGATGATATTGAAACATCTCAAAGAAAAATTCAATGCCTCCCTTAGAGGTTGAAAAAATCCTCTTCGCAAGAAGAGGATTTACCTTTTTGGACGCAAATAATCTTCCGAGACTAACTCACTATTGAAATCGCCTTTCGGAAGCTTCTCAATTATCTCTTGTACAATTACATTCGGAGTTGAAGCCCCGGCAGTGACGCCAATTCTTTCATAAGCCGACAAATCATAAGCTTTCAAATCTTCTACATTTTCAACCAATATTGCCGAAATCCCCGCTTCCTTTTCCGCGACCTCTTTCAGCATCCTCGTGTTATTGCTTTTCCTGTCGCCGACGACGATGATTAAATCCAGTTTTCCTTTTTGGCTGATGACGGCTTGCTGGCGGATGCGCGTGGAATTGCATACTTCATCAATCAACTTAATTTGCGGGTATTTTTTTAATAAATATTGATGCAATTCAATCGCCTGCAAAAAAGACATCGTGGTCTGGGTCGCAAGCGCCAATTTTCCTTCATAAGCGGGGAGAGCTTCGATATCATCCTTATTTCTGATTAGTGTAATCTTTGGAGAGATTCCGAGGACGCCTTCGGCTTCGGGGTGGTTTTCCATGCCGTAATAGAGAATCATGTATCCAGCGTCTAAATAGTTTCTGATGATGTCGTGGCTCAGTTTCACGTCCTTGCAAGTCGCGTCGATGATGTCCAAGCCTTTTGCCCTCGCTTTTTTTCTCGTTTCTTCGCTTACACCATGGGCAGTGAAAATGACGGTTCCGCTTGTGATTTCGTCAAGCATTTCCAGACGTGATTTTCCGTCAAGAATGATGACGTTTTGTTCGGATAGCGCCCGGACGATGTTTTGGTTGTGGACGAGGGAGCCGAGCATGTAAATGGGTTTTTTAATAGTTGGATCCTCCAAAGCATTGTTTACGATGTGGATGGCATTGATTACACCCTTGCAAAGGCCTTGGGGAAGAATCTTGATTATTTCCATAATTTCACCGCAATTATTATACCATAAAAAATGAGTTCATAGACAATAAACCAATTTGGCATAATACAAGGAGGAGTTATACATGCCGTGATAGCAAAGAGAAAAAACTATACAAATGCGGAGTTTTGTATTATAATATGTAATGGAAATAGGAGGCAATTATGATATCAACAAATGATTTTAAAACAGGAATGACCATCGAATATCAAGGCAACATATACCAGGTCATGGAGTTTCAGCATGTCAAGCCCGGAAAAGGGCAGGCATTCGTCAGAAGCAGATTGAAGAATTTGCGTACGGGAGCGATCATTGACTACACATTCGGGGCGGATGAAAAGATTCCGCGGGCAATCATTGAGAAGAAAAAAATGCAATATTTATATGATGACGGCAACATGATGGCTTTCATGGATATGGAAACCTATGTTCAGATTGACATCCCCAGCTCCAGCCTGGAGTATGAAAAGAATTTTCTGATTGAAGGAGAATCAGTCACCGTCATCGATTATAAGGGCGAGATCATCGGCGTGCAGCTTCCGGAAAAAGTCGTTCTCGAAGTGGTTGAGACAGCACCGGGGGTAAGAGGGAACACCGCCGCCAACGCAACCAAGGAGGCAGTTCTGGAAACAGGATTCCGCGTGAATGTGCCCCTCTTCATCAATGTCGGCGATAAGATTGTCATCAACACTTCCGACGGAAAATACTCATCGAGGGCTTAATCATGCTGCTTTGCATAGATATCGGGAACACGAATGTTTTCCTCGCAATCTATGACGGAAGCGAGTTGATAGCGGAATTCTCGATGGCTTCGAACATGCAGCAAACTGCCGGCGAAATCGTGATTAAGCTGATGGACATTTTTAATTTTTATGAACTTAATCCCGAGAATATCGAAGGAGTAATCATCGCCAGCGTCGTGCCGCTTCTCGATTCCGTTTTTGAAAAGGCAGTGAGGAAATTCTTCCGGATCAATCCCCTTTTTGTCGGCCCTGGCGTCAAAAGCGGCATTCACATCAAAACCGACAATCCCAAGCAATTGGGCGCTGACATCCTGGCCGGGGCAGTCGCCGCTTTCCATAAATACGGAGCGCCAATCATCATCATTGACATGGGGACCGCGATCACGCTCTTCTATGTGAACGAAAACAAGGAATTGATCGGAGGCATCATCACCCCCGGCATCAGGACCGCTTATTCCGGACTCTTTTCGAAAACAGCGAAATTAGAAGAAGCGGGAGCGGAACCTCCTGTCTCCGTCATCGGCAAGGATACGGTCACCTGCATACAGAGCGGGATGTTTTTCGGAACAGCGTCGATGATTGACGGGCTTGTCAGAAAAATGAAAAAAGAAATTGGTTTGGAAACCAGAGTGGTGCTTACCGGAGGCGAGGCTTCAATCGTAAAAAAATATTTGGAAGAAGAAGTGATTTATGACCGGCATCTGGTTATGGATGGCCTGCGCCTGGTTTACAATAAGAATAAATAGTATTAAAGAATCACCCCCATCATATAATGATAGGGGTGATTGTTATTATGAAAGATAAAGGTCCGCTGATGTTCATTAATACGGTGAACTCACAAGTGGATGAAATTCCTCAGCAGAAAATATATGACAGCCGCGATTCAAAGACCAAAAGCGCCTCCCTCAACAAACTAAAATTCTTGGAGGAAAGGAAACTGAACAACATCATCGAGATGTATAAAAAAGACCGTCCCGTGCTCTGCAACATCATCGTCAAGGGAAGAGAGGTGCTGGGCATCCCCTATAAGAAAGACAGAACCAGGTTGTTTGTAAAAACGGGAGAGAATGCGGTTGAAGAAATCAACTTAAACGAGATCGAGGACATCATCATCATTAAATTTTAAAAACCGTGGTGCTTCTTTCCGCACTTATCGCACCAAATCGGCGGGAAGCATTGGATTGCGCAAATACAATCAATGCTTAACAATACCGTGAAGTCGGTACAATCCCAGGTCGGACCTTTCTTGACCAAAATTCGAAGCAATACGCAATCATTTCTTATTTCTTCGACTCTGAAGAAAATCGTATCCTGAGGCTCTCCGGGAACTTCCACTTTGAAGGGCTTGCCGTCGCAGAGATAGAAAACTGCCGGACGGGTGTTGAAAATCTTCTGAAGCAAACTCCTCTCGCAAGTGTCGCATTCTTTTTCCATGATGGCTTCTTTCTGTGCTTGATCGATCTTGATGAGTGTATCCAAAATGCAATTGCGGTCTTTGAATTTAAAAGAAGTTCTTTCGTATGTCAAATGATTCACCTCACTTTCAATATAAGATATGAACGAGGGAATTTTTTTGTATAGGTATATGTTCTTATAAAAAAATCAAGATTATGCATCTTGATT
>FZPS01000032.1_pt31 | contig 13249 bp, 16 predicted proteins | sample 1817821 | NCBI WGS metagenome assembly FZPS01 (sample SAMEA104158645, study PRJEB21678) | metagenome | place: Germany | collected 2015-04-21 | reverse complement strand
CTTTATGGTTTTGTTCATTAGAACAAGCAATTAGCAATAAGCAGATGGTACAAATGAAAATTACCAGTAACCCGTGTCGGAAGATTTTCATTATTTAACCTCCTTTATCCAAATTATAGTATATTTAACTGAAAAGATCTTTTATTAATGATGCTGATAAAAAGTATTGTTAGAACGGAATGCTGTAAAAAATTTTAAGTTAAGAGGGGAAGGCTATGCTACTTAAATCAAAAAAAATAATATTTGCCTTGTTGATGATGCTCGGTATTATTTTTGTAAACAATTCTTCTCTGTTTGTCAGTAAATCAGCAGAGCCACCGCTGTTATTGGCACACCGCGGTCTGGCGCAAACCTTTCCCATGGCAGGGATTACTAGTGATACCAATACTGCTGCGATTATCTACGAACCGGAACACCCATACCTGGAAAACACGCTTGCTTCGATGCAGGCGGCTTTTGCTGCTGGCGCAGATGTGGTAGAACTGGATATTCACCCCACCACAGATGGTCAATTTGCTGTCTTTCATGATTGGATTTTAGATTACCGCACCGAGGGAACAGGGCCGGTCAGAGAGCATCCCATGAGTGAATTAAAGCAGCTTGATGTTGGTTATGGTTATACAGCTGACAATGGTAAAACCTATCCTTTTCGTGGCAAGGGAGTAGGTCTGATGCCTACGCTTGACGAAGTGTTAAGTGCTTTTCCTGATAAAGAACTTTTGATCAATATCAAAAGCAATGATCCAGAGGAAGGAGAACTGCTTGCGGATTATTTGTTAACTTTACCTGAAGCAAGACTTGCTTCTTTAGCGGTTTATGGCGGCGATCAACCTATCTATGTGCTGCAGGAAAGGTTGCCTGATCTGCGCGTGATGTCTTTGGCTACCATGAAAAAGGGTTTACTTTCCTATTTTCTCATAGGCTGGACAGGGTATATACCTAAGTCCATAAGAAATACGCAGCTTCATTTACCGCAAAATTATGCCCGTTTTCTCTGGGGTTGGCCGCACCGCTTTGTCCAAAGAATGGAGAAAGTAAATACGCGGGTTATCCTTGTAAACGGTTCTGGGCAGTGGTCGGAAGGTTTTGATACAATCGAGGACCTGCAGCAGCTACCTATAAATTATAGTGGTGGCATCTGGACAAACCGCATTGACCGCATTGCTGCGGCTGTTAAAGAGAAATTGATCAGAGATTAATTCTGAGCTTCAGCTTCTGCAGGATAATAATGGTAACATGGCGAAGAAAATAGTAATCTGCATGTCTGATAAAGGAGGGGGGCCAAGTGAGACAGGCTATTGTAGCTTTGTTGATATTAATGTCAATAGTGAGTGCACTCATGCTTTCAGGCTGTCAAGAGCAAGTTTTCCCTGCAATTCAGGCTGTATCATTAACCGAGCAGGAAAACAACTTACTGACTTCGGTTGGTGTAAAACGTTATTTTGTCTTTGACATCGATCGTAAGCAAATTGAATTTGACAATATTGAGTTTAAGGTGGATTACTATGTAAATGGCGAGTTTAAGGAAACTATCACCCTCTTTGAGGTAGGAGGATTTTCTCCTTCAGAGCAGACTACAGAACGTTTAGTATGGTCTCAATTAAGTACAAATAATGAGCAAGAAGAGGTTTGGAATTTCGTTTTCGCCGGCGGCAGAACAGTCCAGCTGGTGCAGCTTGATGAAGAAATAAAAGGTTTAATGTGGACATACAATCAACTTATCCCTACGGTTAAAGTAGGCGAAGAGGTGTTGTTGGCAGCAATTGTAGGAGATAATACGGGTAATGGTATTCGGTCGCCAGGAATAATTTTTGACCAGGATGAAGGCGGTGTCGTTGCTCTTAAAGAATATGATTTGGCATATGTGTTGAAGGTAATCTTCTGGTAAAATGGTACATATTGAGCTCTGTCCGAAATATTGTGATAATTATGAATTATTGTTGATGAGCTGTCTTTGCTAGCGGCATTATTAACGGAAAGGTGACAATCTTTAACATAGCATTATTGATGCGAACTGCCTTTAACATAGCATTATTGATGCGAACTGCCTCTATTAATTTATTTTGAGAAAGGAGCTGTTAAGCGAGAATTTTCACTAGTAAAGATAGGACAGTTCATAAAAAAATGTTAGGGGTGTGAAAATTAAATGAGTGAAGAAAAAAGTCTACAAAATGAAAGAAATCAGCTTTTCAGGGACATTCACCAGGGTAAAAAACCAGCAAGAGTACCAATTACTGCCGGCATTTCTGTAGAAGCTGCTCTAGAAACACTGGGCTATTCTCTCAAACGTGAATTATACAGCCCAGAAAAGGTTTTTGAAGCTGCGGAAGAAATGGCACGTCGTTTTGATTCAGATACTTTACCGACAATGCCTTTCACGCAAGCTGCAGTATTTCGTTATGTTGATCAAAAATTTATGCAGCCGGGTGCCGATGGCTTTTTCCAGCATCCTAATATTGCTCCGTTGGAGTATGATGAGTATCCCGAGTTTATTAAGGATCCCTTTGAGTTTATCGTTAAGAAGATTCAGCCGCGTGTCTTTGGCATTTTGCAGGAGGATCCGGAGCTGGGTCACGTTAAGATCAAAATTGCCCGTGATGTGGTTGCTTCAAAGTTTGCCGGAATGGGAGAAACGTTAGTACAGAAATATCAACGGGCTAATGTTGAAGCACACTGTGCTTTGTTGTGGGCACCATTTGATTTCATTGCTGATTACATTCGCAGTTTTTCCACCATTTTAGTGGATATGAAGAGAAATCCTCAATGGGTCTTGGATGCTTGTGATGCGGTGTTGGAATATGAAATCAGACAGATTAAAAATACACCACGCCGTGGTGAAATTCCCATCATTGGCTATCCCCTGCATATGCCGCCTTATATGCGTCCAGCTGAAGTGGAAAAATTCTGGTGGCCCAGTTTCAAAAAATTAATTATTGCTACTCAAGAAGCTGGGTTTGTACCTTCCATATACTGTGAACATAACTGGGACCCCCTTTTATATTTGTTAAACGATTTGCCCGGTACTGTGATGATTGGCTTTGAAGCTTCTAATCTTAAATTAGTTGCGCAAACAGTTTCAACCCGTCATATCTTTAGTAATGGCTTCCCGTCCATTCTGTTAAAAACCGGTACTAAAGAGCAATGTGTTGACGAAGCAAAAAGAGTCATTGATGAAATAGCAGGGGGCGGCAACTATATTTTTGCTACCAACAAGCCTGCCATTCGCGGTGCTGACTTTAAAACAGAAAACCTACAGGCTGTTATTGAGTGCCTGAAAGAGTACGGCAAATATTAAGCCGTAATTTACTGCTAATAAATAGTGAAAGGATGAAGCAAATGGACAAAAAATATGGTAGTGTTCTTTCACGCGAAGAATTGATTGAAAAATACAACTTGTCCGAAGATGACCAGGTATATCTTTTGGATATCTTTGAGGATATTGAAAAAGAGATATTTAGATTCTTATCTTATCACCTCTAAATCTATACTATGAGAAGAGATAAAAATAATAAATTGTACCACTTTTGCTGAAAAGGTGGTACAATTTTTGTGTGTTTTCCAACGTACAGGTTAGTAAATTAAAAAAACACTTTTTCGTTGATGACAGTTATAGCTTGTTGATATAGAATATTGAAGTGATTATCACATTATCGCAGGAGGAATGTTGTGAAGAAAGCTTTTCAGTGCGTTAGCGGTTATATGGCAAAATGGCTCTCCATTGCCATTTTGGCCGGCTTGGGTGGAGGTCTATGTGCTGTACTGTTAAAAAAATCGATTCAGCTTGCAGCCGGCGTCGCAGGAGTGCTGCCGCTCTGGCTCACTCCTATGCTGGGCGGTTTGTTGGTCTGTTTTATTTATCGCTGGGATAATAAAGCTGCAGGTTTTGGCACAGACCACTATATACATGCTGTTAATGTCAAGCGTGGCCATCTTAAAGTAAAAAATCTGCTTAGTAAACTTGTTGCCACTGCCGTTACGCTTGGTTTTAATGGCAGCGGTGGCGTAGAAGGTCCGATGCTTGTGATTGGCGGCAGTCTTGCCGGCGCCATCTCCAAGATTCCTCTTGTCGCGAAGAATTTTTCGGAGGAAGATCAGCGTATCTTAACAATCTGCGGCGCAGCAGGTGCTGTCGGTGCCATCTTTCACTCACCATTAGGTGGAGGCATTTTTGTGGTCGAACTCCTTTATCGTTCGACTTTACATTATGCTGATCTGTTTCCCGCCATTCTTTCTTCAAGTATGGGATTTGTTGCCTATAGTATGTTGGCTGAAGCAGGACCGTTTTTTGATATTCCTGCTTATCTGCCAACGGTCGTAAATATACCTTACTTTATCTTGGCAGCTGCTTTAGCGGGCTTGGTTGCTCTGATTTTTATGGGCATTTTTGCCGCAGCACAAAAAGTATTTGCACATTTACCGTTAAACAATTATCATCCGCTGATAGGAGGGGTTATTACCGGTTTAGTTTTAATGTTAATGCCGTATGCCGGCGGCACCGGTGCCAATATTATTCAATACTTAATACTTAATGAAAGCAGGTTTATGTTTCTGCTCTTTTTACTGGCAGCTAAAATTTTGGCTACTTCAGCGACCGTTGCTTCTGGGGGAAGTGCAGGTCTTGTGATCCCGGCGCTGTTTATAGGTGCTATTGCCGGTAATTTCACAGCGCTTCTTATACCTGATGCCGGTCACGCACTGACTGCTTTATTAACGGTGACAGGTATGGCAGCAAGCTTGGCCGGTGTGGCCAATGTGCCTATAGCTACTTCTGTCATGCTGATTGAAATGGTAGGCTTAAGTATGGGAGTGCCTGCTTCGGTTGGCAGCATTATCGGCTATGCTATTGCGCGCAATAAAGTTATTTATAATCTGGATAATGGGAATCAGACAGACATTAAACTGCTGCGTGAAAAAGATTGTGAAAGAGGACACTAGAAATAAAAAAACATTAAAGGAGCAGCTTGATGCGGAGAAAAGACAGGGAAGTAACAGAAATCAGAGAGATTATTGAAATCATTGAAAAATGCGATGTCTGCCGCGTAGCACTTTTTGCTGAACAATACCCCTACATTGTGCCGCTTAATTTTGGGTTTATTTATGACGGAGCAATGCTGACTCTTTATTTTCACGGGGCTAAGAGCGGCACTAAGCTCGAACTAATTAAGCAGAATCCTCATGCCGGTTTTGCCATGGACTGTGCTCACCGCTTAATAGCACGTGAAAAAGCGTGTAATTATTCGATGGCATATGAAAGTGTCGTCGGTTATGGTGATATCGAGTTTGTCCTCGACATAGAAGAAAAACACAGGGCGCTGCGGCAATTGATGGCTCATTATGTGCCCGAGCAGGAGTTTGACTTTGACACGCAGGATTTGGCAGCAGTTACAGTGTTTAAATTGATTGTCAGGCAGGTTACCGGCAAGCGTGTCACGGTTAGCTAAAAAAGGAAATTGCATGCGGATGTAGAATATTGAAGTTTAAAAATAAAAAAGCATTATACTACGAGGAGATTTAGATGATCGAGATTAGAGAACTTACCAGAGATGAAGAAATTGTTAACACTGTCTCACATGGTGTTGGTATTTGTTTGGCGGTTCCTGCTTTCATACTGTTAGTAAAGTATGCCAGAAGTTATGGTGATTTGTGGCACCTGATTTCTTTCACTGTTTTTGGGGCAACGCTGGTGATGCTATATACTGCCTCGACTCTTTACCACGGATTCCCCAAAGGTGAACTAAAGAGAAAGCTGAAAATTTTTGATCATGCCTGTGTTTATCTGTTAATTGCCGGCACCTACACACCCATTACGCTGCTGGCTTTAAGAAACACTCTTGGCATAACTATCTTAAGTATTGTCTGGCTAGCAGCTGTCACCGGCATTATTGTTAAAATATTTTACATTAATAGAAATGTTGTTCTGTCAACTCTTGTCTATGTTGGTCTGGGAGGGCTGATTCTCGTCGCCATCAAACCGCTGCTGGCAGCGCTAAGCAGCACCAGTTTCCGCCTCTTGGTGCTGGGAGGAATCTTTTATGCCGTGGGAACCATATTTTTTGCACTACAAAAAATAAAACATAACCACGGTATCTGGCATCTTTTTGTCTTAGCCGGGAGCATCTGTCACTTTTTTACCGTTCTATATTTACTGCCAAATTTTTCGGGCTAGACAGTATAACAACTAATAACCGTACAGTTATTTGCAAGCAGCTGAGAAAGTACCGGAGAATAAAAACAGACCCCGCAGTTAATGTGGGGTCTGTCACTTTAAAAGGATTCATAAAGCACAAAGTCAGACATTGGTTTACGCTCCTGCTCATGTCTGTCTGCAGCTTTAACCGGGCCTGCAGCATAACCGATGCCCAGGATGTTAATGGGTTCCACTTCCGCCGGTATAGCAAATTCATTTCTCAGCACAATAGGGTCAAAGAAACATACCCAGATTGAGCCGAGACCAAGTTCGGCTGCCTGCAGCATCATATGGGTAGTAACAATGGTGGCATCAATATCGGCAGCATCTTTACCATCAAATGGTCTTTTCCAGCTGCTCTGGTGATCAGCACAGACAAGCATTGCCAACGGGGCGCCGTAGACATTTGCTGCCTTCTTTAGTTTCTCCAGGCCTTCTGCTGATTGAATGACAACAATGCGCTGGGGTTGCTTATTAGCAGCAGTAGGTGCTACTCTGCCGGCTGATAAAATCAGATCAAGTTTTTCCTGCTCAACCGGTTTGTCCTGATATTGACGTACAGAACAACGCTTTTTTGCCAACGTCAAAAAATCCATAACTTCAACCTCCCCGATTGTTAATCTTTATCATAGTATACCAAATTGTCAGGTTAAGACAATTAGTTTTTATTATTTAATTGCAGATGTGCCATTTGTTGGTGTAGAATAGAAATAAATATTAGCAGTTAAAGGAGAACAGCAATGAGGCATGTTTATACCGGCAAAACTAAAGATATTTATGCTTTAGCTGATGGAAATTATCTGCTTAAATTTAAGGATGATGTTACCGGCGAAAACGGGGTATTTGATCCGGGAGCCAACACTGTAGGTTTGTCCATTGCGGGCGCGGGGCAAGCCGGTTTGAAACTAACCAAGTATTTTTTTGAATTACTTAATAAAAAAGGTATACCAACCCACTTCATCTCAGCCAATATTGATGATGCCACTATGATCGTTAGACCGGCAGAAGTGTTTGGTCAAGGCTTGGAAGTAATTTGTCGCTACAGGGCAGTAGGTAGTTTTTTGCGCCGCTATGCAAATTACGTAAGGGAAGGCCAGCCCCTGGACGCTTTTGTTGAGATAACGTTAAAAGATGATGCGAAGGGCGACCCTTTTATTTCGGAAGATGCGCTGGTTATGCTGGGTATTCTTTCCTCTGCAGAATACCAGACCCTAAAACAACTGACTAAAACAATAGCTCAAATCATAAAAGATGATCTGGCAGCAAGAAACATTGAACTGTACGATATCAAACTGGAGTTTGGCAGAATTGACGGTCAAATAGTGCTCATTGACGAAATATCAGGCGGTAATATGCGGGCATATCAAGATGGAAAATATCTGCCACCTTTGGAACTGGCGCAGTTGGTATTACATAATTAGTAGAACTGATAACCCCGCTTACAGGCAGCGGGGTTACTTCATTCTAGCATCCAAAAAGGATAAATTTTTGCAAAACGAAATAACTATGGAACGGGAAGCTAAAAGTACAAATTCTGTGTGGGCAGAACTGAGGAAGGAGTGGGACAATGAGTGAGCTTACAGCAATTGAGATTAAAGACTTAATCAAATCATATGGCCCCGTGCAGGCTTTACGTGGTGTCAATCTTACCGTTAAAAAAGGTGAGCTGGTTGGCTTTCTCGGCCCCAATGGGGCAGGGAAGACTACCACCATTCGCTGCCTGCTCGGTTTAATCCGACCACAGGCAGGTACCATGCGAGTTTTCGGTCTTGATCCGGTGAAAAACTCGACAGCAGTTCGCGCGCGTATTGGCTATCTGCCGGGCGAGCTGCATTTAGACGGTAATCAAAGCGTCAAAGGGGCTTTGCAGTATTTTGCTGACTTACGCCGGTGTAACACTGACTGGAAATATGTTAATCAATTAACAGAAAGACTGGAATTACACCTCGACCAACGCATCAAAAATCTATCCAAGGGCAATAAGCAAAAAGTAGGGATAGTGCAGGCTTTAATGAGTAAACCGGATTTGCTGCTGTTAGATGAACCAACCAGTGGGCTTGATCCTCTCATGCAGCAGGAAGTTTATAAACTGCTGCATGAGGCTAAAGCAGCCGGTACAACAATCTTTTTTTCTTCACATATTATCAGTGAAGTTGAAGCTATCGCTGAGCGGTTAGTCATTATCCGTGACGGTGTCATCATAGAAGAAGCTGCTCCCGAACAGCTTGTAAATATGAAGCTGCGGCGCTACCGTATTCGCTTTCGTAAAGCGGTGCCACCTGTGGAAATCATTAATCTGGCAGGCGTCACCCTTATCGATCAGCCAAACGAAAATGAAATAATTCTACAAATAGAAGGGGAAGTAGATCAGCTAATTAAGACACTGGCATCATATCCTGTCAGTGATCTGCAGTCAGAACACTTGTCGCTGGAAGAAGTCTTTCTGGCCTACTATCAAGGGGCAAAAGGAGGGAAGCATAATGTGGGCTGAATTTAAACACACCTTACGGCGTATGCGCTGGCAAATCTGCGGTTGGCCCTTTGGCATTATCCTCTATGTACTGCTGATGGTGTTTTTCTATCCGAACATGGCAGAGATGGGTGAGATGCTGGATCAGTATCTCGCCATGTTTCCGGAAGCTATGCTGGCATTTTTTAAAAACATCTCCGCTATCAACACTCCGCTAGGTTATCTTGATGTTTACTTTTTTTCCTATATGCACTTGATAATTGGTATCTTAGCAATCAGTGGCGGTGCAAATTTACTGGTCGGGGATGAGGAAAAGGGACTGCTTGACTTGGTCTTAGCGCAGCCGGTTAGCAGAACCGGCCTCTTTTGCGGAAGATTACTGGCTTTATTTACAGCACTGGCAATCATTTTGTTAACGGGCTGGTTAAGCTGGGCAATCCCGGCAGAGAGGGTCAGCTTAAACTTAACTTGGGCACAGCTGCTGCGGCCTTTCATATCACTCTTTGCAGTATTAGTGCTTTTTGCCGCCCTTGCGTTATTTTTCAGCCTGCTGCTGCCGGCAGTACGTCTTGCCAATATGCTTACAGGTGCACTGTTGGTAGGTAATTATTTACTAATGGGCTTGTCAAATCTAAATGATAAGCTGCAGCAGGTCCTGAAGTATACTCCTCTTAACTATTATCAGGGCGGTGCGGCTGTTGAAGGCCTTAATGGGAGTTGGTTGTTCGGTTTGTTGGCGGCTGCAGTGTTGATCACCGGGGTAGCATGGGTATTGTTTCTACGGCGTGATATACGGGTAGGTGGTGAACGCAGCTGGACGCTTTCTGCCTTAAGGTTGCCATCCCGTGCTAAGTCAAGTTAAAATGTAGCAAGAAGGTTAAATGTGGCTGAAGGCAGAATAATCGATGTATTACTAATTAGGTCAATGGCTGGCCGCTAGCAATCATCAAAGGAGGGCTGCAGCAATGGACAATCTTGCTGCCGAGAAAATAGCAGGTATTAAACAATTGGCAGAGTTTTTATTACAGTCAGACTATGCGCTGGTTCTTACCGGAGCAGGGATGGATACCGAGAGCAACATTCCGGATTTTCGGGGTAAAGACGGTCTGTGGCAGAATATTGATGCCCGAGTCGTCGCAGATATCAATACAATTCGGCAGAACTATAAAGTATTTCATCAATTCTATAAAGAGCGATTGTCAGCGATGACTGACGTCTTACCGCATGCCGGTCACTATGCTTTGGCAGAGCTGGAAAAGAAGGGTATCATCAAAGGTATAGCCACTCAAAATATATCCGGATTACATTTGAAAGCAGGCAGTAAAAGAGTATATGAACTGCACGGGGATTTAAAGAAGGTTTTTTGTGATAATTGCGGAGCACCGGCTACTACCCAGGAATTATATGAGATGAAGCCATGTTCTGCCTGCAGTGAACTTGCGTTAAGGCCAAATGTTGTCTTCTTTGGCGAAGCCCTGCCTGCTGATGTCTGGAATAAGGCAGTTGCTGAGATCAAAAAATCAGATCTGCTGCTGATCATTGGTACCAGCCTTGAAGTAGCCCCTGTTAATCAACTCCCTTATCTTACTGCCGGAAAGACTGTTTTTATCAATGCTGAAGATGTTGGCCATAAGTTTGATTTAACGATCATCGGTAAGGCCAAAGAGATTTTGAGCGAAACCATGAGGTATATCAATGCTTAAAAGTCAGTGGGGCTGCAGCTGCTTGTACTGCGGAAAGACAGATAAATGCACAGCAAGTCTTGTTTCTTTTAACATGACAGGCTATAATTAGGCATAGGGTCAGTTCGATGTCATGCCTTTGGAAACCGGAAAAGGAAGTGATAGTTCTCATGGGCGGCTACGAGAGCATGAAAATGTCCGATTTGGAGCAAAAATTACAGCAGCTGCGGGAAGAACTTGAGGAGTTAGAAGAAGAAAGGACAATTGTTTTAGGCCAGACCGGTCTCCACCTGCCGGGTTCTACTGTAAAAAAGTATGAGGCGGAGATTAATCATATAAAAAAACAGATAGAAACTGTGGAGAATCTGTTAAATGAAAAGGGCAGCAATTAAGACAGGGAACAATAGAGGCAGCAGAGCAGCTAAAGAAAAGAATTTATAGCAAAATTTTAAGAAGTTTGATAAATCTGCTATGTTATTTTTGCAGATTATATGATATTATGTATTTGCTATGTTCAATTATTGTGGTTGATTTTTTTTGCGTTAAGATATTAGAAAATTATAAACTATAAAAAACATCACAACAGATAGAGTTGTAAAAAGACTCAAAGCTGTTGCTGTGAGGGAGGTGAGGCAGAAATATCATCGCAGTTGATTTCAGGGAGGTGAAAAGAAAACATTTCTCAGCCGATGCTGAACTAGTTGTATTTTTTAACCTGCATAACAATCTTCACTAGGCACTATTACAATTGATACATTAGGAGGAGTATTATGAGTAATAAGTTAACACAAAAAGAAGTTAACATGTATGGTTTTTATACCTTAGCTTCTGGTTTAGGTAACGCCGTACCAATGAACTATATTACAATGTTCATGACTGACCACCTGATGATTAGTGCTGCAGTGGTTGGTACGCTCTTATTAGTTGCTCGTATTATTGACTTTGCTGTCAGTTTGGCAGCCGGACCTATTGTGCAAAACTCGAACCTAAAGTGGGGGAAATATCGTTCCTGGCTGTTGATCTTACGTTGGGTAGTTTTTACCGGTGTATGTCTGCAGTTTGTTAACACCTCTGCACTACCCTTAGCGGCAAGACTTGCCATCGTTGTTGTTGGTTACTTTGGCCTGCACTTATCAATGAACTTCCTGGCACTTGCCCAGGTAGGGGTATTGGCTGCGATGGCCGGTTCATCCATGGAAGATAGAGCACGTCTTTCCGCCCGTTCAGTTCAAGCGCAAACATTAAGTGCTATTATTACTTCTGCTTCAGTTGTGCCTTTAATTAACTTCTTCACACCAAGAGTCGGCGCTGCTAACGCTTATATCCTGGTTGCGGCACCATTCTCCTTTATCTTTGCTATTGGTGCCGGTGTTCTTGCTAAAGCAGCAGAACCATATGATACTCAAGAAGCAAACAGACCGGCCAGACCGGGTTCTGCTCCCACTTTGGGAGATATGCTCAACTCAGTTGTTACCAACAGTCAGCTGCTGGTCTATATCCTGGCACAAACACTTTCCATGATTGCCATGATGGGTTCAATGGGTATTGCCACATATTATTTCATGTATGTGTTAGGCAACTTTACCTTAATGGCTGTTTCCATGACTGCAACCACAATTTTTGGTTTCTTTGCCGCTTTAATTGGTCCCCGCATTGGTCACAAATTAGGCAAAAAGAATGCTATTGTCTTTGGCTTATTCGGAAGTGCACTTGCCAGCGTAGCTATTACCTTCTTTGCCAGTTCATCCGCGGTTGTCTATGTAGTTATTTCCTGTGTAAGATCAATTTTTATGTACAGCTACACCTGCTTTGGTCCTAACTATGTAATTGACGCTGCGGAATATGGTTTCTATAAAACAGGTAAGGATAACCGTACAGTAGCCATGGCCATGAACAATATTCCGATTAAAATCGGTTTTGCCCTTGGTGGCGCTGTCGGTACCTTCGGTTTAGCCCTGATTGGTTATCAAGCCGGTATGACGGCTACCCCCGAATTTATCACCAAATTCATGTGGATTTTCGGTGGTATTCCTGCAGTCTGCTACTTCTTAGCTAGCCTGGTTATGTTATTTGGTTACAAGATTACAGACGAAGAGGCTGCTATGTATGCCAGAGAGAATGCTGCCAGACTCGCAGCAGCTGCTGAAGCACCAAAAGCATAAGGATAATAAATTATCCGGTAAACTATTAAAGCCTGCTGTTCATAATGAACAGCAGGCTTTTTATATTGGATAGTAAAGCCGTATTGAAACAAAGTTAATTACACAATTATCCAAGTTCATTAATATTTAAGTAAAATGACGAATAAGATTAGTAGGGGAGGTGGGAGAAAGAAAAATGCTGCGCTGCTGAAGTAGAAATGGGGAAAAATAGAGGGAGGGAAAACAATGAGTGGTAAACTAACACAGTCCGAGATTAATAAGTACGGATTTTATACCTTGGCTGCCGGTTTAGGTAATGCTGTGCCCATGAGTTATATTACTATTTTTATGACGGATCATCTGATGATAAGTGCGGCAGTAGTAGGTACTCTTTTGCTGATTGCCCGTATTCTCGACTTCGCCGTTAGTTTAGCTGCCGGGCCCATTGTGCAAAGATCCAATTTAAAATGGGGTAAGTATCGTTCATGGCTCATTATTTTACGTTGGGTTACTTTTATTGGCGTTTGTCTTCAGTTTGTTAATACCTCGTCACTACCCTTACCGGTAAGGTTGGTTATTGTTGCTGTAGGCTACTGCATGCTGCACTTCTCTATGAACTTTACTACATTAGCGCAAACCGGCCTGCTCATGTCAATGGCAGGTACGTCGATGGAAGACAGAACAAAACTTGCCACCAGATCTATCCAGGCTTCAACCATTGGGACCATTATTACTTCAGCCTCAGTTGTACCTTTAATCAACTTTTTTA
>FZPS01000204.1_pt122 | contig 13251 bp, 11 predicted proteins | sample 1817821 | NCBI WGS metagenome assembly FZPS01 (sample SAMEA104158645, study PRJEB21678) | metagenome | place: Germany | collected 2015-04-21 | reverse complement strand
GGTTCCTCCTAATTAACAGTCTCGCCCGACAGAGGTTGTTGTTTCAGACAACATTAAAAGACCCCGCCGGAGCGGTCGCCGAATTATGATACGACAGAAGAGACATCGATGTCAAACGGCATTTTCCGCCATGAACCGCGGACGAGCTGCGAGCTGCGGTACGCTCACTTCGGCAATAGAGCAAAGATTCCCTTAAATCTGCGATTTAAACACTACGAACTGCGTAGTGCATGTGCCGAACCGACTAAAACGATTCAATTTGAATGATGAAGTCATCCGGCGGCGCATTTAAAAGTGCCATCGGATGACCATCATATTATCCTTAAGGCAGGAGTAGCTCGATCGCCTTGGAAAGCTGCGTATCCTCTTCACGCGTCATGGAGCTGATCGGCTTACCCGCCGCTTTCTTCGGAATCTCGACAACGTAGTCAGGCTCGAGCCCCACGCCTTCAACCGATTCGCCATTTGGCAGGTAATACGCGAAATTGGTTACTTGGATGGCGGATTTATCAGGCAACTGTATCGTCACCGTTCCGACACCCTTCCCAAAAGATTTTTTCCCGACGATCACCGCTCGCCCGTAATCACGTAAAACGCCCGTGAACAACTCGCTCGCGCTTGCGGAGTTCTCATTGATGAGGACGACGAATTTCATATCTTCCGGAAGGGCGGTAAATTTTTTCGTCTTCCAGACTTCCGTATATTCTTCTCCGTCTTCACGTCCTTTGAGAGAGGCGACTTCCACAGGCGGCAACAAGACATCTAGCATATCAATGCATTCATGTGCGTAGCCCCCGCCATTATTTCTCAAATCAAAGATAAAAGACTTAGCTCCCTGACCCAGAAGGTCGCTGACCGCATTCTCAAAATTTTTCGCGACGTTTCCCGAGAACTCTGATATCTGTACGTAGCCGATTTCACCCTCCAGCATACGTGAACGCACGGAGACATTTGTAATATGCTCACGCGTGAGCTCAATCGTCAATTCTTCGTTCGTCGAAGAACGGAAAACGACAAGAGTAACAACTGTCCCCTCTTCTCCTCGCACAACAGCTGCCAGCTGTGCGACATCTTCAAATGTCGATGCATCGATCCCGTCAACCTGCCGGATAATATCGCCTACATGCAGACCGTCTCTTTCAGCCGGCCCTCCGGGAATCAAGTCGTTGACGATGTAGCGGTCGCTCTGATCGCGCATGACAATGGCTCCTATACCTACGTATTCGCCCCGCATTGTATCTTCAATCGACTCATAGTATTCGGGAGTGAGGTAGAACGTATAGGGACTGCCCATTTGACCGACAAGACCTTCGATCATCTTATCGATCATTTCGCTGTCCGTGAACTCCTCGTAGTAATTATCTCGAAGGTAGTTATAGGCAGTGACAAACTTTTCGAGGGCGTCTTTAATGCCTTCTTGATCTGCGAAAGTAATTGATAGACCGTCACGCGAGCAGACAATTCCCGGGACGTCTTTTGCGGCGGGTTCAGTACTAGGAGAAGAAATTGTCGAGTCGGGTCTTGTCGTAACAGCCGGATCACCGCCATCAACTACATACCCAAACAATACGAAGCCTATGCCTACGGTTGCCAGAAAAGTCAGGGATGCCGTTAACAAAACCGCGAAAAAAACAGGCCATCGGCATGAAGGTTTCTTTTGATAACTACCCGGCGTACCCGGTGTCATGCCGGGGCCTGCAGATGAGTATCGCTGAGACGGCCACGAAGAATAATCGTCGTGATGTATATAACCTCTCTGATCGGGAAACTGGCCCCCAACGTACTGTCTTTGCTCGTAAGGAGGCTCGCCTCGCGTTGTGCCATTAGCGGGCTGTTCTGCCGGTCCTTCATAATTATTCTTTTGCTCATCCATATAGTGCACCTATTTAAAATGATTCAGAACTTTACTTCCGCGAAGGTCACGTTGAGAACGTGACCACGCACTCATATCATCATACCACTGCCCATTAAGAACTCGAACAGGCACTAATCGCCGTTATTCTTGCAGGGAATGCCTACAAAACAAACGCAACCATGCATTACCATGATTGCGTACCGTATCTTATCGATAGATAAGCCGGATAAAAGTCCGATCTCCAAGTCATCACTGCCACATACGGCGGCGAAAAATGTTATTTAACCCACTTGAAATATTGCATCGGGTTGACGGGCGTACCGTTGATACGAACTTCAAAGTGCAGGTGAGGACCTGAGGAACGCCCCGTATTGCCCGTGTAGCCAATCACTTGTCCGGCCTTTACTTTCTGACCCGTGTGACAATTGAAATTGCTCAGATGAGCGTAGCGCGTCTGTGAACCGTCATAATGATTGATCACGATCATCTTTCCATATGCCCAATGATATGTACTACCTGGCCAGCCGACATAAGTGACAACGCCATCCGCCATCGCCACAACGCGCGTCCCTCTCGGACACGCTATATCTGTCCCGTAGTGAAACCTACCGTATTTCGCACGCCAACCGAAATGGGACGACACATTATGCACCCCGGGGGTAGGCCAGATATAAGGCCCCGTGCCGACATAATGAGAACCCGTGGCACTGGAAGCCCTCTTTGCCGCATCTTCAATTTCGATCGCTTTAAGATTTCGCTCCGCGCTCGTCTTATCTCTCTCAAGCTGTTCCTGCTTTTGTTTTGTCAATTCCAAAGAATTTGATAACTTGCCGAGTTGTTTCGTCGCCAAAGCCTTTTCGTTCTTAATCTTTTGAAGAACGGCATCCGCTTCATCGACAAGTCGCACCATTTCATCATACGAAGCTTCCGCATCCTGTTTCATCTCCTCTGCAAGGGCGGCAGCTGCTTCAAGCTCGGCTAAGGCCTGCTCGTCGGCATTAGCGATAATTCTCATGAGGCGAATCGTTGTAAAGAAACTATTGAGGCTAACCGCTGTAATCAGCATCTCAAAAACGGATTTTTGATTCCACTCGTACATTCGAGCAATTCGTTGCTCATACTGAACAGTCTTCTCTTCGTAATCGTTTAACGCATTGGCATACCCTTGTTGGTACATTAGCATCGCTTCCAGCGCAAACTCCTTCTGTTCAAGCGCCTCGTCATAAACTTTGCGTTGTTCCTCGGAACGATTTTCGAGATATGCAAGCTCACCACTCAACGTCTTCTGGCGATTCGCCAACTTTTCGCGGTCACTTTTTATCGTCGCCAATTGATCCTTGATACCTTTGAGCTTTGCTTGCGCTTGGCTATACTTGGACGACGTCGCCTCGGAACGAGTGGACAAAGGGGCAAAACCGAGCGACAGAGTCAAAGCAATAAGAACTAACGCCAACAGCCGTGTCAATAATTGTTTTAACGTCGTTTTCTTAAACATGCCAACTCCTTCGCAACAATCGGAAAATTAAACCTTGGTATTACATTGTAACATACCAGGCATCTTAACTTCCAGACAGAGAATATGACAATGTTATGACATCGTCCGCGCAGCTGAATGCCAAAGTAACTTGGACAGTGAGAATCGCGGGTCGTCCAGTTTAATTTGGCAAGTCGGCTGTTCTGTTTACTATGACACAACATTCATTAATCTGTGTAACCTTTCCGCTATACTTTTTGCAACAAGAGAACGACGCCTCGGCATAGTCCTCCTGCTAGGAGGTTTCTATGTCAAAGCACAAACATCTGACGATGGAGGATCGTCAAAGGATCATGCAGAAGCTTAATGTTGAATGCTCGTTTCGTAAGATCGCCAAAGATCTTGGCAAATCGCCCACGACGATTTCTCAAGAAGTCAAAAAGAACCGTACCGTTCAATGCTCCGGCACCCATGGATGGCCGCATAACCCCTGTCGCCATCGGAGGAACTGTCCTGAAAGGCTGCTTTGCGGAAAACTGTACTGCAAGAAAATGAGCTGCGCGTACTGTAAAGAAGGATGCTCGCCACGCTGCCCGTCCTTTGAGCGTGAAGACTGTCCAAAGCTGGAGAAGCCGCCGTATGTCTGCAACGGATGTAAAACGCGAAACAAGTGCACGTTAGTCAAGTTCTTCTATATGCCTGCCATCGCACACAACCGTTATCGAGAGACCTTGTCCGTCTCACGCCAAGGATTCTCTTTCGAACCGCACGAGATCGAGCTCATCGATGCGTGCATCTCGCCCGCGCTCAAGCGCGGACTGTCTCCGTATAGCGCGTGGACGCTGGCGAAGGACACCGTACCGTGCTCTGTACGGACTCTCTACCGTCTGGTCTCGGCTAAGGCTCTAAGCGTTGACAGTTTCGACCTCCCTTACAAAGTGCGCTATCGTCCGCGACGCAAGGTCAAACGACACAAGATCGACCGCGATTGCCGTAAGGGCAGGACGTACAGTGATTTTCTTCAACACATGGAGGATGAGGGTGAGCCGGCCGTCGTAGAGATGGACACAGTCGTCGGAACCGTAGGAGGCAAGGTCATTCTGTCACTTTACTTCCGAACATCCTGTTATCTTCTCTTATTCCTCCGTGAGAGGAACACAGCGCAATCTGTCATCGACATCTTCAATCGGCTCGATGAGACGTTGGGAAGAGAGCTTTTTCAAAAGCTTTTCCCCGTGTTACTCACCGACAATGGCTCGGAGTTCTCTAATCCCCGCGCCATTGAGTTCGACTCACACGGCGGCCAACGCACTCGACTTTTCTATTGTGATCCTGGTGTGCCAAACCAGAAGGCGGGTGTAGAAGGCGCACAGAAACATTTGAGACGTATTCTCGAAAAGGGATCATCGTTCGATCACTTGACACAAGAGAAACTCAATCAGGTCATGGCTCATCTCAATGGTATGAACCGAAAGAAGCTGAACGATATCTCACCCACCGATTCGTTCAGCTTCCTCTTTGGTCGGGAAGTTCTATCTCTCTTAGGGATACCGGAACTTCCACCCGATCGGGTTTCGTTGAAACCCTGTGTTGCCGACTAAAAACAAGAGCGACAACACCTAATTTTCTAAGAAAGGAGGTCTAGTCGAGAGCGTCGTTCTCTTCCAAAACACCCGTCCAACTTAACTTGCCAAAAAACAAGTTTTGTACGATGGGCTTGCTTAATCTCGCCTGTCTTTCCCTTCTATGACTCTATTCTACCAGCTTTTACTCACTTTTAGTAACATTCAATACAATTCTAAACCTCGATCAGCGCAGTATTTGAGTCAATTCTTGAATAACTACTCTACTGTCCAAGTTACTTTGGCATTCAGCGACATCGTCCGCGCACGTGACGGACTGTCGTCTCTCTCTCCCACTGACAAAATCCGTATCATCGGTCCGGCACAAAAAGTGTTACACTTTGGCGTATTTGCGGACGGAAACGGCACTAATGACGGTACAGAGCGTTACCCCTACCAAAAGGTTAAGCAAAAAAAGGATGAGCGTTATGCGCCCCGTCGGCAAAAGCGCATAACGGGAAGCGCCCAGCGTCATCGAACCCAGCGAATCAGGTGAGAACTTCTTAACAAGTTCATTGTAGAGCAACGACGCGAATAAGCTGGCTAGAAGCGCGCCGACCATACCGATTGTTGCGCCTTCAACGATGAAAGGAATGCGAATATACTTGTTCGTCGCGCCGATATACTTCATGATGTTGATCTCTCGAGAACGTGACAATGCCGCAATCCGTACAGTATTAGCCATAACGACCGTCGCAATCAACGTCAAGATGATAAAAACGATGATCCCGACGCGCGATGTCCCTTGTTTGACGTCATCGAGGAAAGCCATCAAGTGTGACTCCATCATCACTTCATGGACTGCGGGTAAGTTTTCAACCTCCCGTTTAAACTCATCTCCCGTAGCAGGATCATTGAGGCGAACGTTGATAGTATGAGGGATATACGTTTCATAGTCGAAACCCTTCCAGAGCTCTTCTTTTCCCAATTCATTCTTAAACTGCTCATAATTCTCCAAGGGGGTTCTCATCTCATACATTTGTACGAGTTCGCTGTCTATCAGATAGTTTTCGATAAGGTCGAGATCGGCTTGTTCGGCGCTCAAACTCATGGATATTTCAATCGGGGGTTGTTGAGAAGCGATCTTTGACAGATGATTGGCATTGAGAGAGAAAGCGACAAAAGCGCTCGTGAGAAATAGCATCAGCACCAGTGTCGTAATCGCAGCCATGGAAAGCAAGGGATGCCGGCCTAAACTCTTGAAGCCTGCTTTTATAGAATATCGCCACTCGTTATGCTTCATGATAGATCCTCCGGATGTTCGTCCACATCATTGCGCTCAAGACGTTTGCGAATGATGTTTTGAGAATGAGATGACGAATCTGTACGAGGCACGACATTGTCACCGATCGCGTTCTCCACGCTCAGCTCTTCCGATTGGGTCTCTTCAGCCGAATCTTGCTTGTTATTCAGCATCGCATTGCGAAGAACATGCATATCGTGCTGCATGGTCTCAACATCCATGGACTCATGAACACTCGTCTCTTCAAGCCGCTTCCTGAGCTGTTCCTTTCTCTCTCTCGTCCCGGGCCGACCCCGCCTCTCCGATTGATTCCTGCGGAGTTCGTCAAAGAAACCTTCACTCTGAAGATCCACCGTACGGCGTCTGGATTTTGAATCGTGTCTCTTCAGTCGTTCCTCGCGTTCCTGTTGGTCTACACGCTTTAACAGCTCCATCGCGTGATCGCCCTCGGCCCATTCCTCTTCGGACCGTTCGGTATCCGAATCCGTCTCTTGGTCGGGCAGATAGTAACCGAATCGCTCATCGCGTCTAAAATACTGACCGCAAACATCATCGCGAATAAGCACGCCGTCTTTCACTTCAAGTACACGCTTGTTCATCTTGTTGATGATCGTGCTATCGTGTGAGCACGTGATGATCGTTGTGCCGTTATTTCGGTTGATGCGTTCGAGGAGCGCCATGATGGATTCACCGTTGACCGGGTCGAGATCTCCCGTCGGCTCGTCGGCGATAATCAGATGGGGTCTATTAACGAGTGCTCGCGCAATACTCACGCGCTGTTTCTCACCGCCCGACAACTCGGACGGGTAATCATTGATTTTATTCCTCAGTCCTACGACTGCAAGAACGATCGGAACTCGTTGTCGTATTTTCTTTCTCGGTTCACCGATAATCTCCATGGCGAACGCGACGTTTTCACCGACTGTCAATGAATCGATCAGACGAAAATCCTGAAAGACCATACCGATTTTCCTTCTCAAGAAAGGAATCTGTCGTGCTTTAATCTGACCGACATTGAATTTGTCGAGAAGAACCTTGCCCGATGTAGGCCGTTCCTCACAAGTCAAAAGCTTAAAAATCGTTGATTTTCCGGCGCCGCTTTCCCCGATAAAAAAGACGAACTCACCCTCTTCAATCGAGAACGAAACGTTGGAAAGAGCCTTGGTCCCCGTCTGATATATTTTCGTTACATCTCGAAATTCTATAAATGCCATCGCTGCCCCTTCGGTCGGAACGCTCTTCGTACGGACACAGGTTTTTCTCCCTATGAATCGGATCAGACCATCGGTAAGTAATCCTCCGTACCCAATTCCATTCCCATGCGTGCGTACCGAGTCACTTTGTTTTCCTCGACATAGGTGAGATAATCTCTGACCATCTCCGCCAGCTTAAAGAGAACGGCATCCTCGAAATTGCGAAGATCCAATCCCGTTATCTTCTCAACTTTGTCGAGACGGTACACGAGCGTATTTCTGTGGACGAAGAGCTGTCGCGATGTCTCGCTCCCGTTCAGGCTGTTCTCGAAGAATTTTTCGATCGTCAACAACGTCTCGGGATCAAGCGCCTCGTACGTGCCCGGCTCAAAAACCTCACGGAGAAATAGCTCACACAGTGTAATCGGAAGCTGATAAATCAAGCGTCCCAATCCGAGATTGCAGTACATCATGACTTCCGGCGTCTTACTCCCGAAAATGTCACCGACGATCAGAGCTAGAGATGCTTCCTTGTAAGCCTTTGCCGTGTCTTTCAATGAAGAGAAATTCATGCTGACACCGAGTTTGACATCCGCCATGGCTTCTTCTTTCATATCGGCTACAAGCTTGTTGAAAAACGCTTCTCTCGTTTCGGAATTCTCTTCATCGGGAGTTTCGAGAAGAAGAACTAAATTCGCCTCATCCATGGGGAGGATATAATCATCTTCACGATCCCCAAAACGTGCCGTTAGCGCCTCATGGCAGGCCTTGAACTCATCCGGCTTTGTCCGCATGATGACCAAAAGTCGCCTGACATTGTACTTAACGCGATATTCGCGAGCCTTCAGGGGAATATCGCCCGGCAACTCGTTCTCAAGAAGAACATTTTTCAGAAAACTCAATTTCTGTTTATGGTCGCGTTCTTCAAAATCGTCAAACTGCTTCAGTTCCGCTTTAATCCAAAGGGAGAAAAGCTCCAAAATACCTGCCGAAAGCTCGTCCGCTCCATCGACAAAACAGATCAAACGTGCGCCGCCCGCGCGATCAATAACGCGATACGTGCGGTCGCCTGCAAATGATTGCGTATCACCCGAAGCGAGAAAAGCGCGGATCGCAGCGTCCTGCTCACCGACCAGTTTTTCATCGGAAGCCATGATGATGACACCCTTCTCGTCGGCAATACCGAGGACGCGATCTGGAGAGAGTGTCAATTCTCTAAGCTTTAACTTGAAATCTTTCATGTTTTCAAATCCTCATCTTCTTGATTGTTGCGTTAACGTCGCACATTAACGTAATAAGCCGATCATATAATGACTATCGCATTTTACCATATGGCGCGCCGTCGTCACCATAAAGAGACGTCGACGCGCCGTGACAGCGTATAGAATGAATCAATTCACTAGAACAGACCTGAAATAAGGCCGTTCTCATCAACATCAATCTTCTCGGCTGACGGTACTGCAGGCAATCCCGGCATCGTCATAACATCACCTGTCAATGCCACGATAAAGCCCGCACCCATCGATACTTTCAAGTTGCGGACAGAAATTCTGAAGTCCTTGGGTACACCGAGTTTTTGCGGATCATCCGAGAACGAATACTGCGTCTTGGCAATGCAAACGGGCAAATCGCCGAAACCGTGCTCTTTAAGCTGTCTGAGCTGCCTGACGGCAGGTCCCACAAAATCAACACCATCGGCACGATAGATGCGCTTTGCGATCGCCTCGATCTTCTCCTCAATCGTCGTATCCATGTCGTACACGAAACCGAGTTCTTCTTTATTCGGGAGATCACAGAGACGCACAACTTCTTCGGCGAGTTCGATGCCGCCGGCACCCCCCTTGCCCCACACTTCGGAGAGAGTCACGCGTACACCGAGCTTATCGCACTCTTCGCGCACGAGTTCGAGTTCTGCCTCCGTATCATCGGGGAAACGATTGATCGCGACGACGACCGGGCGCTTGAAAACTTCAACGACGTTACTGACGTGCTGAGTCAAGTTCGGAATTCCGGCTTTAAGCGCATCGAGATTCTCACCCTTGAGATCTTTTCTAGCTACACCGCCGTGCATCTTCAGTGCGCGAACCGTTGCGACAAGGACGATCGCGTCGGGTGCAAGACCGGCCGTTCTGCACTTAATATCAATAAACTTTTCCGCACCCAGGTCGGCACCGAAGCCGGCTTCCGTAATGAGATAATCGGCGTAGTGAAGTCCCATGCGCGTCGCCAAAATACTGTTACAGCCGTGAGCGATGTTGGCAAAAGGACCACCGTGTACATATGCAGGCGTCCCTTCGAGCGTCTGGACGAGATTCGGTTTCAAAGCGTCTTTCAGGAGCGCCGTCATCGCGCCTTCCGCTTTGACATCGCTACATGTCACAGGCTTGCCTTCATATGTATAGCCGATCACGATACGACCGAGGCGTTCTTTCAAGTCGGATAGCGAGGTGGCAAGACAGAAGACGGCCATCACTTCCGATGCAACCGTAATCTCAAAGCCGTCCTCACGAGGCACACCGTTGGCACGTCCGCCGAGACCGTTGACGATAAAGCGCAATTGGCGATCATTCATGTCAACGGCGCGTTTCCATGTGATTTGACGCGGATCGATTCCGAGAACGTTTCCTTTAATAATATGGTTGTCGATCATAGCGGCGAGCAAGTTATTTGCCGCTCCGATCGCGTGGAAGTCACCTGTGAAGTGAAGATTAATATCTTCCATCGGGACGACCTGCGAGTATCCGCCACCCGCGGCTCCGCCCTTAATGCCGAACACGGGACCCATCGAGGGTTCGCGAAGCGCTATCGTGCTGCGCTTACCGATCCTCCTCAAGGCATCCGCCAGACCGACCGACGTCGTTGTCTTGCCTTCGCCGGCAGGCGTCGGCGTGATGGCCGTTACTAAGACAAGCTTGCCCTTGCCTCGAGGCTCCCCCTTAAGCGCATCTAAGGACACCTTTGCCTTGTACTTTCCGTAATGTTCGAGATCATTAAGATCGAGCCCCGCTTCAACCGCGATTTCATCGATCGGACGCAAAACAGCTTCTTGGGCAATCTCAATATCCGATTTGTAACCCATATGACATCCTCCATAAGTGTATATTAGCCATGCCGGCTTATCATTCTATTAACAACGACCCTCACTGTTACGGTCATTATGGACATTATGACAGAATTCCACGTCAAGAATTCAGTCTTTGAGCATACGCTCGTTCCACGCGACATGCAAACCGTGATAGACAAACAACTCGGCGTTTACTCATCGACTTCGCAATCTTCATAAAGCCCACATGCCAAACCTTGAATATCCTCGAGCCACACGACACGCCCGTCTACGCGCACGAGTCCATCTTTTTCCATGCTGATCAATTCACGTGAAAAGGACGGACGCGGCATGGCGAGAAGACGTGCGACGACTTCTTTTGAAACAGGCAACTCTATGGACAACGCAGCAGGTTCGTCCATCGCCTCGCTAAGCAATTTACCCTCTCTATTGAGCTTTTCTTCAAGGAGAGACAAGAGATAACCGGATATCTTCAAGCGTAATGTCTTCTGCGAAAGAAGATGAATTCTATGATCCTGCTCGAGACTTCGGTCAGAAAGAAGCGCCAAGTAGTTGAGTAGTAACCGCGGGCTTTTCGAAATGAGAGTGAGTATGTCTTCACGGGACACCATCACTGTTTTCACGTGTGTCAATGCTTCGAGAGAGTATGAATATTGTTTGTGTGTCGAAAAAATCAGATCCTCGCCGAAAACAGATCCTTCACCCAAGAGTTCGAGCGTTGTAAACTCGCCCGAAGGCGTATATTTTTGGCGCGCAATCCTGCCCTCAACCACTATCCCGATCCCCTTGCAAAGGTCACCTTCCATGACGATCAACTGACCTTTCCAGAATGTGTGAATGGGTGTATTTATGCAGTGTTCATGGTAGACGCTGTGATCCAAGCCTGCAAAAAGCCGAGTTGATGCCATCGTTTCGCATATTTTTCTCATAGAAGTGATTCCCTCGATTCAGTACATATATACCCATTTAATAGAATAACAAATAACAAGCCGTTTGTCGTGTGAACCATTCCCCAGCATTGACGAAATTTGAAATCTCAATACTGGTAGAATTGAAGGAGAACGAGATCGATCGATAAGCCCTCTAGAAACTACAGAGAGATTACGTCGGTCGCCGAACAATAGAGAAAGTCACCGACTTACCGGGAAAGGCACCGGCAATCAATCTCTCACACAATCATACCCATTCAGGAGTGATTCATGAACACGACGCTATTTAAAAATGCCAAAGCCATTGTGACAGTGGATGGAGATGACCGCGTCTTGCTCGACGCGAACTTGCGCATCAAAGAAAACGCAATCGATTACATAGGATACGACGAGATTGACGCCGACCGCATCGTCGATGCGTCCGAACTCATCCTTTATCCCGGGCTCATCAACACACATCACCATTTTTATCAGACGTTTACGAGAAATCTTGCGCAGGTACAGAATCTGGAGTTGTTTCGCTGGCTTACGGCGCTTTATGAAATCTGGCGCCATTTAGATGACGAATGTATCTATTACAGCTCACTGACCGCCATGGGCGAGCTCGTTCGCTACGGATGCACCACGGCGATGGATCACCACTACGTTTTCCCCAAAGAAGGATCTGAACGATTTATCGATAGGCAGTTCGACGCGGCTGAAGCGCTCGGGGTTCGTCTCCACGCCGCACGCGGGAGCATGTCGAGAGGCAAAAGTGACGGCGGGCTTCCGCCTGACGACCTTGTCCAAGACATCACGACGATTCTCGAAGACAGCGAACGACTCGTGCGCAAGTTCCACGACCCCTCGCCATTTTCAATGAGGCAGGTATCTCTCGCTCCATGCTCGCCCTTCAGCGTGACAACCGAATTGCTGCGAGAATCGGCGCGTCTTGCGAGAAAATTAGGTGTCAGACTGCATACACATCTTTGTGAAACATACGATGAGGAGCAGTTCTGTCTCGATATGTTCGGGCAGAGACCGCTCGACTACATGGAGATTTGCGAATGGATGGGGGAAGATGTCTGGTATGCCCACGGCATTCATTTCAACAGCGATGAACTGCGACGACTTGCAGAAACGGGAACAGGGGTCGCGCACTGTCCCGTTTCCAACATGAAACTCTCGTCCGGCGTCTGTAAAGTACCCGAAATGATGCAACTTGGTGTCCCCGTCGGTCTCGCCGTTGACGGAAGCGCAAGCAATGACTGCTCCAACTTAATGGCCGAGATACGTAGCGCCTACCTGTTGCATCGACTTACATGGTCCGATAAAGCACCGTCAGGCTACGACATTTTAAAAATTGCGACAAAGGGGAGCGCGGCAATTCTCGGGCGAGATGATATCGGCAGTCTCGAAGTCGGCAAAGCGGCGGATTTATTCGCCATCGATACGTCTTCTCTGGAATTTGTGTGCGCGGAAAATGACGTCGCCAATCTCCTCGGTACCGTTGGCGTTTCCAAACCCGCGCGCTTTGTCTATGTCAATGGCGTACTCGTCTCGCATGACGGCATACTCATCGGGATCGATGAAGAAAATGTCGCCTATGAAGCTCGCAGGAGAGTCAATGGCATGCTCCGGAAGGCGGGAATGTAAACAGTTTTCTCTTCGCCACGCCGACGCAAAGCGGTCGATTCGATCGATGAGTCAACCGCTTTCTCTTGTCTTCAAGTAAAGTCATTTTTACCTTTTGTAAATAATCCGTTGTCTTGACAAAGCTTGAGGATATCGTTAGGCTGATATAAAATAGTATCAATATATATCAACTCGAGGCGGGAATGTATGGATCTAAAAGATTTTATGGAGATCTACAGAGACAATAATTCTGATAA
>FZPS01000027.1_pt301 | contig 13255 bp, 12 predicted proteins | sample 1817821 | NCBI WGS metagenome assembly FZPS01 (sample SAMEA104158645, study PRJEB21678) | metagenome | place: Germany | collected 2015-04-21 | reverse complement strand
AATAAACATCTGCAAACTTGCTATTACTCCTCTTAGTGCAGAAGGTTCAATATTTAGCTTTTTAAAAGTGACATTTTCTCTTGATAACAATGAGAGTATAAAAATAAAAACAATATACAATATAATGCAGATGATTATATTTAAGTATTTGGCACTGTTTTTTACCGGTCTTGAAACTATAAAACCATGCTTTGTTATTGTATGATATATTGCAGTGATTGGTATCAGCATAATAGCCGGCGCCATTTGAGGAAGTTTTACAGCCAAGCTGCTTAGCAGCACATCGGTAATGGACGCAAGAACAAGAGCCGATACAAAAGAAAAAAAGATAATACGCGACTGTGTTTTTATGCTTTTATCCGATGACTTTTGACCCCATCGCAGCACAAGCACCACTACTGTTATTGAATAACCGATATAGTATAAATAAAATATAAAGTCCCAAATGTTGTTCGCGGCTATGTTGCTCCAGCCAAATTCCGTACGATGAAGCTGATACGGCATCGGGTTAATACCGGATGGTACAGCAAAAGATAGTATTGTTACCGCAGCAGGCAAATACAGAATAAAATAAAACCACCATTTATTAAACCGTTTTATTCTTCCCGTAATAATTAATATAAAATGCAGAACAATGCTGTAGAACGCTCCCCAGCCAAGCGCCGAAACTCTCCTCCATATTTCGCAGGTTTCGGCATTATCGGCAGACGTTGCAAGAGCGAGCCCTGCGGACCAGATAACAACCGACATAATCGCGGCAAAAAAACACCGGTTCGCATGCGCCTTATGATTGTTTTGTAATACCAATATAGCTATGACCGCTGATATAATGCATACGGCAAAAAATAATACAGGAAACAGTGAAGTATAAATCATTATTAGACCCCCGCTGCATTAAGTTTGCTTCTATGTGAATTTTGCACGCGCTTAGGCATATTGCATAATGAGTTATTTGCTTAACCAACGGAAGAAATCACTTATCAATTCCAACATGCCGTATTTGTTAATTTACTTGCGGATTTACGTAACACTTAACAATTTATATATTACCCCGATAATTTGTTCACAAAACAAGCAGTTCCGTACGATTAATACAAATAGCCCATTTTTATAAATTAAAGTAAAAACAGCTTTTCATGACAAGAATCTTAATGTCATTAAAGCTGCTTTTTGATGAGGTTTATTAATTTATACTGCTTTATTATATCCAATCAACACAAACTACAGCATCTGCATTGCTTCATAAGCTTTTTTTACAATGTTCTCGGCTGTCAGGCCATACAGTTCAAGCAATTCGTTCGGTTTGCCGGATTTTCCGAACTTATCTTCAATTCCAACCATTTTTACCGGGACAGGATACTCGCTGCATACTACTTCCGCAACCGCACTGCCAAGCCCGCCTATAATTGTGTGCTCTTCGGCTGTTACAATACAACCTGTTTCCTTTGCGGCTTTAATAATAATTTCTCTGTCAATCGGTTTTATTGTATGCATATCTATTACTCTAACGTTCACGCCATCCTCTTCAAGAAGCTTCGCGGCTTCCAATGCATATTGAACCATTAAACCGTTTGCAATTATCGTAACATCGCTGCCGTCTTTTATTAATGTGCCCTTTCCAAACTCAAACCTGGTATTTTCGTCATGTACCAAGGGAACGGCTAAACGTCCAAGCCTTAAATAAACCGGACCAAAGTGTTCAATCGCCGCCTTTACGGCAAATGCAGTACAATAGGCATCGGATGGGCTTATAACCGTCATACCTGGTATTGAACGCATTAATGCGATATCTTCGATAGCCTGATGTGAGGCACCGTCTTCGCCTACAGATATTCCCGCATGCGTTGCGCCTATTTTCACATTCAGATTAGGATAACCTATTGAGTTTCTAACCTGTTCAAATGCCCTTCCCGCTGCAAATATCGCAAAAGAACTTGCAAACACAACCTTCCCGCATGTTGCCAGGCCTGCAGCTACACTCATCATGTTGCCTTCCGCTATTCCCATATTAAAATGGCGTTCGGGATACTTTTTCCTAAACATATCCGTCATTGTTGACTTTGATAGATCAGAATCAAGAACAATTATCCTTTCATCTTCTCCCATGGCAGTCAAAGCTTCACCATAAGCCACGCGTGTTGCTATTTTATCTGACATAAAACTCACCTTCCGTCTTTTCATAAAAATTAGGCTTATTATACTGCAAATCGCAATTCGATTAATTGCCGCCGTATATTTCGATTTATCTATAAATCATACTTCTAATGAAGCAATATACTCATCCAATTCAGCCAGAGCCCTGTCACGTTCTTCCTGCTTTGGCGCCTTACCATGCCAGCCAGCCTGATTTTCCATAAATGACACACCTTTGCCTTTAGTCGAATGAGCAACAATCATATTAGGTTTGCCTTTTTGTTTCTTCGCATTTTTAACCGCTTTTTCTATTTGCTCAAAATCATGTGCATCTATAGACTGTACATACCAGCCAAATGCTTCAAACTTTTCCGCGATAGGTTCCGGATTCATTACCTCCGTTATTTTACCATCAATTTGCAGCCCGTTATAATCAACAAAACATATCAAGTTGTCAAGCTTGTAATGAGCGGCCGCCATTGAAGCTTCCCAAACCTGGCCTTCTTCCAGCTCGCCGTCGCCCATCCCGACAAAAACATAATAATCTTTTTTATCAACTTTACCGGCCAGAGCCATACCGACAGCCGCAGACATCCCTTGCGCAAGAGAACCTGTTGACATATCAACACCGGGAACCGAGTTCATATTAGGATGACCTTCAAGATAGCTTTCCGTTTTCCTAAGTGTTGCAAGGTCTTCTTTCGGGAAGAAGCCCTTTTCAGCCAATGTGGCATACAAAACCGGAGCACAGTGGCCTTTTGACATAACAAACCTGTCCCTGTCAGGGTGCCGTGGGTCTTCCTTGTTAATTCTCATTTCCTTGAAATATAAATACGCCATAATATCGGTAATAGACAACGAGCCTCCTGGATGGCCGCTTCCGGCCGCACCGGTTGCTATTATGACTCCTTTTCTAATGTTTGCTGCCGTTTTCTTTAAAGCCAGAATTTCTTTTTGTTCCATAAACACAACCCTTTCTATAAAAATGCAAAACGCACAATAGTCCCTGTACCTTCTATGTAACATAGTAATTTTGAGAATGCAGGAAATCCCTTCCGTTACCTCAACATTTTTTAGTATACCCGAAATTTCTATATCAGTCCAGAGGTTTTAGTCTTTTTGGTGCGGTGTAAACCCCTCTCCTAACACTTCACGGACATCGGTCAGCAAAACAAACGCCGATGGATCTATTTCCTTAACTATATTTTTCACCTTATGAATCTCTTCTTTTTTTACAACGCATAAAAGAACCATATACGGATTCTTTGTATACATGCCCTTGCCATACATGCCTGTTACTCCTCTATTAACTTCTTTTATTAATTTGTCTGCAATCTCTTCAGATTTACGTGAAATTATCATAAGAGACTTTGAGAAATTTATACCTTCAAGGAATCCATCCATCGTACGGGCCGAAATAAAAAGAGAAACAACCGAATACAAACCCAGACTAAAGCTTTTAAAGGCAATTGCCGCAATAAGAACAACAAGCCCATCAAGTATTATAAGGAATTTGCCTACCTGTACCCATGGAAAAACCTTGTTTAACAGCACAGCGCCCATATCTGTGCCACCTGTTGTAGCGTCTTCACTTAAAACAAAACCAAGGCCTATTCCTGAAACAAAACCTCCTGCAAGGGAATATAACAAAAGATCATGTGATGCCGCGCTGCCGGGTAAGACAAGAAATAAACTTGTAAAGTTTGATATTAAGGGAGCTGTTATATCAATAAAAAATGATAAAACAAGAGCTCCGGCGAAAGAGCGTAATATAAATCGTCTTCCTTTAGCTTTTAAACCTAAAATAAACAAAGGTATATTTAAAGTGAGAATTGCGGCTCCTGCAGGAATCTTTCCATTCGTTACATGATAAAGTACTGTGGCTATACCCGATACGCCGCCCGGTGCTATTTTATAAGGAATTAAAAAAACATTGTATGCCAATCCAAGAATAATTGCGCCAAAAAGCAATCGAAGTATGGACACAGTTTTTTTTATTGCATTTTTCATTTTTTACCGTCCTTTTTTAAAAGCTGCAGCGACTCGGACAATATATATTTTTCTCCAAATAGCGCTAACTAAACAGTAAATTTAAAATAAAAAAGAAGTAGAATTATTTCAAAAAGAAAAAACCGGGGATCCCCCGGTTTTATTCCAATCCGTATTTCTTTTTAAACCTGTCTACGCGTCCGCCGGTATCAACAAATTTTTGTTTACCGGTGAAAAACGGATGACACTTTGAACAAATTTCAACACGGAGTTCCTTTTTTGTCGAACCCGTTTCAAATGTTTCTCCACACGCACATTTTACAACTGCCGTATTATATTCCGGATGTATACCTTCTTTCATGAATCTCACCTCTCTTGGTAAAATATCTATTCAAATGCAATCAATATCGCCCGCTTGATAAATAATTGTTCATAATACCGTTCTATGCCAAAATAACGGCCTATTTAACGGCATTAAAAAGCATATGCATAAAAGTGCCGAACGTTATTATATCACACACAATAGCGTAATGGCAAGCAAAAGAATTAAAGCGGAACGAAACTGAACTAAATAGCTCTTGAAAATGAAGCTATAGTTTACTTTTATTGTACAATAGTTCTTTAAAATATTGTGCGTATGTACGGCAACTAATCTGAAAAGCCATTCGGATGGGTTGAATGCCAGCGCCATGCACTTCTAATAATTGTTTCCAAATCATTATAGCGCGGAGTCCATTTTAATTCACGTTTTATCTTTTCAGACGATGCCACGAGTACGGCGGGATCTCCCATTCGCCTTTGCGTTATTTCGGCAGGTATCGGGTGTCCCGTAACTTTTCTCGCCATTTCAATAACATCTTTTACCGAAAATCCCTTCCCGTTTCCAAGGTTGTAAATACCGCTTCCTTTTCCTTCCCTCAGACTGTTCAGCGCTAATATATGCGCATCCGCCAAATCGGTAACATGGATATAATCCCTTATGCATGTTCCATCCGACGTGGGATAATCATCCCCGTATATTTGGACAGCAGCCCTCTGCCCAAGCGCTGCTTGCAGGACAATTGGTATCAGATGGCTTTCAGGCTCATGATCTTCGCCGATACTCCCGTCAATATGCGCACCCGCCGCATTAAAGTAGCGCAGGCTCACATATTTAATCCCGTAAGCCTTTTCACACCATAGAAGCATTTTTTCAATGGCAAGTTTTGTTTCGCCGTATGGATTTGTTGGTTGTGTTTTGTCGGTTTCAAGAATAGGTACGTTTTCCGGCTCGCCGTATACGGCAGCGGTAGATGAGAAAACTATAAACGGTACTTCATACCATTTCATTTTTTCCAGCAGATTCATTACGGATACCACATTGTTTTTATAATAATCAAGAGGTTCTGACACACTTTCTCCAACTAAAGAGCTGGCCGCGAAATCAATAACCGAATCTATTTTGTTTTCACTGAATACACTGTTGAGAAAACTGCTGTCCCTTAAATCCCCGTGATAGAATTTACATTTGCCGACGGCTTCCCTGTGACCTTTAACAAGGTTGTCAACAACCACAACCTCTTCACCATTTTCAACAAGTTCAGCCACAGTATGGCTTCCGATATACCCGGCTCCGCCTGCTACCAATACAGCCATTTTATGCCACCCCTCACTTAATAAATTATTTCTCTTCCCCCGTCTCCTGCTTCCGTTATATAAAAACTTGCGTCATGGCCGATCACTTTATTATATGCTTTACCGACACGCTCAATAAATTCCTGGACTTTATCTTCACGGACAAGGTTGACCGTACATCCGCCAAACCCTGCCCCGGTCATTCTTGAGCCTAACACTCCTTCTACTTTCCTGGCTTGTTCAACCAGTGTATCAAGTTCTACACCTGTAACCTCGTATAAGTCTCGTAAAGAATCATGGGAAGCATTCATTAATTCTCCGAATTCTTCCAGCCTGTCTTTTTTTAGCGCCTCTACCGCTTTAATTACCCGTTCATTCTCATATACCACGTGGGCAACGCGTTTTCTTATCGTTTCATCGGATATTTCCTCCTGATACGTTAAAAAATCATCAACGGATATATCCCTGAGGTATGACGCGTCCGGGAATATGTGCCGCAGCTGTTCAAGCCCCTTTTCACATTCGCTTCTTCGTTCATTGTATTTTTCACTGCCAAGGCTTCTTTTAATGTTTGTGTTCGCAATCACAAGCTTATAACCCTTCATTACCAGCGGAACCATTTCCCAGGTCAAGTCCCGGCAGTCCAAAAATATAGCCATATTTTTCTTTCCCATTGCGGATGCGAACTGATCCATTATACCGCATTTTACTCCGATGTAATTATGCTCCGCTTTCTGCGCTATCTTAGCAAGGTCAACCATGTCGATCTCTCTTTTAATCCCATGATACGAATCTCCCAAAGCGACAAGAGCAACAGCGGTAGCAATCTCGATAGCGGCCGACGAAGAAAGACCGCTTCCAAGCGGAACTTTATCGTCATACATCAGATCACAGCCGCAAAGTTTGTAGCCGGCTTTTTGAAGTTCATCGGCCACGCCGAGCTGGTAATTACCCCATCTTAAATGTTTCCATTTGTCTAGTTCATCAAGGTTAGCCCTAACCATTTGCTTAAGATCTGTCGCTATCAGGTTTATTTGCCGGTCGTTCCTCGGACGGGCCAACACCGTTGTATCCATTGTAAGAGCCGCGGGAAACACAAATCCTCCGTTATAATCGGTATGTTCCCCTATAAGGTTTACCCTTCCCGGCGACTTAAAAATGCGTATTCCGTCGCTTTGTCCTTCGAAGTAAGTTAAAAAGCTTTCAATAAACTCCTGATACATAATAATACCCTCCTATCAACCAACATTTTTTTTCAGAAACTTTTGATATGCGTTTCTTAATTCTTCAGCCTTTTCTTCAGGCGCAGTTGGATTGCAATGAGCCCAAACCCCCGTTTCACTTGACGCATTGAATTTCTGCTTATCCTTTGATCTCATTGGCGGAAAAAACTCTATATGAAAGTGGTAGTAGTCTTTCGTATCCGGCCCGTTTACAGGATTCTGGTGCATACACATCATATACGGAAATTGAGTGTCAAACAACGAATCAAGCATCCCAACCGTTTCGCGGATTGTTTTTGCCAAGTTTCTTTTTTCTGCTTCACTCATATCGGACAGGTTTTGCTTGTGATTTTTGGATACAATATAGACTCCGTACGGATATTCGACAAAAAATGGGAGCACAACAGAAAAACTGTCATTTTCAAATATAATCCGCTTTCCAAAATCCTGTTCTTCTTTAAGAAATCGGCATATCAGACATTCTCTGTTGTTTTCATAGTATTCGCTGCATGCTTCCAACTCAAGCTCGATTTTTTTCGGAATAAACGGATAACCGTATATCTGACCGTGAGGATGCGGCATTGTCACTCCAACAACCTCACCGCGGTTCTCAAATATAAAAACATATTTAATTTTTTTATCTTTTGAAAGTTCAATGAACCTCTCGGTCCATAAATTTACAAGTTTATACACGTGCTCCTCCGAAAGCTCGGGAAGCGTAACCGTATGCCTCGGCGAATACAGAATAACCTCGCACTTGCCGTATGCATAGCTTGTTTGAAAAAAAGCGTTCGCTACCGGATCAGGTTCAGGGGGATTTTGGGATAATGCAGGAAAATCATTGTCGTATTTGTAAACATCATATTCGGGAACATTCCCTGAATCAGGACAGAACGGGCACCAATCTTTCGGCATCTGAGGTCTGTTCTGCCTGTGCGAAGCAATCATTACCCAATCCTTGATAAATGGATGCCATCTAAGCTCAGCCATATAAGTCTCCTTTCGAAAGCTTTTCTTAGTATTAAAGGTTTTACCTATAATAAGTGTTACTATTCAAACGAATAATAACATTGAAGAAATAAGTTTGTTTAAGTCGTTAAGTCGTCACTTTAATAGTTCAAAAAGCGAATGTCTAAATAACAGCAATAAAAATAAAAAATTCAATTATTCACTCATATTCTATTATTGCGGGTACATTTTGTAAATGGTACAATGTTTTTGGAATATGGAATTATGTTGTCAGGGTAAAAGATGCTTGAAAAATATTATTTCAATAAATACAACCAAACGGATTTAAACGTATACCGCTGCGGAATACAAAAATGCAAGCCAAAATTTGCATGGGGCCCCGGCGTGCGTGATCACTTTATTGTGCATTATATATTAAGCGGAACAGGCACTTTTTCAGTACAAAACAAATCTTACCACCTTACTGCAGGAAACGGTTTTGTTATTTTCCCCGAACAGCTTGTAACATACACTGCCGGCAGCATTAATCCCTGGACATATTCCTGGGTTGGATTTCATGGTTTGAAAGCCGAATCTTATCTTAGAAAAGCCGGGTTTTCAAAGGATCAGCCGATTTTCATATATGATAATGACAAAAAACTCTCCGACTGCCTAAAAAGCATGATATCGTGCGCAAGGCTGAGCACGCCTTCCGAATTAATGCTATTAGGATATTTGTATATATTTTTGTCACTTTTAATCCATAACAGCCGACAAGAGGGCAATCAAAACCCCAGTGCTGATAACCAGGATAAATATATTCGACGGGCAATTGAATTTATATCGAAGAATTATTCGAGTGAAATTTCAATTCAGGAGATAGCATCCCGTATGGGTTTTGACCGTAGTTACTTATACACTCTTTTTAAAAAGCATCTTAATATGTCGCCTCAGGATTTTTTGATCGGGTTCAGGATTGACCGCGCTGTTGAATTAATGGAAAACACTTCTCTGTCAATAGGCGATATTTCACGTTCCGTAGGTTATGACGATCCGCTGCACTTTTCAAAGTTATTCAAGAAGAAAAAAGGTATTTCCCCAAGTCTGTTCAGAAAACGGCTGACAACAAATTGAATTTTTAACAACTGTCAGCTTACAAATTCACCGTTTGTTAGGTTTATATAAACAAGCCAATATCCGCTCATGTCGCCGAATTCCGGGTTGCTGACACCCACCCATCTGCAAATATTTTCAAAAGGTTTGCCGTCTGAGTCATCCTTTGCAGGTATTCCCAAAACGAAATAATTTAATTTTGTACTGTACGACTGATAAAAGCCTGCAATAAGGTGTCTGTACTTAAACAAGCCCACAAGTATTTTGGGATTAGCGAACAGAGGGATTTTCATATTGCAGGCAAAAAGAATATTGCTTAGTTTCGCAAGATCATTTATTTTGTACCATGCATAATCTTGCCTGGGATTCAGAAAAGGCTCTATACTCTCAAAGGTTTCGCTCAATTTACGTTCAAGCCTTAATGTGTCAATTTTGTTTTTATCACTATAATCCGGATTTTTGCCGGGGTTTTCGACAATGCTTTTTTCGCTTTCCTCACTCAATATGTTTCCTTTTTCAAATTTTTCAATCTTTCGAACTTCTCTTTTCAATAAACGCTGTCTTATCGACTCATCCCACACATCTGCTCTGCCGCAAATTCCAACCATCGGCAAAAAAAGTCTTTCCCTGTGTTCCGCGGCGATCAATATATATTTGATATTCCCCGGAGCCATGCCCAGTGAATGAATTGCTTCATAATCCAGATTTCTTCTGAAATTGCCGTTCATTAGACCGACATCCAAATTTCCGGCACGCAATATGCCAAATTCTTTATTTTTTTCGTATACCAATATAACTGTATAAGGGGCTGTTCCCTCTCTTAACCGCTTAATCTGCAGAGTGAGCGCAATTCCGTTTCTGTTTCCTTCAAGCCGTGCGAAACCTTCCGGCGCACCCTGGACGCCAAAACCCTGATCCAGTTCCTCTAAAATTACATACTTTTTATAATATCCTGCGGGTACCATTATTAAACCACCGCCCAAAAAATCCTCTTTAAATTATATGCCGGGCAATAAAAAATAAGCCTTGTATTTTGTCCAAGACTTATCTAACATAACACTTTTACTCACTGCCTGTATTTTGGAGCGGTACCCGCTGCCTATGGAGTCGGGGGATATTTTTCAGTCCCGCTGTGCTCCGGAAGATTTGTAACAATGTTTGAAAAGGCAATATACTGCTCTATGGAAAGCTCCTCACCGCGAATGGTATCACTCAAATTCAGCGAAGCAAATATTTTGCGTATCGTTTCCTTTTCAAGCCTCAAATTATGAGAACTGCTTATTGCATTCAACAAAGTTTTTCTTCGTTTTGAAAAGGCTGCCCGTACACATTGGAAGAAAATTTTTCTATCAGCGATTAAATCCAGGTATTTACCGGTCGGGGTTATCCTTATTACTACCGAATCCACCTCCGGCTTTGGTATAAAACATTGGCGCGAAACGTTAAACAACAGCTTTACATCGCCCGCTGTCTGGGCTCCAACCGATAATGCACCATAGTCTTTGCTTCCTGGTTTCGCAGTCATCCGCAAGGCTACTTCTTTCTGAATCATAAAAATCATTCTTTCAGCGGGAAAGTTGTTTTCAAGAAACATCATAATTACCGGCGTAGTTATGTAATACGGAAGATTTGAAACAACTTTAACAGTTTTATTCCAACAGGCTGTAAGCGAATGAACGTCGGTTTTCAGTATGTCATTATTTATTATCGATACATTTTTAAAATTACCTGTAGTTTCTTTAAGCGCGGGGATAATTTTACGGTCGATTTCTATAGCTGCTACCTTTCCGGCCCTATCAGCGAGAGCAACAGTCAAAGCGCCAATACCCGGACCGATTTCAATAACAAAATCATCATTGTTTACTTCCGCGGCGTCAACAATTTTCCTAATTATGTTTATATCGGTAAGAAAGTTCTGACCCAATTGTTTTGATAATCGAATATTATATTTTTTTAGTATTTCGTTTGTATTAATCACTTGGACTCTCCCGGAAAAACTTCTAAAAACGGTACCGGAACAAACTATCGTTCCGGTACTCGTCTGTTAAGGCTTTTACTTCTGGCAAAAGCGGATTATTTCTTTGAATAAACGTTGTTCTTCCAGCGGGTATCATTTTGTTCCTTCAGTATATATACTTTAACCTTTTTCTTTCCCCATTTTGCAACAGCGTCCCTTGAATCAAGATAAATATCTATAATATTACCCTTTATGGCGCTTCCAATATCTCCCGCGACTGCGAACCCGTAATCCGGCGTACTGCCCACAACCTCTACATATACTTTCGTATATAGCGGTATCACTTTAGGATCAACAGCTATTATCCCTTCCCTGGCCTTCATACCCGTGTAGCATATGCCAAACTCAGGATGATCGGGGTGTTTTCCCGTATCCGCAAAAGACGAAGTATATGCTGTAGCATTCATTTCGAGAACTTTTGAATACCTTACAACATCACCGCGTGAGGTTTTGAAATTTGGGACAGTCCCAAATTCAACAATTTCATCAACCGGATCATTTACAATTTTTTCGTTCATAAACTCTTTTGATACGATTCTTCCGTCTTCATAAGTAAGTTTGTAATATTTCTCAAGTGTTCCATCTAAACCTGCCTGCAATATCTTTTGTTCGCCGCGGTTCATATCTTCATTTGGGATTTGAACTACAGTATACGGAATTGGTTCGTTTTCGGTATGCTGTTCCTCTTTTACGCGGATAATCCTTATATCCATCCCTGCTTCAACAGGATCATTCAATGATCCGTTATATATTCTGTCAAGGGGGCCCAAAACAATTCCATTTGCGCTAATTGTTTCACCAATTGTGTCATAATAGGTCATAACCTGTGTTGAGCGGCCTTCAACCTTAATATTTACAGGCACCGCACGCTTTATCAGTATCTCATCAACAGTATCGTCCGATAGCTTTTGGCCAAGCGGAACACTTACATAATCGTATGATTCAACAAGTATACCTACCTGATTAAAAACCGTTTCCACATCTTCTCCCATTGTTTTTACATGAATTCCGGTATCTCCGTCAACAATTTTCAGTTCTTTTTTTATGGAGCTGTATACGAAGTACCCAACCGTAACAGAGATGGACAGAACAACAACTAAGACAAGAATTCGTCTAAAGATCATGCTGCGTTTTAAATAACTCAGCAAGAAAATATCCATTCTCAACTTCCTTTCATCGTACCCGATAAAACGTTCCTCCTAAACTTTTTTATCGGTTGATCCCGGTATTGTCCCGGGCATATCCGGTTCACAATGTCTGTTTCTTTTTCTATAAAGCATTGATTTAACCGGATATTAATGCATTTTTGTTCCGTATTTTTGCCTTGCATTTCCTCCTATGGTTACTTAAGCTAACTTATCATAACCTATTATCCATGTATTGTCAACTCATCATGTAACTCATTGCCTAATACTGTTTTAGCTACTGTTCCGATGCTGTTTTATTAACTATTGTACAATAGTTTTCAATAGTCTTAACAGCAGCTATTTTATTAATATGCTCCATACTAAGCAGTTAAAACAAGGCAATAGGTATTACCGTCTATAGAGGCGGAGCAGGAGATATTTTTGAGTATAGTTATATGGATGATAACCAAAATGTAATAAATATAAACCTTCCGCCTCAAGCTGGGAAGAGATTTATTAGTACCTCAAAAACTCCAAAAGTTAAACCTGCATCTTAAATAAAAATATTTGCACAATCTCTTGTTTAAGGTTATGATAAAATATACCGAAAATACTATTAATCCAGGAATGGTGTCAGGATTGTAAAAAGGTGGTTTTACTATTGAGACGTATGCCAAAACTAGCCTTGAGTATTATATCTGTAGTTCTGTTGGTAGGGCTGGATCAAGTAACAAAAAAGCTGGCCGAGACACATCTTGCAGGAAAAGGAACAGTACCTGTACTGGGAAATTTTCTTGTACTTAATTATATAACTAACCGCGGAGGCTTCCTGTCATTCGGGAGCGGCGTCAATAATTATCTGTGGTATGCATTTTTTATTATATTACCTCTTATTTCTCTGTTAGCGCTCTCTGCCTATATAATCGTTAAGAAAAGAAATGACGCGTATTACCTGTCCTTCTGGGTGTTTTTTACAAGCGGCGGGGTTGGTAATATAATAGACAGGATCCTATATGGAGAAGTGAGGGATTTTCTAAACATTGGAATTGGTTCTTTAAGAACGGGTATTTTCAATGCCGCAGATATATACC
>FZPS01000229.1_pt125 | contig 13256 bp, 12 predicted proteins | sample 1817821 | NCBI WGS metagenome assembly FZPS01 (sample SAMEA104158645, study PRJEB21678) | metagenome | place: Germany | collected 2015-04-21 | reverse complement strand
CTGCCTGCGGCACGCCGGCGTCTCCGTAGCCCATGTCGGAGGGGATGGAGAGCACTACTCGGGAGCCCTCACGAACGCCGATCAGGCCCTCATCCCAGCCGCGGATGACCATGCCAACTCCGACAGTGAACGACAGCGGTTGACCGCGGTCGTAGGAGTTGTCGAATACGTCCCCGTCCCAGATCTGCCCCAGGTAGTGAGCATCAATCTGTTTACCGGGCGTAATTGGTTCCCCAGCGCCCTCACGGATCAATTCGATATGCAGGCCTTCGGGTGGTTCCTCGGAAAGGAATTCGATGGTTGGCTTGCGCAGAAAGTTTTCAGATACTTCTAGAAATTCGCTCATGGTCCAAGCCTATTAGTTGCTTCGCAGAATAGCGATGAGACGCAGGATTTCCATGTACATCCAGACGACCGTGACCATGATTCCGAACGCGACCTTCCAAGCGAAGATCTTCGGAGCGCCCATCTCCACGCCCTGCTTCGCAATGTCGTAGTCGCCGATCAGGCTGAACGTTCCAAGGACAACCGCGAACGCGCCAACCAGCACGCCGATCGGAATGCCTAGGACCGTCATGCCGCTGATACCCCACGGATTAGCGATCAAACCAGTCCAAACGAGGATCATTGACACCAGGTTGTACACAAGTAGCGAGATCAGGCCGATCAAAACAAATCGACGCACCTTGCTTGTATTGCGAATCTTTCCAGATGCGAATAGCGCGAGCGCAACACCCATAACTGCGAACGTTGCGAGGGCCGCCTGCACCACAATACCCGGATACGTGACCTCGAAGATTGCTGAAATTGATCCAAGAACAAGACCTTCAGCAGCCGAATACGCGACAATCAGCGCCGGTGAAATTTTCTTCGAAAAAATATTGACCATGGCGAGGACGAACCCGCCGATCAGGCCACCGAACATCAAAATAGCGGCGGCGCCTGGAACCGTGAGTGTCGCAACCCAGCTGACCACTGCGGCGAGCAGGAGAACACCAAACATTGCGCCGGTCTTCATGATGACGTCGTCGTACGTCATCCGGCCACGGTCTACCGCGTCAGCGGACTGGGAGGCGTAAGCCTGCTCGTAATCCCCCATCGGCATCTGGCCAGGCTGTTGGTCCTGGTAGTAAACCTGTTGCTGATCCTGATAATAGGTCTGCTGTGGGGCCTGGTAGTTACCCTGTGGACCTTGGTAGTTGCCCTGGGGGTAGCCTCCATCATGCGACGAGGGCGTTGCTCCCCCGCGCCCCGGTTGGTAACCGGGCATCGTCGGGTAACCCGCCGGAGTTCGCTGTTCGAACTGGGTACCTAGATTCTTCATTACTGGATTGGCCATGTCACTCCTTAGGGAATTAGCCAAAATACTGCTCAGTTATACCAACACATAGAGTTACATAGTTATTCCGGTCCCGAAAGATCCGCACCGAATGTCGGACAAAGTTGGACCCAGCGTTAGAGCAGGTTAATCCATCGTTAAACTGGGCACCCCGTTAGCTTGAGTAGCCCGATAGCCTGTGTGCCCCGTAAAACTGAGTACCCCCAGCCGGGCTCGAACCGGCACTGAATCGATTTTAAGTCGACTGCCTCTACCAATTGGGCTATGGGGGCGTGCAACCATTCTAAATAGGTAACCTGCAAAATCACCAAACGAGCCGGCTGGCTGTCTAGGCCATCCAACGGAAATAGCCAACCTCTCGCGGCAATACACTAGCCAAGCCAGGCCGACCCTCGGGACAGGCCGCCGGAAACAACCAACAGCCCGCCGCATCTACCAGCTAAGCCAGGCCGCCCCTCGGGACAGTTGACGGAAAAACTAACCTCTCGCGGCGAATTTCACACAAAACAGCACGATTCACCTGTAACCGTCACACAGCTCCGCCCTCGTCGATGAAAATAACGGTGCTAACAAGAAGCCGCCAGATTGTCATCAAGTTAGACAAATCTAAACCGATCTGTAACAAAGAGCGACCACGAAGTGACTAGCCGCGCCTAAAGGAACACAGAATTGATTAACATTTACGGTAGTAGATAAATATTGCCTGAAGTGATTCAGTGCTAGAAAGGTGATCGGCATGTGGTCAGACGGTCGAAGAAGACCAGGCCTGAACCCTGACCCGAGTGTATTGCGACGTTCAACGAACAATCTGCCCGGATCTTCAGGAATGCAGCGCCCGTATTCGCTCGCTACCGTTAAATATCGGAACGCAGAGAGGGCGCGAATAGCTGCAAAACCTCCGGAGATCAAGAGTATTAGTGATATTCCCGAGGCGTTCACGAAGTTCGTTTCGGATGAAACGCGTGCGGGAATGCTCCTGGTCGTGGCGGCTCTGGTTGCACTGCTGTGGGCGAACTCTCCGATCAGCTCGATCTACGAGGCCATGGCTGGCTTCACGTTCGGACCAGAATCACTGGGCCTACACCTGCCCCTGTCCGTGTGGGCGGCGGATGGCGTCCTCACAATATTCTTCTTTGTCGTCGGCCTTGAGCTGAAGACCGAGTTCGTGACCGGCGCCTTGCGTGACGTCAGAGAGGCAGCACTGCCAATGATCGCCGCGGCGTTCGGTATGGTTGGTCCGGCAATCATCTACCTGCTGGTGCAGATCTTTACTGGTTCTGACGCGTTTTCTGGTTGGGCAATCCCGGCCGCTACGGACATCGCGTTTGCAGTCGCGTTGCTGGGCGTGTTCGGCAAGGGCATGCCTCCCGCCGCGCGCACATTCCTGCTGACCCTGGCAGTGATGGACGACTTGCTCGCGATCATCGTGATTGCGGTTGTGTACTCGACCGGCCTGAATTTCGTTGCCCTGGCCATGGCATTTGTGTTCATCGCACTGTTTGGCGTCCTGGCCTACAAGCGTGTGATGAAATGGTGGATCCTAATCCCCATTGCCATCGTCGCGTGGGGCTTCATGCATGCCTCCGGCGTTCACGCGACCATCGCTGGCGTTGCGATGGGTCTGCTCGTTCCCGCAAACCGCATGCGCGGCGAACCGCAGTGGTCGCACCACCTGGCAGAGAAGATGAACCCGATTTCAGCTGGCCTGGTCGTTCCGTTCTTCGCGTTCTTCGCTGCCGGTGTTAATGTTTCCGCTTCCGGCGGCCTGGTCGAGGTCATGGCCGACCCCGTCGCGATCGGTGTCATGCTTGGCCTGCCAATTGGAAAGCTACTCGGCATCGCCGGTTCCGTCTACCTGCTGACCAAGTTCACCAAGTTGCGCCTGGGCGCCGGTGTCGACATGCCCGACATCGCAGCGATTGCGTTACTTGCAGGTATTGGGTTCACAGTTGCTCTACTTATCGCTGGCCTCGCGTTCCCCGTCGGGTCCGCACACATCCCGCACGCCAAGCTAGGCGTCATGATGGGCACCGCGATAGCCGCAATCGGTGGTGGCGCGGCGGTGAACTACCGCGCCAAACTCCACGCCCGCGGGCCGGCCGCGAACCAGAAGCGCAAGCTGATGCTCTAAGTCGTTTCCCGGAATATCCACACAACACAGGAGGGAATGGTCCGGCGACCGCAAGGTTGCCGGACCATTTCAATTCCCCGGAATACCGCCCAAAATTACCATTCAGAGGGTAAGTTCCAGAAACACACCCTAATTCCGCCAGTTTGGGTCTGAATCGTTTTCCAGGGCGGCCACCAAAACACCATTCAGAGGGCAAGTTCCCAAAACCCACCCCAATTCCGCCAGTTTGGGTCTGAATCGTTTTTGAGGGCCGTCACCAAAACAGCATTCAGACGGGAAGCTCCAGAAACCCACCCATTTTCTGCCGCTTTGGGTCTGAATCGATTTTTGAGGGCGGTGCTGGCACCCGCAACCCGCCCCAGGCCAGCCGTCAGAGAAGCGAGCGCGCTATGCCGTCCAGGATGTCGTGCTCGGAAACAGTTACTCGGCTCAGCTGTGGGTTGGCTGCGCTGACTCGGCGCAGGATTTGGCGCCAGATGACAGCGCCACCGCTGATGACGTCTTCGCGCCCGCTGGGCATGTACTTTAGGGCACCAAGCTCCTCGGTGGAAGCGTTGATCATGTATTCACACGACGCGGCCATGTCCTCCAGCGTGTGAGTGGACGCGTGCACAGCTTCCGGATCCCACTCCTCCAACCCAAGCGCGTGGCAAGTAATAGTTGTAACCGTTCCAGCAACCCCGACGATCGTTTTGATTTCGGAGAGGTCGCACGCAGCCTCGCCCTCGTCAAGCAAAGAATCGACCCATTTGACGGCGCGCGACGTGTCCGGATTTGGCGACCCTAGTTCCGGGAACTTTTCAGTGATGCGCACACTACCCATGTTGAGCGACTTGATGCACCGAATACTGATGTCGTCGCCGTCTTTTCCGCCGATGACCAGTTCAGTGGATCCGCCGCCAATATCGACGACGAGGGCGGGGAACTCAATGCTGGTCAACGCGCCGACCGCGCCGGTGAAGGAAAGGGTGGCTTCGGTTTCGCCCTCGACAACATCGGGTTCGATGCCGATCACGGAACGGATGCCGTCAAAGAATTCGTCGCGGTTTTCGGCGTCCCTGGTCGCAGAAGTTGCAACGAACCGCAGTCGCGTAACGCCCATGGATCGGCAGATTTGCCCGTATTTCTCGGCCTGTTTGACGGTGCGGGCGATCGCGTCGGGATGCAGGCGCCCGGTGCGGTCGACGTCTTGGCCCAGGCGGACGATCTCCATGGTGCGTAGAAAGTCGATCCACTGCCCGTCAACTTCGCGGCCAATCAGCAGGCGGATCGAGTTCGTCCCACAATCAATCCCCGCTACCAGGTCAACGGGCAGGCCTTCCAGCCACGGGAACTGCGAGTCATCCGACAAAACAGACAGGTCGTTTGAAGAGTTACTCATTTTCTTCCTCAAAATCCGCCGGCGTTTGACCCGCCGCACATGAACACTTTCCGCGCTCCCACAGGCCTTCCTCCGCGAGTTTCCGCTCAGTCCAATCCCCAATCGGATTGACTCCCTCCCCCGCTGCCAATGAATGCCCCAGCAGCGCGTGCAAGCACTTCACGCGATCAGGCATGCCGCCCGCCGAAAAATCACTGATCTCATCGACCTTTTCGATCGCGTCGCGCTTCGCAATGTAATCGCGGTGCGCGTCGGCGTACGCCTTTGCAAGTTCGTCGTCTTCGCGCAGTTTTTCGTTCAGCATTTCCATCCACTGATTACTTTCGAGGACGGAGCAACCTTTCACGGCTACCGGATGCGTCAGGTAAAACAGGGTGGGGAACGGGGAGCCATCATCAAGGCGAGGCGCGGTTGCAACTACCAGCGGAGCTCCGCACGCGCATCGGGCGGCGATTCCGAGCACTCCGCGGGGAACGCGGCCAAGCTGCAGTTCGAGGATCTTCAAATCAACATCGCTAGCCTGCGTGATATCCATTGCCACTATTCCTCGTCTTCAATTCGTACTGTCGGATCAAGCTTTATCACGGGGTCGGGGTCATCGGCCGCGTCAACTGTGTCAGCGATGACCAGGAACCATGGCCGCGGTGGACCTTCCTTCTGGACGGGTTCCGCGGTTGCCATGCCCTCGTTCCCACCGGGAGGATCAATCACTTGATATTGAGTCTCCCCCGGCTGAACGTAGTGTAATCTAGCGCGCGCCTGCGACGCCACGTAGGACTTATCGCTCCAACGATCAAGCTCTTGTTGAAGCTCCGCGTTGGTTTTCTTCGCTTGTTCAATCTGATACAGGATCGCCTTGTATTCGCGCTGCTGTGCCCACCACTGATGCAATGGCTGCGAGATCCCCAGCAAACCAATCACCAACGTAAGCGTGATCGCGAACGCCTTTAGGGAAACACTTTTCTCCTGGCGAGTCTGCGGCCGGTTCACCGGTTTTGGTCGCTCTCGCTTCGTCGCAGGCGGCCGATTGCGCGCAGTTTGCCCACCCCGAGCACCACGCACCGCCGGATTCGGCTTCGGGTGCGGGGTCTTAGGCGCGCCCGGTCGGCGCACTCCCTTCTTGCGATCCAACATATTCCTAGTCTTACAAACCAGAGGCCAACTTGCCCAAACGCTCGCCGAGCGCGTCGCGACATCGACCATCCAAATTCGTTTTCCAAAAATGATTCTCGAGGGCGCAGCTGGGCGCTGCCCCTAACAAGCGGCAACGCTACGGCGCACACACTACAGCGCACAGAAAACGGGGCCCGAAGACCTCCGCATCCACACAAAGCCGCACACACTACAACGCACAGAAAACGGGGCCCGAAGGCCCCGTTTCCCTATTGCTTGTTAGCTCCCCAAAGAGCTGTCAGCTACTGTTAGAACTTGCTGCGCGGGAATGCTGCGGCACCGGCGTAGACTGCGGCGGCGTCGAGCTCTTCCTCAATGCGGAGTAGCTGGTTGTACTTGGCAACGCGCTCAGAACGTGCCGGTGCACCAGTCTTGATCTGACCGGAGTTGGTTGCAACTGCAAGGTCAGCAATGGTGGTGTCCTCGGTCTCGCCTGAACGGTGCGAGGTCATCGTTGCGAAGCCGTGGCGGTGAGATGCCTCAACAGCGTCGAGGGTCTCGGTGAGGGTACCAATCTGGTTTACCTTTACGAGCAGGGCGTTAGCAGCCTTCTGCTCAATACCGCGCTGGAGGCGAGCCGGGTTCGTTACGAACAGGTCGTCACCAACCAGCTGGACGCGGTCGCCAATAGCGGCGGTCAGTGCAATCCAGTCGTCCCACTCATCTTCTGATAGCGGGTCCTCAATGGAGACTAGCGGGTAGTCAGCAATGAGCTTCTCGTAGTAGTTGACCAGGAACTGGGTGTCGCGAGCTTCGCCCTCGAACTGGTACTTGCCATCGGCAAAGAACTCAGTGGATGCAACGTCAAGTGCGAGTGCAACGTCCTTGCCCGGCTTGTAGCCAGCCTTTTCGATTGCTTCCATGATCAGGTCAAGTGCTGCAGCGTTGGAGTCAAGCGACGGAGCGAAGCCGCCCTCATCGCCAAGACCGGTGGACAGGCCACGGCCCTTGATGACGTCCTTGAGGACGTGGTAGACCTCTGCGCCCCACTGCAGGGCCTCGCGGAAGGTGGATGCGCCAATCGGGGCGATCATGAACTCCTGGATGTCAACGTTGGTGTCCGCGTGGGAGCCACCGTTCAGGATGTTCATCATCGGTACCGGAAGGACGTGTGCGTTCGGGCCGCCGAGGTAGCGGTACAGCGGCAGGCCAGCGGACTCTGCTGCGGCCTTAGCAACTGCAAGCGAAACACCGAGGATGGCGTTTGCGCCAAGCTTGCCCTTGTTGTCGGTTCCATCCAGGTCGATCATGGCCTCATCGATACGACGCTGCTCAGTAGCGTCCTCGTCGATCAGTTCAGGTGCAATCGTCTGGGTGACAGCTTCGACCGCGTCAGTGACGCCCTTGCCGAAGTAACGGTCCTTATCGCCATCGCGGCGTTCGACGGCCTCAAATGCACCAGTCGATGCGCCCGAGGGAACAGCGGCGCGCGAAACGGTTCCGTCTTCCAGAAGAACTTCAACTTCAATGGTCGGGTTACCGCGAGAGTCAAGAATCTCACGTGCGCCAATGGCGTCAATGTGTGCCACGTTTTTCTCCTTCTATAGGTTGGCAATGTCTTTGACTATTACTAAGGGTAGTACGATTTACCTTAAATCGAATAGTTATTTACCTAAATCACAAGGTCTCTCACAGGTTTTAACCAGGTGAGACCACAACTTTAACCAGCTGGCAACCAGGCGTAACCGGAACCGTTGCCGGAGGCAGGCCCCGCCAAGAAGAGGACGCAAGCCCGGTCATGTCCAGGGCGCAGGCCCTGCCAAGAACAGATGCAAGCCCCGTCATGTCCAGGGCGCAGGCCCCGCCAAGCATCACTGCTGCTCGGACAGGTCCAAGACTCCTTCGAGTTGCGGCGAGAAGATGCCGTTGTCGGCGCCAAGTTCGCCGTAGCGGGGGTTGTATTCAATGTCCATATCAGCCATTGATTCTTGAATCATCGCGATGGCAACTTCCGGGTTCAGTGACTGGCTGAGCAGGTAGTACAGCTGGTTCGCGCGGACAACGGTCACGGCGGCGTCGCTGACCGGAACTCCGGTTTGCTCCTCAACGGATGCCATTGCCTTGCGAGCGTCGGCCTCTGAGAAGTCGATCCCGTTGGCGTTAGCGACCTCGCGTAGTGCGGGTTCCTGCGCAAGCATGTAAGCAACGCCTGCAAGGGGGAACGTCTGTCCGCTGAGTTCGCTGATCTGGTCCGCGGCCTGGCTTACTTCATCTTCGGTGTAGGTTACGCCGTTTACGTTTAGTGCAACGCCGGGTTGCGCTGAGCAGGCGCTCAATCCGAGTGCCAACGCAAGGCCCGTGGCCCCTGCAGCCAGTCGTTTCCAGGTGGACTTTACCGTCACGGTTCCGCTTCCTTTCAGTTATGACTTTCTAGTTGTGATTCTACGCTGTCTTGATCATTAAATTCTTGCCGGACGTCACTGGTTATCCGACGTTTTCGCAGAATAGTCAACAATTGTTGTCAAGAAGTTCTCGACCCAGTCGATTAGTTCTTGGTCGACAATGGCGGGTCCACCAAGTTTTTTCGATTTCGGGGCGGGCACGAGGACGCTTCTGACTGCTGTTTTAATGATCGACCCCGGGTACAGTCGCCTGACCCGCATGGCCTGCGCGTCTCCGAGCTCAACCGGGGAGAAGCGGATGAACTTCCCCTGCGCGACGATCTCTTTCACGCCAAGGCTTCGCGCCTGTTCTCGCAGTCCCGCCAAAGCAAATAGCAGCAATAGCTGTTCGGGAAGCGGCCCGTACCGGTCGGTTAGTTCTTCGCGAATGTCAGCCGCGTCCTCGGGCGTTTGAAGTGCCGCAATTTTTGCGTACGTTTCAAGACGTAGCTGTTCCCCGTCAATGTAGTCGGTGGGGATGTGCGCGTCGACGGGGATTTCGATTCGCATTTCTTCGCGGACTGGCTTTTCGCCGTCTCGGTACGTTGCGACCGCGTCTGCGACCATGCGTACATAGAGGTCGAATCCGACTCCCGCGATGTGTCCAGACTGTTCGCCGCCCAGCAGGTTACCGGCGCCGCGGATTTCAAGGTCCTTTTGCGCAACAGCAATTCCAGCGCCGAGGTCGGTGTTCGCCGCGATCGTGGTGAGGCGCTCGTGCGCCGTTTCGGTCAGGACCTTGTCGCCCGGATAGAGGAAGTAGGCGTAGCCGCGGTCACGGCCACGGCCGACGCGACCTCGCAACTGGTGAAGTTGCGCCAGTCCCATAGCGTCCGCGCGGTCAACGATCAGGGTGTTCGCGTTGGAAATATCCAAACCGGTCTCAACAATAGTCGTACATACGAGGACGTCGAACTCGCGGTTCCAGAAGTCAACGATGACGCGCTCGAGCTCTGTTTCGCTGAGTTTGCCGTGCGCGATCGCGACGCGCGCTTCGGGAACGAGTTCCTGGACGTGGGCTGCGACCTTGTTGATGTCTTCCACGCGGTTGTGGATGTAGAACACCTGGCCGTCGCGGAGTAGTTCGCGCTTGATCGCGGCGGAAACCTGTTCATCCGTGTAGGCACCAACGAAGGTCAGGATGGGTTGGCGTTCCTCGGGCGGAGTTGCCAGAAGGGACATCTCCCGGATTCCGGTTACAGCCATTTCCAGTGTGCGCGGGATTGGTGTTGCCGACATCGACAGCACGTCCACGTCCGTGCGCAGCTGCTTCAAGGTTTCCTTGTGTTCAACACCGAAGCGCTGTTCCTCATCGATAATCACCAGACCGAGGTCCTTAAACCGCACCGTTCCTGTCAGCAGGGAGTGCGTACCAATAACAATGTCCACCCCTCCGCTTAGGAGCCGCTTGCGAATATCTTCAGCTTCAGCCTTTGTGGAGAAGCGTGACAGGGCTGCGACCTCGACGGGAAAACCTGCGTAGCGTTCCTGGAAGGTTTCCTGGTGCTGCTGCACCAGCAGCGTGGTGGGGACGAGGATGGCGACCTGCTTGCCGTCTTGCACGGCCTTGAACGCGGCGCGAACCGCGATCTCGGTCTTTCCATACCCAACGTCGCCGCACAGGAGCCGGTCCATGGGGACGGTTTTCTCCATGTCGGCTTTGACCTCGTCGATAGTTACCAACTGGTCGGGCGTTTCAACGTAGGGGAAGGCATCCTCCAGTTCGCGCTGCCAGGGAGTATCCGGGGAATACGCGTGTCCCTTCGTTGACTGCCTCGCGGCGTAAAGGCGCACCAGCTCACCCGCGATTTCCTTGACTGCCTTGCGGGCCTTCGCCTTCGTTTTCTGCCACTCAGCGCCACCCATTTTTGACAGCTTCGGCTGGTCAGACCCCGAATACTTCGAAACCTGATCCAACTGGTCGGTTGGAACATACAGTTTGTCGCCAGGCTGGCCGCGCCGCGTCGGCGCGTATTCGATCAGCAGGTAGTCGCGCGTAACCGCTTCGGCACCGCGCCCCATAGTTCGCGAAACCATCTCCAAGAACTTGCCGATACCGTGCTGTTCGTGGACGACCAGGTCGCCCTTCTTCAAAGTCAGCGGGTCAACGCCCTTGCGGCGCCGCGCCGGCATCTTCCGCATTTCCGCAGTCGACGGCCCAGCACGCCCAGTCAGGTCGGTCTCCGTTATGACACCGAGTTGCAAATGCTCCGCAACAAACCCCGGCCCCGCATCAGCGGCGAGCACCTGGACGACGTCCGAGTCCGGCGCCTCATCCAGCTGTTCCACAATCCGCGCGGGCACGAACTCCTGATTCAAAACGTCCGCAATGCGCTTCGCCGGCCCCGGACCGCGAGTAGTTACAACGAGCCTCCAGCCGTCCTTTTGCAAACCGCGCAAGTCAGCAACGGCCTCGTCAATCTTTCCACGGTATGGCTGCACGTCCCGACTGCCGATCTGCATTAGCGTTTGCGACGCGACAACCGGCCCGTGCTGCGATCCAGATTCCGCGATCGCGTCCGCCAAATCCATTGGCGGCAAGGTCGTGAACTGCGCCCAGCCGTAACCCTTTTCCTTTGCAATCGCGCGCATTTCCGCGAGTGTCTTGAAAGATGCCCGCCCCGCCTGAATCGGGATTTCCCCACCCGCGGCAGCGCCGGTCCACGCCGCCTCAAGGAATTCCTGCGTGGTCGCGACCAGGTCGTCCGTGCGCGATTCGACCCGCTGCGGTTCCACAATTACGACCTCGGAATCCGCGTCAACAAGGTCCAAAATCGTGTCCATATGATCCACGAGGACGGGGCTGAGCGACTCCATTCCTTCAACGGTGATGCCCTCAGAGATGAGTTCCAGCATCTGGCCCGCACCGGGAAGCTTGTCAATGATCTTGGAGGCGCGCTCACGCACTTCTTCAGTGAGCAGGAGTTCGCGTGCCGCCGGCGCCCACAGACCATCTTCGGCTTCGCCAACTGTGCGCTGGTCCGATACTGAGAAGTAGCGGATATCATCGACCTCGTCGCCGAAAAGTTCCACGCGAATTGGATGCGGGTCGATGGGTGCGAACACGTCTAAAATTCCGCCGCGCACCGCCATTTCGCCACGTTTGTGGACGACTTCGGTGCGCTCGTATCCGAGGTTCGCCAAGCGATCGACAAGGTTTTCCAGGTCGACGACGTTGCCGACTTTTAGGCGCAGTGGTTCGAGGTCGCCGAGCCCTCCGATGATCGGTTGCAGGAAGGCGCGAAGCGGGACGATCAGGACGCGGATCGGCCCCATGCGGGACCCGATTTCACCTTCGGGGTGAGCGAGTCGGCGCATAACTGCGACTCGACGCGCCATGGTGTCGCGCTGCGGACTGAGCCGCTCGTGAGGCAGGGTTTCCCAACTGGGAAGAACCTCTACCCCGTCGATGTAGTTGCGCAGGTGTCGCGCTAAAGATTCACCATCGCGGCCCGTCGCGGTGACGACTACTAGCGGTTTAGAATCTTCCGCTTTCGCCGCCATTGCAAGCAGAGGCGCCCACGCGCCCTGCGACACCACAATCGTTGGGCTAAGTCCGCCGTTGAGTGAAGATACAGCCGTTTGAACAGCCTCATCACCAACAAAGGCATCGAGTAGGCCGCGAAGTTTTTTCAACAAATACTCCTAGTTATGCGAACCGCCTGCAGGGAGTCGGGGCGGAATCTACTTCGTGTGCAGTTTTTTCTGTGCTTCAGCAAAGCCGAGGGTGACGACGTCCTCGACTGCTTCAACAGCTTCGCGGACAGTGACGGCCCATTCGTCCAAGTCCTTTTTCGGGAAGTCTGCCAGTACGAACGCGGCGGGATCCATTCGTCCCGGAGGGCGTCCGACACCAACTCGCAAACGGTTGTAGTCGCGCGTGCCGATCATTTGCGAGATCGACTTTAGGCCGTTGTGACCGCCTTCGCCACCGCCCCGCTTCAGGCGAAGATCATGTTCTGCGAGGTCGAGTTCATCGTGAACAACCAGCAGGTGGTCAGGGTCAACGTTGTAAAACTTCATCAGCTTCGAAACCGGTCCACCCGAGACATTCATGTAGGAATCGAGATACGCAATAGTTGCCGCTGGTCCGGGCCTGCCACCTGGGAGCATGCCAATGCGAACGTTCGCCACTTGAGCTCCTGCGCGGTGCCTTGAAAATGAGGCATTATTTTCCTGCGCGATCGCGGATATAACAATATGCCCGATGTTGTGACGATTATTCGCGTACTTCGCCCCCGGATTTCCCAGGCCGACGATAAGCCACTGATTCCCTGTTTCTTGCACGCATCCACTGTACCAACTAGCCGGACAACCAATTGAAAGAGGGAGTGAAGGCTGTTAATTCAGCCTTCACTCCCCCAATCTGTTGAGAGTTAGCCTTGCTTTCAGCTCAGCTAGTCACGTGCTAGCTCTGCTCTCGGCTCAGCTAAACATGTGTTAGCCACGCACTTCGGGCGTTGGTTACGCCTTGAAGCACTCACTAATACTTGGGACTAGCTACGCTTTGAACGCGAGATCCTGGTAGCCGTGATACCCGCAGCGCCAAGACCCGACATCAGCAGCAGGAGTCCTGCTGTTGAAACACCGGTCTTTGGCAGGCTCGGCTTGCCAGGCTTACCCGGCTCACTGGGCTTACCTGACTCACCGGGCTCGCTGGGAGTGGTCGGTGTCGAAGGTTCACATTCCTCTGCAAGCATTGCGGTCCAGGACCATTCGGTTTGAGCGTCATCAGAGAACGTGTAGCCCTCTGCTGGAGTGGCTGTCACGATGATGGTCTTACCGTAGGGGTAGACGTACTTGCCTTCATCATTAGGCTTGACTTCTTCCCCATCAACCGTGACCGAGTAG
>FZPS01000031.1_pt172 | contig 13257 bp, 15 predicted proteins | sample 1817821 | NCBI WGS metagenome assembly FZPS01 (sample SAMEA104158645, study PRJEB21678) | metagenome | place: Germany | collected 2015-04-21 | reverse complement strand
CTTGCCGCGAAACATTGACACCACTCCGAGGATGAGCAGTGCGACAGTCGTAGTCTTCACGCCGCCACCCGTTGAGCCTGGTGAGGCGCCGATGAACATCAAAAGATAGACCACAAATACCGAGGCGGGACTTAGCTGCGATATATCCATCGTGTTAAATCCTGCTGTGTGCGATGTTATGGATTGAAAAAGCGATGCTAAGACGCGGGTTTTCATCGGGTGGGCAATCAAGCTTTTGCCGTGTTCAGCGATGAATATACCCAAAAAGCCGAGAATAATGATAGCTCCCGTCATCATGAGAACTATCTTTGTGTGAAGGCTGAGTTTACGCACTTTGTCCCGCCCTGTGAAATAGCGAAAAAGGTCGATCAAGACCGCGAAACCAATTCCGCCCAAAGTGATCAAAACGATGATCGTGATGTTTAAAAGGGGATCGTTCACATAGCCTGTTAAGCTGTCTTTAAACAGCGAGATACCGGCATTGCTAAAGGCCGATATAGAATGGAATACGCTGTTATATATGGCGGCTGATGGGGGCATGGTAACAGAGAAAACGAAGTAGAGGAGAGTGGCGCCTAAAGCTTCGATCGTGATCGTCACCAAGACGATGCTCTTGAGCAGACGAAATATATCGATCTTATCCGTGCCGCCAACCACGCTGTGCATCACGTTTTCCAGCCTGAGATTGAGCCGGCGTCCCAAGATCAGCGCAAAAGCGGTGGAAATCGTCATGATCCCCAATGCGCCGATTTGGATGAGGATCAAGATTACGATCTGCCCAAAAAGCGTGAAGTGGCTGCCGATGTCCACGACGCTGAGTCCTGTTACGCAAGTTGCACTCGTTGCAGTGAATAGAGAGTCGATGAAAGAAGTGTTCTGGCCAGAAACCGAGGCTGTGGGCATCATCAAAAGCACGGCGCCCAATACTATCACCAGCGCAAAGCTGAGCATCAAGGAAAGAGATGGGCTCCTCGAAATAGCGCGCGACAGCTTGCCTTCAAAGAGCCTGAAAAGCATGTATTGCAAGAAGTAATAGCTCTGACGGATGAGCAGAATGAAGATCAGGTATTTAATCTGATAAAACATCATCAGAAAGCCAAAAACTATCATAGATAAATCAAACCAAACGCTGTCGCTCGGCTTTTTGGGGGCTATCAGTTTGAGTATGGTGGCAAAGATTGCAAGGGATAGATTGGCAAGCGCTGTGATGATTTCAATCTGGGGATAGTGGCTAAATTCGTGGAAAACCCCCTCGAAAAACAGCACAAAAAAGCTCCATCCTGCCAATAAATATGCAAGGATCTCGACAATTGTCAGAAACTTTTGACTGCGCTTAGCCGACATGGCTATCTCTTATGGCTATCTCTTGGAGATGTCTTCTAAAATGAGCTCTTGTATTTCTTCAACGCTTTTGCAAGCTGGGATTGATGTGATGGAATCTCGCTTTTCAAAGAATGATTTCAAGATGAAGGTGCGTTCATAAAAAGCTTTCACACGTTTTGCGATTGCCTCGGGCTCGTCATCGGCACGTGTAGCGAGCGCAGAGCCGCAAATATCGCAGATACCGGGCACGCTTGGAGGTTTATGCTGCGTGTGATAATTCTCGCCGCAATTTGTGCATACCAAGCGTCCTTCGATGCGGTGAATGGCGTCCTCTTCGGAGAGCTCAAGATAATAGACTTGGATCAAGTTATAGTGCTCCACGAGATGTTCAGCTTGACTTAAAGTGCGCGGAAAGCCATCGAATATGATGCCTTTACAGCCCGGCTCCACGCTGGTGTCGATCATGTCAAAGACGATGGTGTCTTTCACCAAATCGCCGCGTTCGATAATGTGTCCGACAGCGTCTCCAACAGCACTACCGATGCTGACCTCTTGGCGCAAAAGGTCGCCGATATTGATGTGTTGAAAACACATACGCTGAGCCAGGAGTCCCGCTTGAGTCCCCTTGCCACTTCCCTGAATGCCCAAAAATACTATCGCATCCGTCATAATCACCTCAGTTTTGGACAATAACTCTGACAAGGCAATAAATGTCAAGCAAATACGCCTGAATCTTGTCTGATATCCGAGCTTGTCTCCTCATAATTTAGCGCTCCAAGATTACAAATGCAAGCGCCATAGTCCTTTCGTGACTCAGAGAAAGATGGATATTTCTCACTCCAAGCTTGTCGGCATAAGCCTTGGTTGCGCCCGAAAGCTCGATGCTCGGCTTGCCTTTTTCATCTGAAAAGACGCAGATTTCTTTGAAGCTTATTTGCTCTGCCCAGCCTGTGCCAAGTGCTTTCATCAATGCTTCCTTGGCGGCAAAACGAGCGGCAAAACTCTCGGCGGAACTGGCACGCTCTTGGCAATAAGCTATCTCTTTTGCGCAAAAGACTTTCTCGATGAACGCAGGGTTTTTCTCGATCAGCCGCTGAACGCGCGCTACATCGACGATATCCGTCCCGATGCCGATGATCATGATGCTACTTGTTCTCCTCTTCCAGCTTGAGCAGATATTCTTTCACTTTGAGACCGCCGCCGAAGCCGCCTAAGTTCCCGCCGGCGCGCACCACCCTGTGACAAGGGATGATGATGCCTATGGGGTTTTGACCCAAAGCGTTGCCCACGGCTCTTGCGGCTTTGGGTCTATCGATGCGTCTTGCCAGCTCGGAATAGGTGATCACCTCTCCATAATCCAGGCGCAAAAGCTCTTCCCAAACCATGAGCTGAAAGGGAGTGCCCGTTGCGAAAAAGGGGATGTCAAATTCCTTGAGCTTGCCGGCAAAATAGTCGTCGAGCTGCTTAAAAAGTGTTTCACCGAAGGCATCAGGTTTCTGCTTGTTGAGCGGTTTCTCACAAAACGAGAGTTCCATGATGGTTTCATCCTCTATCCCGATCTCGAGGCAGATATTTGGGTTTTGGTAATATATCACGCTAAACATATCAATCTCCTTGGATTATGAAAGATAAAGCCCTCCGGGGTCATATAAACAACCGGAGGGCTTGGAAGTGTTTTACTATTACTATGCAGTGAATCTTCTGCGCTCTTTGATTCTGCTCGCTTTACCCTTGGCGCTGCGCAGATAGAAGAGTTTCGCTCTGCGAACTTGTCCATGGCGAACGATCTCAAGCTTGTCGATATTCGGAGAGTTCTGAGGGAAAATCCTCTCCACTCCAACACCGCTGGAAACTTTGCGAACGGTGAAAGACTTCGAAACACCGGCACCGCGCTTTTGGATCACGATACCTTGGAATATCTGAATTCTTTCTTTTCCGCCTTCTTTGATTTTATAGTGCACCTTAACGGTATCGCCAACGCGATAGTCCGGAAGGTCAGTTCTGATTTGGTCTCTGCCAATTTGTTGCAGAATATCCATTTGGGTTCCTCCCATATATATACTCGGATAAGCTGTGGGCTATACACTTTGCGACGCTGAACACAGCCAGTTATCGCCGACTTCTGCGTATAAAGTCCGCACTGATGCTGCATTCTGAACCTCGATCAATTCGCTCTGAAAATCAGAGTCCATCAAGCTGCCAAGTGGCAAGTTCCGCATTGTGCAATGTCTTGCTCACAACCTTTCCTGATTGGTAATCTGTCTTCCTCCCTGCGGAGGACGGCTTATTTCTTGTTTAAATCCGGTCTGCGGGTCTGGGTTAGTCTCTCGCTTTCGTCTTGCGCCCACTTTTTTACTTTGGCATGATCGCCGCTAAGCAAAACCTCAGGAACGCTTTGATTCATGAAAACTTCTGGTCTCGTATAGCAAGGATATCCCAGAGCACCCTCGTAAAAGGAATCGCTTTTGGCGCTGTCCATATCGCCGAGCACGCCTTCTTGCAAGCGCGCCACGCCATCGATAAACGCCATCGCAGCGAGTTCTCCCCCACTGAGGACATAGTCTCCCAGCGAGATCTCATCGCTGATGCATAGGCGTCTGATGCGCTGGTCTATCTCTTTGTAGTGTCCACAAAGCAAGACGATACGCTCTTCTTTGGCATAGCTATTGAGGATGTCTTGATTGAGTTTTCTGCCTTGAGGGCTGAAGTATATCACAGGCGCAGGCTGAGCCGATATCCTTGCCGCGATAGCATCCCAGATCGGCTGAGGACTTGCCACCATGCCGGCAAAACCGCCATAGGGATAGTCATCAGTCTTGCGATGTTTATCTTGGCTATATGCACGGATATCGTCCAAATTAACCGAGATAGCACCCTTTTGGATTGCCCGAGCCACAATGCTGCTTTCTAAGAAGCTTTTAAAGGACTCGGGGAAAAGGCTTAATACTTCAAGCGTCAGCATCTTCTTCGTATAAGACACCATCGGAAAAGCTGAGTTCTGAGGCCGAGAGCAATTCAGTCATATTGCTGAGAATCAAGGGCTCGCCCGCTTTACAGGGACGAACGTAATGCTCCACAAAGGGGATCATGATCTCGATATCCAGCGCGGTATTCACCACCAAAACCTCGTGTGCGCCGTTGTCAAAAACATCCACCACACAGCCGAGAATGCTGTCTTGCCAGATCACGTCACTTCCCAAAAGCTCGCCGCTATCCTCATCCGTCTCAATCTCTTCTGCATCGATGGCGATATAAGCTTCGCGATGCAGCTTCCTCTCTTGAGAAACTCCATCTTCTGCAAACATCAGCCAGCAATCCCTTCCGGATTCTTTTCTTTCACTGATACTTAGGTAAAACACTCTATTTTCTTCAAAGATCAAATACAGTTTGTCCAGCTCGTCAAAGTCTCGGCGATAGCCGGGCTTGATCATTGCTTTGAACCAACCGTCTGCATCCTGTCCGCCCAGTCTGCCGATAACGATAAGGTCTTGAGCGGTCATTTACTCGATAATTTCCAGCTCGGCGCGCTTTCCTTGTTTTGTCGATACTGCATTAAGGATGACGCGGATTGCACCGACTGTGCGGCCACGCTTTCCGATCACCTTACCGATGTCCCCTTTTGCTACTCGTAATTCATAGACGATGTCGTTGCCATTGTCGTTCTCTTCGATAGAGACCATGGCGGGATCGTCCACAAGTGCTTTTACTACGAATTCAATAAGGTCTTTCATTTTCACCTCGCTGTGATATTTTTTGCTTATTCAGCATTCTTCTCTGTCTTAGCCGCTTCGAGCTTACGTTCGTGCCATATCTGCAGAACGCCGGCTTTGCGCAAAAGAGAGCGCACGGTATCCGTAGGCTGTGCACCAACGGAAAGCCAATGAATAGCTCTTTCGGTATCGACAGTGAGTTTGAAGGGGTCTGGTTTCGGATCATACCAACCGACGCATTCGATGTATTTCCCAACTTGTTTTACGCGGGAATCCACCGCAATAATGCGATAGAACGGTTGGTCGTTAGATCCCATTCTTCTCAGTCTTAACTTGACCATTATTTCTCCTTGTTATATTAACAAATATATATTTTAGTAGATTTACCACACTTTTTCAAGGTGCTATTTGCGTCAAGAACTTTTTGTTCCATAGCTGAGGATGAGCTCCCACACATTCATAGGAATAAAGCCCTTGTATGCATAAGGCGCGGATATGCGAGCACCTAAGATTTCCAAAACAATCTCACCACGAACGCTGTAATTCATGCCGCCTTTGACCACTCCACGTGCCGCTGAAAGGATTGATTTGAGGTTTGACATCTCAAATTCCATGACGCCTTCACGATAGAAGATATCTTCCTTGAAGCTAAGTTGTTTGAGGAGATCACCATGCCCCACCTTCTTGTCGTCGATATAGATATCCGCCGGGAAGGCGAGGACTTTGTATCTAAGTCCATAGGGATTGAGTAGCATAAAGTCCGTGCGCAAAGCAGTTGCATTGAGCTTATATTGATGCACATAGGTGCGCATGACTTTAAAGAGGTCTTGTGTATCCACCTTAAACCGAGGAATCTCGCCCGTGATTTGTTCTTTCAGCGAGATGCTATAAGGCTCGTCGTAATTGAATTTCTTTGTGAATCCATTTGCCTTGCCTTCCCCGCGTGCAACGATGAACATATCAACATTATAGTTCGAATAGTTGATGAGTCCCAAGGTCGGTCGCGTTTGCAAATTGACCCCAAAATCAATGCGCGCAGTTTGCTTTTTACCAAGCGTATATTCGCGGCTCAGCTGTCCATGCCCGATTTTTTGTCTATCCATGTTCAGGATATCCACATCCAGCTTTTTGAGTTTGATATTATAGCTATTTGGATTATACACCAAGAGTGAAAGTTCGAGCTCAGTTTGATCCACCGAGAAGTTTTTGATGCTGACATCGCGCACTCTTTCCACCTCGGGTGTCTTGAAAACAAGCCGGCAGGAGCTCGTCATGACAGCAAGCAAAATCATTAAAACAATCCATCTACGTTTCATCGATTCACCTCAAAGATTCTGAACCACATTTCCAAGGAAAGCACATTGAAGAGCATATCTGCATCGCCATTATTTCCAGCGAGATAGCCTTGCCACTTCCGGTGAATCACAGGCAGGTTCCAAATCCCGCGATGCCTGAAGCGTGTGCTATAAATTATATCTTCCACAAGAGTTTTCAGCTGTTTTCTCAGCCAATGATGAGTTAGCGGGCTTCCAAAGATGCCCTTATCTTTCCGATTTACCACCTCAGCGGGCATGGCGTGCCCCAAAGCTTCGCGATGTATTGCCTTGCGATAGGGCGGACGGTTTTTATATCCCGCCGGCAAGGTAAAGACGAAATCCACCAAACGGTGATCGAGGAAAGGCATTCTGCTCTCAACGCTGTGCCCCATGCTCATCCTATCTTCATAGTGGAGTTGCGTTTTGAGCATGCCGCTGCCCACCATATTCAGCATGAAAGAATTGAGTTTGGACGTACCCAGATCGGTGATCTTATCCATGATCGGCGTGCCGGCTTCCTGATGCGCTTGACTCACGAAATCCTTGTTAAAAGGCTCAAAGTGATAGAATTGCGATTCCAGCTTATAGAGCGTGGATTCTTTCATGGACGCTGAAAGTAGGATCTTGCCCATATTTGAAGCTACTTCTTTGGGTGAAGAACCGGCGAAATGCTTGATCTCTCCCGCAAAGTCCCCGATCTTCCCGCCTAACAAGAGATCGGCAAAATAGCGATAGCCCGCATGGTGATATCCGCCCATAAACTCATCGGGACCCAAGCCGGAAAGCAGGACTTTCACGCCCTCGTCATTGGCTTTTTGCATCAGCGCATATTGGCTTACAAATCCCGAATTCACCGGCAGATCGTTCAGCCAAATCGCTTTCGAGAGCCACTTTGCAGCGTCATTCGCATCCGGCGAGATATAGCAGGTTTGTGCGCCGCTGTTTTCGGCAATCATCTTGATATATTTCCGTTCGTCCAAGCGCGCCGACTCTTTGTAATAGGTAGAAAATGTCCGGAATGGATAATCCACAAAGTCGCCGGCAAAGGAGACAATCGCCCCTGAATCCAGTCCGCCCGAAAGCGATGCGCCAACCTGAACATCACTGCGCAATTGCATCCTGAGACTATCCAAAAAGAGCTCCAAATACCGCTCTTTTGCTTCCTCAAAACTGAGTTCAGACTTCTCAAAACTATCTTCATCAAGATGATAATAAGTCTTTTGGCTGAGCTTCCCGTCTTCGAGAATCATGCATTTGCCCGGCTCCAAAGCACGGATATCACGCCAATAAGTCTCATCCGAATACGCCAAAAAGCTGTTGATTTTCGTAGCGCGCCAGATCGCCGCATTGTTTAGTTCTTGCTCAAAAGGAAGCTCCAAGAGCTGCTTTATCTCACTGCCCCAATAGAGCATATCGTCATTTATGTAATAATAAAAAGGCTTGATTCCAAAGCGGTCGCGGCTCATGAACAGACGTTTTGTCTTGAGGTCCCAGATCGCAAAAGCCCACATGCCATTCAGCCGCAGAACGCAATCGTCACCCCAAGCGTGATATGCCTTGACAATGACCTCGGTATCGCTGTGCGAAAAGAACTTATATCCTTGCGCAACAAGCTCTTCGCGAAGCTCCACATGGTTATATATCTCGCCATTGAAGATGATGGCAAGAGCAAGCTCTTCATCCAGCATGGGCTGATGCCCGCTGAAGCTGAGTTCCAGCGTGGGCAACCTGCGAAAACCGAAGCCTAATTGCGCTTGATATATGCCTTTATAGCGCTCTAAGGGACCTTCGCTCCCGATGCTGCTATCTTCTCCGCCAAATGCCTTTGCGCTACGCTCCGGAAGGTTGAACAAGAGATAACCTTCATCGTCCGGTCCGCGATGAACAATCTTGGAATTCATCTGTTTCAGATGGTTAAAATCTATTCTTTGTGTGCCGCTAATGCTTGCAATTCCAGTAATTCCACACATTTACTACTCCTGATATTTTGGGTAAGTCATCATCAATAGCTGCCCGCTTTTAGTCAAGACTTTTGTTTTTATGAGCCTACTAAACTGTGCGATGGGTGGAAGTTTGGGGCGGTAACATCTTGTTGCCGCATGAGCGTCAGCTCATTCAGAGGGCTGACGAGGCATGTAGAGGAGGTTTTAATAGAAAACTGTGTTTTCTCTGGCAACAAGATGTTGCCAGCCCAGAAGAGGGATGCGCTTTGCACGTTTAGACTCTAAAATTCACAGCCAAACAGCAAGAAAAAACAGCCCTATTTTGAAAAACTTTGCGATCTCCTCACCAGCATCGCTCTAACTATCTGCCATCCCATGCCTTACCTATATATATCAGCTTATCATTTGCTCATGATATGCTCATGCCTATGACCACATCATGACCATATCATGACCAGAACCCAATAAGGAAGGCATCGGATTAAGCTAAAATGCTTTTGACAATCTCCACGATTTCGCTGGGATGGCTCACCAGATAATCAGGGTCTTTGCGCACCAAAAGGTCGGAGGTATGAAAGCCCCAAGTGACGGCGATCACCCTGATCCCGCTCTTTTTTGCAGCGCTTATATCGCGGATTTCATCGCCCACATAGATGATTTGATCCTTATCAATCCCATGATTTTTCATCTGGGCTTTGATCCTTTTCTGCTTATTCAGCGTCCCCGAAGTCCCCTCCGCCCAGTCAAAATAATGCAGCTCGTGATGGTTGATGAAATAGTCCAAGTTTTCCTTGGTGTTGGAGCTGAGCACCGCCATCTTACAGCCCATTTCTTTGAGCTCGGTAAGCATCTCCCGCACCCCGTCATAGGGCTGGAGTTCATGCACTTTTTTGCGATATTCGAGCAAGACCCGCGTGACGGCACCCGGCAGCTTATACACAGGGAACTTGAGGATTTTCATCGCTTTATGCATATGCATGCTGCGCACCATCTCAAATTGTTCTTCATTGAGTGGTTCAATGCCATATTCCGGCGCAAATGCATTGACGATATCCAAAGCATAATGAATTGAATCTGCGATGGTTCCATCAAAATCGAAGAGTATAAAAGGCGCCTTCATTGCTTCAACCTCAAAATCATCTCATAGACCTCGTTTTTGCTCATGCTCCTCTGCTCAGCTATCTCTTTTGCAAGCTCGCGTTTACCCACCGCCTTGCTCGCCTCGATCAGCGAAACCAGCTCCGCTTCCGAAATCGAGCCTTTCACAATTTCAGGCTTATCGATCACGATGACAAATTCTCCCTTGAGCGTGATATCTTCCATCTCGGCAAGCTCTTGAGCCGTCCCGCGCAACACCTCTTCATGCAGTTTGGATATCTCGCGCACGACGGCGATATTCCGAGCCGGGAACATAACAGCAAGCTCAGAAAGAGTCTCTTTCAGCCGGTGCACGCTTTCATAGATGATGCTCACGAATGGATAGTCTTTAATCTGCCTAAGTGCTTCCTGCCTAAGCTTTTGCTTCTGCGGCAAAAAGCCTAAGAATTGGAATGCATCCGTGGAGAATCCGCTCACGCTGATAGCCGGGATGAGCGCCGTCGCCCCGGGCAGAGCCTGAACCTCAAAGCCCTTGCTCAGCGCATGCGCAACAAAGCTCTGTGCGGGGTCTGAGATCGCCGGCGAGCCCGCATCAGACAGGATTGCAAGGTCTTTTCCCTCTTCAAGATGAGAGAAGATCAGTTCCTCGCGACTACGCTCGTTGAACTTATGAAAACTGATTAATTTGGGAACGGGGATTTCATATTGTGACAGCAGGAATGCGCTCTTGCGGGTATCCTCACAGGCGATGACTTCCACCTTTTTGAGGGTTTCAATCGCCCTGAGGGTGATATCTCCCAGATTCCCAATCGGAACCGGCACGAGAAATATCACCCCTTTAGGCATTATCTTACGTTTTTTAGTTGATTAATTTAAGCTCTTTGCCGATCTTGATGAAAGCGGCAATGGTCTTATCGAGGTCTTCACGAGTGTGTGCAGCGGAGAGCTGGACGCGGATTCTTGCCTTGCCTTTGGGCACCACGGGATAGACAAATCCGATCACGTAAACACCTTCTTTAAGAAGCATATCCGCCATCTTGATAGCCAGCGGAGCGTCATAGAGCATGACGGGGACGATGGCTGTGTTGCCCGGCACGATATCGAAGCCGGCTTCTTCCATTTTGCTGCGGAAATATTTGGCATTTTCCCACACTCTGTCCTTGAATTCGGTGGTCTTGGTCAACATTTCCAACACTTTCATCGTTGCGCCGCAGATAGCGGGAGCGAGTGTGTTTGAGAAGAGATAGGGGCGACTGCGCTGGCGCAGGACTTCGATGATTTCTTTGCGTCCGCTGGTGCATCCGCCGCTGCCTCCGCCAAGTGCTTTTCCGAAGGTCGTGGTGATGATATCCACTCTATCGGTCACGCCGAAGTATTCCGGAGTTCCGCGTCCTTTGGGTCCGATATAACCCGTGGCATGGCTATCGTCAACCATCACCATGGCGTCATATTTATCAGCCAAATCACAGATTTCATCGAGCTTTGCCATATCTCCATCCATGGAAAATACGCCGTCGGTGACGATGAGGCGATATTTCATATCCTGAGAATCTTTCAGAGCCTCTTCCAATTCGTTCATATTTGAGTGTTTATAGCGATAGCGTTTTGCCTTACAGAGGCGCACGCCGTCGATGATGGATGCGTGGTTGAGTTCATCCGAAATCAATGCACTGTCTTCATCCAAAAGCGGCTCAAATACGCCGGCATTAGCATCGAAACAGGCAGCATAAAGAATGGTGTCTTCTGTGCCCAAGAACTTAGAAACGGCATCTTCCAAATCCTTATGAAGCTGCTGAGTTCCGCAGATGAAGCGCACGGATGAGAGTCCGAAGCCCCATCTTTCCATGACCTCTTGTGCGGCTTTCACAACTTCCGGATTGTTGCTAAGTCCCAGATAGTTGTTTGCGCAAAAGTTCAGAGCTTTGATCCCGCCTTCGACTTCGATCTGGCCGCCCTGGGGAGTGGTTAAAATGCGTTCGTGTTTGTACAAACCTTGTTCTTTGAGTTCTGCAAAAAGGTTTTGCAGGTCAGTTTTAATCTTGTTGTAAGCCATTGTTTCTCCCTATTGACTTGATTTTTTTCATTAATGGCATCTTTTCACAAGCTCCATTTAAGTCAATAAAAAAAAGTAGAATTATGATAAAAAGCACTCCGACGCAGAAAGCTCCAAACACATCAGCCTCAGATTGATTCAAGTTATCCCCCAAACAGATAAGTCAAAACTGAGGCATAATATCTTGTTTAACTGAACGTCATTTCATTTAGTCTCGCAAGCCATGATATCAGAAACTTCTTGACGATTTATTGCAGGTTATTATTATTTGCTCAGTATCACAAACAAGACCATCATAAAAATTGAGGTGAAACATGAAAAAACATTACGCACTAATACTCTTAGCATTGCTTCCCCTTCTTATGTTTGCAAAATTGCCCAGCACAGGGATAAGAGTTTTCCCAAGCGGAAACAGCAATAACTCCCGCAACACCACATATCCTTTGCTTACAGTTTTCGGACGCGAAAAAGACCCGGTAATGGATTGGAAAGACATTGAAAAATATCAATATTTCTATAACGAAGAAGGCTCTTTCTATCCCGATAGAATTGTGGAATACAATATGGATTATTCCATTGTTGATTGGCTTGCTCACGCCGCTCATGCAATCAGCTATAATTCTGATATGCAAGTGGTTGAGATTCTCTCGGGACTGCCCACCGCTGCAGGCATAGACCCTGATTCTCGCTTTGATATCGGCTATGACGATGACGGCAATCTGGAATATGCCTATTTATATGCTCGCAATGGTGCCGGCGAGTTTGAGCCCACATTTCTCTTTGACTTCGTTCTTAATCCCGATGGCTTTTCCGGAACATACATCACGATGTTTTTCGGCACCATGACAATCTATGCTCGGATGGAGATTGGTTATGACGATCAAGGCAGGATGGTGAGCGAAACCACTTCCATGTCCATGGATCAGGAGAACTGGGAATTGCAGGAAAAGTCGGTTCATACTTACCACGCCGATGACACAACCACATTCCAGGATCTGCTTGATTATTTCAATAGATATTGGGCTCTGAACTTCATTGTAGGATTCAGCGACATCCCCGGAATGCGCAGCCTAAGAATGGACTACAACTATTCCGACGGAGAATGGATTCCCAACAGGAAATATGAATATGCCTTTGCAGATGGCAAACAGATCGAAGAAACTGAATATGACTATGAAGATGGCGCTTGGATAGCCCAAAGTAAAAAGTTCAACTATTATAATGAATTTGACGATATCGCCACTCAATTGAACCAATATCCGGACCTTAGCGGCGGCTTTTATGACCAATATAAATATGATTTCGTCTATGACATCCCATTTTCCAACGAGGATGCAGTTCAAAGCCCCACACCCGTCATCGCTATCAGCACTTGGCCGATGCCTTTCAAAGATGCCATCAATATCCGCATCGACAGCAAAGAGCTCTCCAAATATAACCTTGAGATCTTCAACCTCAAAGGTCAGCTGGTAAACAAACTCCAAACCCAGGGCAAGAACGACGCTCTTTGGGATGGAAAAGACCTGCGCGGCAAAGACTTGCCTGCCGGAATATACTTCCTGCGCGCCGGCTCCGACCAAGCTTTTAGCACCCAAAAGATCATCAAACTAAGATAAACCAAAACAAGCAATAGCATTATCGCCCGCTTGACTTTGCTCAATCGGGCTTTTTCATTTCCCGCAGACCGATCTATCGCGTTTCAGATTAGCCTGCTGCATATTTTCCTCGCAAAAACCCCGAAAACCCTTATATTATCAATCAAAACATAAAATCATCGAGGAACTAAATGAAAAGACTCGCACTCTTGCTATGCC
>FZPS01000220.1_pt257 | contig 13265 bp, 12 predicted proteins | sample 1817821 | NCBI WGS metagenome assembly FZPS01 (sample SAMEA104158645, study PRJEB21678) | metagenome | place: Germany | collected 2015-04-21 | reverse complement strand
CATATGAACCCTTTCTAATATGAGTTTAGTCGCTTTTCATTATAGGTCATATGGGACTTTTTTTCTACACTAAAAAAGGCTCCATAATCTCTACAGTGGATTTACCCACTACAGAAATTATAGAGCCGTAAAAGTATACCTTGCTTTTTTGATGATATTTATACCATGGAATGAAAATGTATGTAAAATGATGTCAGGTTTTGTACAACGCCATAAAGTTTGATAAAGTCGATAGTTTGAGTGATAGAAGTTCTAATAGTAGCTAAAAATGAAAGATGTAAGACTACTTCAAATGTGATAAAACGGGTTGTATTTTTATAAAAAACAGATAATTTATCCTCTTGTTGTATAAAATTAAAAGAAAATGATACAAAAGTTAATCTAAAATATGTTTTTGAAATTTTAATTAATTTTCAAATTTTCTGTATTTTTAGATAATATTGTGTTATAATACATAACATACCGAAAGAAAGTTATATGGTAGGAGGATCTATTATGGAGATCAAAACTTTAAAACGTGTCGGTCTTGGGGCTGTCACATTGTTGTCTGCTGCTACACTAGCAGCATGTGGTGGAAATAATTCATCATCAAAATCTGCTAGCAAAGATATCAATTGGTTTGTACCAACTGAAATCAGCACGCTTGATATTTCAAAAGTAACTGATACTTACTCATCAATTGCTATTGGTAACTCAGGAAGTAACCTTCTTCGTGTTGATGAAAAAGGTGATTTGAAACCTGATTTGGCTGAAAAAGTTGAAGTATCTGAAGATGGTTTAACATACACAGCTACACTTCGTGATAACCTTAAATGGTCAGATGGTAGCAAATTGACAGCTGAAGATTTCGTATACAGCTGGCAACGTATTGCTGATCCAAAAACAGCTTCTGAATACTCATATCTTGTTTCAGATGCGCATGTTTTGAACGCTGAAGATGTCATTGCAGGTACTAAAGGTGTTGACCAACTTGGTGTTAAAGCTGACGGCAACAAAGTTATCTTTACTTTGTCAAACCCTTCTCCACAATTCATGAGTCTTCTATCATTTGCAAACTTCATGCCACAAAGTAAAGCATTTGTTGAAAAAGCAGGTGACCAATACGGTACAACTTCTGAAAAATCATTGTACTCTGGTCCATACACAGTTTCAAAATGGAACGGTACAAATGGTAACTTCACACTTGTGAAAAACAAATACTACTGGGATGCTAAAGACGTTAAAACTAAGAAAGTAAACGTTCAAACAATCAAGAAACCTGATACAGCTGTTCAAATGTACAAAGATGGTGACCTTGATACAGCAAACATCTCAAATACAGAAGCTACATTCAAAGCTAACAAAAACCGTAAAGATGTTGTTCCAGTTCCAGAAGCAACAACAGCTTACATGGTTTACAACCAAACTGGTACAGTTACTGCTTTGAACAACCTTAAAGTTCGTCAAGCCCTTAACCTTGCAACTGACCGTGCAGGTATCGTTAAAGCTGCCATCGATACTGGTTCAAAAGCTGCAACAGCTCTTGCTCCAACAGGTCTTGAAAAACTCCCTGATGGAACAGACTTGGCTAAATATGTATCACCAGGTTACAGCTATGATAAGAAAGAAGCAGCAAAACTCTTCAAAGAAGGTCTTGCAGAACTTGGTACAGACTCAGTTAAATTGACTATCACAGCTGACTCAGATGCACCAGTTGCAAAAGCTTCAGTTGACTACATCAAACAAACTTGGGAAGAAGCTCTTCCTGGATTGAAAGTTGAAGAAAAATTTGTTACTTTCAAACAACGTCTAGAAGATACTAAGAACCAAAACTTTGATGTTGCTCTTGTTCTTTGGGGTGGTGACTATCCAGAAGGTTCTACATTCTACGGACTCTTCACTACTGGATCATCATACAACTACGGTAAATTCTCAAATGCTGATTACGATGCTGCATACAAAAAAGCAATCACTACTGATGCATTAGATGCAAAAGCTGCTGCTGATGATTATAAAGCTGCTGAAAAAGCACTTTACGATAACGCACTTTACAACCCAATCTACTTCCGTAGTACTAAATCACTTCAAAATCCTAACCTTAAAGGACTTGTTCGTAACTCAACAGGTTTGTCTGTAGACTTCACATACGCATACAAAAAATAAGTCGTTTTAAGAGTGATAAAACAAGGTTCGAGCTTGCTCGACCTTGTTTTTTTATCTTTCAAAAAATGTTACAATGAAGGTATCAAATCAGAATAAAGGAAAACGATGCGTTTAGATAAATTTTTAGTAGAAGCAGGAGTTGGCTCACGCACAGAAGTCAAACAATTGCTGAAAAAAAAACAGGTTTTTGTAAATGGAAAATTAGAAACTTCCCCAAAAACACAAATTGATGAAAAGTTGGATAAAATCGTCTGTCAGGGGCAAAATCTTTCTTATGAAAAATTCGTTTATTACATGCTAAATAAGCCTAAAGGGGTTATTTCAGCGACAGAAGATGACCGTCATAAGACAGTTTTAGATTTACTGGACAAGACAGCTTGGGATAAAGAAGTCTTTCCTGTTGGCCGATTAGATATTGATACTCATGGGCTTTTGCTTTTAACAAATAATGGTAAGCTTGCTCATGCCATGCTGTCGCCTAAAAAGCATGTTGATAAGCTGTATCGTGCTAAAGTAGCTGGCATTATGACTGATGAAGATGTTAAGGCGTTTGCGGATGGAATTGAACTGAAAGATTTTACGTGTCAACCTGCGCAGCTTGATATTATCAAGGCTGATGAGAAATCAAATACGTCTTTGGTTGAAATTGTAATCAAGGAAGGTAAATTTCACCAAGTTAAGCGCATGGTTTTGGCCTGTGGAAAAGAAGTAACTGATTTACAACGTTTGAGTATGGGACCACTTCGATTGGATGACGAATTGGCTTTGGGTGAGTGGAGAAGACTTTCTCCAGAAGAACTGGAAAGCTTGCAAAAATTTGGCGTCGAATTATAAAAATTATGCATTACTTATTTGCTTATTTAAGGTAATCATGTTAAGATAATAGTAATAAAATCAATTGAGCGAGGTGTATTAAGGTGGCATTTGGTGAAAACGGACCACGTAAAAAAACAGCGTTTGAAAAACTAACTTTAGTAGTTGTTATCTTAATGGTTCTAGTAACTGTAGGTGGTCTTATTGCGACTGCTATTGGTTCAATTATTTAAAGAACGCTGAAGAGGCGTTTTTTTATGCTTTGACAAATCAAGTTTATACTAATGAAAGAATAGGAATTAATAATGAGTATGTTTTTAGATACTGCCAAGGTTAGCGTTAAAGCAGGTCGCGGCGGTGATGGAATGGTTGCATTCCGTCGTGAAAAATATGTTGCTAACGGCGGTCCTTGGGGCGGTGACGGAGGTAAAGGTGGCTCAGTTATCTTTAAAGTTGACGAAGGGCTTCGTACCTTGATGGACTTCCGCTATAACCGCATTTTTAAAGCAAAATCAGGTGAAAAAGGGATGACAAAAGGAATGCACGGACGTGGTGCAGAAGACCTTATTGTTCGTGTCCCAGAAGGAACAACTGTTCGAGATGCAGAGACTGGCAAAGTCATCACTGACCTTGTTGAAAATGGTCAAGAATTTGTTGTTGCGCGCGGTGGACGTGGTGGACGTGGTAATATTCGTTTTGCAACACCACGTAACCCTGCTCCAGAAATTGCCGAAAACGGTGAACCAGGAGAAGAACGCGATCTTCAACTTGAATTGAAAATCTTGGCTGATGTTGGTCTTGTAGGTTTCCCATCAGTTGGTAAATCAACACTTCTTAGTGTTGTGACTGCTGCAAAACCAAAAATCGGTGCTTACCACTTTACAACAATCGTACCTAACCTCGGTATGGTTCGTACAAAATCTGGTGATAGCTTTGCGATGGCTGACCTTCCAGGATTGATTGAAGGGGCATCACAAGGTGTTGGGCTTGGTACTCAATTTCTTCGTCACATCGAACGTACACGTGTTATTTTGCACGTTATCGATATGTCAGCAAGCGAAGGACGTGATCCGTACGAAGATTATCTTGCAATCAATAAAGAACTTGAAAGCTACAACCTTCGTTTGATGGAACGTCCGCAAATTATTGTCGCTAACAAGATGGATATGCCTGAAGCAGAAGAAAACTTGAAAGTCTTCAAAGAAAAATTGGCGGCTAACTATGATGATTTTGATGAAATGCCAATGATTTTCCCAATTTCAAGTTTAGCTCACCAAGGTTTAGAAAATCTTATGGAAGCAACTGCAGAATTGCTTGATAAGACTGACGAATTCTTGCTTTACTCTGATGATGATATGATTGATGAAGAAGTTTACTATGGATTTGATCCAGATGAACGTCCATTTGAAATTTCACGTGATGACGATGCTGCTTGGGTATTGTCAGGTGAAAAACTTGAAAAACTCTTTGTCATGACTAATATGGAACGTGATGAATCTATCATGAAATTTGCACGTCAATTGCGTGGTATGGGTGTCGATGAAGCTCTCCGTGAACGCGGTGCAAAAGATGGTGACATTGTTCGAATCGGTAAATTCGAATTCGAATTTGTAGATTAATATAAGATACAAAGTCCGTTAAACGAGCGAAGCAAAAATTATCTTTTTGCATAGCTAGTAGGACGTGCTTGCTTGTTATATTAGTCGAGATAGACTTGTTTCGGTATTAAATTGATTTAACTGGAGGTTCTTATGGGTGAAAAACCGATATCTTTTAGAGATAAAGATGGTAATTTTGTATCAGCAGCCGATGTTTGGAATGCTGAAAAGCTAGAAGAACTTTTCAATACACTTAATCCAAATCGTCGCTTCCGTTTGGAACGCGAAAAATTGGCAAAAGAAAAAGCAGGAGAAGTTGACGACCAAGAGTCTTAATCGTCTTTCCTGCCACAGCTCAGCAATTTGCTGGGCTTTTTTTATTATTTTTTAGTTAACTGTTTATTGTCACAAACTATCTGCTTATAATCCTTGATATGGGTTATGGTTAAATGAGAAATTTCTAGCATATAAACCTCGCTTTTAATAAAACACACTCTACCTTATCAGGTAGAGTGTATCTCATTATGGTCAACGCTAAAAATATCCCCAAAATTGGCTAATATCTTGTAGGGGATGGAAGAAGGTATAAGAGTGCACTAAAAACAAAACCTGATAAGGATTACCAAAATTTTTGTTCTTAGTTGTTCAATGCACTGTGTCCTCCTAATAGATTTGTTTTAATTTTAGCAGATAAGCAGCAATCTTGTCAAAGAATATGATAAAAAACTTCCAACAAAAAGTCGGAAGTTGTGTCTATTAATAATTTTCAGCGCGAATTTCAAAGTAAGATTGAGCGTGTGCGCATACGGGACAAATTTTTGGAGCTTTTGTTCCGACAATGATATGTCCGCAATTGCGGCATTCCCAAATTTTAACTTCACTCTTTTCAAAGACTTGAGAAGTTTCGATGTTTTTCAAAAGAGCACGATAACGGTCTTCATGATGTTTTTCGATTTCTGCAACCATCAAGAATTTTTTAGCTAATTGAGGGAAACCTTCTTCTTCAGCTGTTTTAGCGAATTGAACATACATGTCAGTCCATTCGTAGTTTTCACCGTCGGCAGCAGTTTCAAGGTTTTCAGAAGTATCTCCGATACCATACAATTCCTTGTACCACATTTTGGCATGTTCTTTTTCGTTGTCGGCTGTTTTTAAGAAAAGGTCGGCAATTTGTTCGAGACCATCTTTTTTAGCTCTTGAAGCAAAGAAAGTGTACTTGTTGCGAGCTTCAGATTCTCCAGCGAACGCAGCTTGCAAGTTTTTTTCAGTTTGAGTGCCTGCATACTTAGACATATCAAAGTCCTCCTTATATTAAAACAGTAGAAAGTCTACTGAGTATCACAGATGAGTAGTCATTTGGATTTGCTACGAATAAATAAGATTATCTCGCTTATGACAAATCTTATAAAGATAAGTGAGGTAAAAGCCAAGTCTAATAGAATTTTTTACTTGTAGTTTGTCTAAACAACTTAACTTAAGTCTAACAAAAGCAAATATGAAAGTCAAAATTTTAACAACAAATGCGCTTTGAAAGTAAGAAAAAAGCTAGTTTAGTTTAACTAGCTTTTTTATGTTATTAAACGTTTAATACTTTGTTTAAGAAGTCTTTTAGACGTGGGTGTTGTGGGTTATCAAAGATTTGTTCTGGTGTTCCATCTTCGATAAATCGTCCACCGTCTGTAAAGATAACACGGTTGGCAACTTTACGGGCAAATCCCATTTCGTGAGTAACAATCAACATTGTCATGCCTTGTTCTGCCAAGTCTTTCATAACCCCAAGAACGTCACCGACCATTTCTGGGTCAAGTGCAGAAGTTGGTTCATCAAAAAGCATGACATCAGGATTCATAGCCAAGCTGCGTGCGATAGCAACACGTTGTTTTTGACCACCAGATAAGCTATCTGGTTTGGCGTCACGTTTATCAGCAAGACCAACTTTTTCAAGAAGTTCCATCGCATGTTTTTCAGCTTCTTCTTTACTTTGTTTTCCAAGTTCTACTGGAGCAAAAGTAATGTTTTCAAGAACTGTCATGTGTGGGAAGAGGTTGAAGTGTTGGAACACCATACCGATGTTTTCACGAACTTTATCAACATCAGTAGCTGGATCAGAAAGTTCATATCCATCAACAACAACTTTACCGCTTGTGATTGTTTCAAGAAGGTTAAGGGTACGAAGGAAAGTTGATTTACCAGAACCAGAAGGTCCAATGATGCAGACAACATCACCTTCGTGGAATTGTGTTGTAATTCCTTTTAAGACTTCATTATCTCCATAAGATTTATGTAAATCTTGTACATCAATTTTTAATTCTGCCATTATTTAAGCCTCTTTTCTAGACGTTTTGCTAAACGAGTCAAAAGGGTGATCATTACAAGGTAGATTACTGCTAAGATAGCGTACATTCGGAATGATTGGTAGTTACGTGCAATAATGATTTTACCAGTTTGGAAGAGTTCAACAAGACCAATTGCAGAAACGATTGTTGTATCTTTAAGTGAGATAACAAATTGGTTGATGAAGTTTGGTAACATTACACGAACTGCTTGTGGCAAGATAACTTTTTTCATTGTCTTACCGTATGAGATACCAAGGCTTCGACTTGCTTCCATTTGTCCTTTTGGAACAGCTTCAATACCACCGCGAACGATTTCAGCGATATAAGCACCAGCGTTCAATGAAAGAGCGATAGTAGCAGCAAGGAAGTCATTGATTGGGCTTTGGTGTCCTGTTATTGATTCAATGAGGTTTGGAATTCCCCAGAAGATGAATGCAGCAACAATCATCAATGGAATACCACGTACGACGTCAACAAAGATTGCTGAAATTGTACGAAGGACTTTGTTTGGAGCAACTGCCATCATACCGAAGATGATACCGATAACCATAGCGATAGCAAATGAGATAAGTGTAAGGCTAAGTGTTGTTCCAAGACCTGTGAGCAATTGAGAATAGTTGTTTTTAATCAATCCCCAAATTGTTGTTTCATCAACACTTGAAGATGATTTTTTGTTTTCAGATGTTCCAAGGTATTTGTTTACAATTTTATCGTATTTACCTGATTTTACAAGGGCAGCAAGACCGTTGTTGAACATTTCAAGCAATTCTGGGTTAGCACCTTTGTTAACAGCAAATCCATATTCTCCAGATTTTTCACCGTCGATTGGAGTTTCAAATTTACGACCTTGTTTGATTGCGTAACGAAGAACTGCTTCGTCATCCATAAGAGCATCGATTGAACCAGAGTTCAAACTGTCGTACATAGTTGATGCTTCATCGAATGCACGAAGTGAGTAACCGTATTGGTCAGCATGTTCTGACAACCATGTGTATGAAGCAGTACCATTTTTAGCACCAACAGTCATACCATTTAGGTCTTCGTATGATTTTACTGAGCTACCTTTTTTAACAGCAAGCAGGATGTTTGAAGTGTAGTATGGGTCAGAGAAGTCAAAGATTTCTTTACGAGCATCTGTGATTGACATACCAGCAATAACAGCATCTGCTTGACCGGCTTGAACAGCATTAAGTGCAGCATCAAAACCAGGATTTGAAAGTTCAATATTGAAACCTTGTTGTTCAGCGATGGCTTTGATTAAGTCAACGTCGATTCCTTCATATTTGCCTGAGCCATTTTGGTATTCAAATGGGGCAAATGAAGAATCCATAACGATTTTGTAAGTTGATTTTACAGGTGTAGCTTTTGCTGATGCATCACCAGAAAGTTTTAAGCTATCTGATGTGACAACAGTTGATTTGTCGGCTGAGTCTTTAGAATCGCCAAGCCATTTTGCCATGATGGCATCATAAGTACCATCTTCTTTCATAGCATCAAAGGCTTCATTGAATTCGTCGATAAGGTATTCGTATTTGCTACCTTTTTTAACGGCGAATGCAAAGCTACCAACTTTTTCACCATCAATATTGATAGCGTAGTCTTTACCTTGGTTAATAGCATATTGGACAACTGGTTGGTCATCCATAGCAGCGTAGATAGAACCAGCATCTAGGCTGTTGTTCATCAAATCGCTTGTATCAAATGTTTTGATTTTATAGTTGTATTTTTTTTGATTTTCTTTTAGGAAGCTTTGAGCTGCGGTACCATTTTTAACACCAACAGTTTTTCCTGAAAGTTGTTTATAGTTTGTCACTTTAGCATCGCTACGAGTGTAGACAACGACAGCGGTATCGTAATAAGTATCTGAGAATGTGAAGACTTTTTTACGAGCTTCAGTAACTGTTGTACCAGCCATAAGAGCGTCGGCTTGACCAGCTTGGACAGCATTAACGGCAGCATCGAAACCAGGGAAAGTCATCTCGACGTCCCAGCCCTCTCGATTAGCAACTTCATTAATAATGTCAACGTCAATACCTTTATAAACTTGATCTGAATCTTTGAATTCGAATGGGGCATAAGCAGTATCAGATACAACACTAATCGTATCAGCTTGCGCATTTGCACCAAACACAAAGATTGCAGAAATCATAGCTAGCATAATAGCTTTCAATTTGTGCTTCATGTTAGTCTCCTTTTGTATAGATTGGTATAATTATATCAAAATAACAGGACCAAGGCAACTTAGATTTCTTGCTCATGTTAGAAAACCTAACATAAGATGTAATGATGTGATGGTTTTGGGACCTAGTAAGAGTAATTTACCTATATTTATGTTAAAATGAATGTATTATAATGACAGTTCGAGGAAAACGATGATAGATAGAATAGAAGATAATCAATTTAAACTTGTTTCAAAATACGAACCTTCAGGAGATCAACCACAAGCGATTGAGACTTTGGTTGATAATATCGAAGGTGGCGAAAAAGCGCAGATTCTTCTTGGAGCAACAGGAACTGGTAAGACTTACACAATGAGTCAGGTTATTGCTAAGGTCAATAAACCTACACTAGTCATTGCCCACAACAAAACCTTGGCAGGTCAACTGTACGGTGAGTTCAAAGAATTCTTCCCAGATAATGCGGTTGAATATTTTGTATCATACTATGATTACTACCAACCAGAAGCTTATGTGCCATCTAGTGATACTTATATTGAAAAAGATAGCTCGGTCAATGATGAGATTGATAAACTCCGTCACTCGGCAACTTCAGCTTTGCTAGAGCGCAATGACGTTATCGTGGTAGCTTCTGTGTCATGTATTTATGGTTTGGGTTCACCAAAAGAATATGCAGATAGTGTTGTCAGCCTTCGCCCAGGTCAAGAAATCTCACGTGACCAATTGTTAAACGACTTGGTTGATATTCAATTTGAGCGAAATGACATTGACTTTCAGCGTGGACGTTTCCGTGTTCGAGGAGACGTTGTTGAAATCTTCCCAGCTAGTCGAGATGAGCACGCTTTTCGTGTGGAATTTTTCGGTGATGAAATTGACCGCATCCGAGAAATTGAAAGTTTGACTGGTAAGGTTCTTGGTGAGGTAGAACATTTGGCAATTTTCCCTGCTACTCACTTCATGACTAATGAAGAGCACATGGAACATGCCATCAAGAACATTTTGGAAGAAATGGAAGAACAGGTTAAGAAGTTCGAAGAAGAAGGAAAACTCATTGAAGCACAGCGTATTCGACAACGTACAGAGTATGATGTGGAAATGCTACGTGAAATGGGTTATACAAATGGTGTCGAAAACTATTCTCGTCACATGGATGGACGTTCAGAAGGTGAACCTCCTTTCACACTTCTTGATTTCTTCCCAGAAGATTTTCTTATTATGGTTGATGAAAGTCACATGACGATGGGGCAAATTAAGGGAATGTATAACGGCGACCGCTCTCGTAAGGAAATGTTAGTTAACTACGGTTTCCGTCTTCCAAGTGCTCTTGATAACCGTCCACTTCGTCGTGAAGAATTTGAAAGCCATGTTCATCAGATTGTCTACGTATCAGCGACACCAGGTGATTATGAGCTCGAGCAAACAGACACAATCGTCGAACAAATCATTCGTCCGACAGGTCTGCTTGACCCAGAAGTTGAGGTTCGTCCAACTATGGGTCAAATGGATGATCTGCTTGGTGAAATCAATGCTCGTGTTGAAAAAGGTGAGCGTACCTTTATTACAACTCTTACTAAGAAAATGGCAGAAGATTTGACAGATTATCTCAAAGAAATGGGTGTCAAAGTCAAATACATGCACTCAGATATCAAGACTTTGGAACGTACGGAGATTATTCGTGACTTGCGTCTGGGAGTTTTTGATGTCTTGATTGGGATTAATTTGCTTCGTGAAGGGATTGACGTACCAGAAGTTAGTTTGGTTGCTATCCTTGATGCGGATAAAGAAGGTTTCCTTCGAAATGAACGAGGTCTGATTCAAACGATTGGTCGTGCAGCTCGAAATAGCGAAGGACATGTTATTATGTATGCTGATAAGATTACAGAATCTATGCAAAAAGCTATAGATGAAACGGCACGTCGTCGTGAAATTCAAATGCGTTACAATGAAGAACATGGCATCATCCCGCAAACAATCAAGAAAGATATTCGTGATTTGATTTCAATTTCTAAAGCAAACGAAACAGACGTTGCTGAAGACACCCCTGACTACAGCAGCATGAATAAAACTGAGCGCAAAGAAGCTATTAAGAAACTTCAAAAACAAATGCATGAAGCTGCTGAAATGCTCGACTTCGAGCTCGCTGCTCAATTGCGTGATATGGTGTTAGAGTTGAAAGCTATGGATTAGGGGAGACTTTGTGTTTAAAGAAATTATAACAACGTTAATAACTAGTCTAGTATCAATTATAGGATTTGTTGTTACTTACAGGTCTTTAATGAAGAGTTTTAAAAATGAGTTAAGAAAAAGTAGAGATAGTCTCGCTCTTGAAAAAATGTCAACTGTTCCATATGATATTTTAGAGCTTTTTGATGATTTAATGGAATCAAGTTGCTTTAAAAAAGAATCACAAAAAGCAAAGGAAAATCAGAAAACTTTTAAAAAACTTATGAATACTATTTACTCTTACGGTTCTATTAACGCTATAAAAATTTTTGCTTTAATGCAAAAAGAGAATTATGATAGATTTAATCAAGGTAGAAATCTAGATGATATTTATAGAATATCTTCAATGTATGTACTACTTGCTACACAAATAAAATATGACGTAACGGGGATTATAGTTAGTCCTAACTTATGGTTTGAAATGAGAATGACTGATTATTCTACTAATATTGAGAATTATAAAAGGGCAAATAACAAGATTGTAGATGAACTTAGATTAAACAGAGGGTTTAAAATTTAATTTCTTGTTCATAATTTATTTGTTGAAAAAATTTAGACAATTAGTTAAAGGAGTGTAAAATGTCTCGTGCACAAAGTGTGATTTTAACGAATATGTGCCTAATTGAGGACGAAAATGGAAATGTCGTTATGCAGGTTCGTGACCCAAAACGTTATTCTTGGTCAGGATATGCCCTTCCTGGAGGACACATTGAAGCTCACGAAGGGCTCGTGGAGTCTGTGATTCGTGAAGTTAAGGAAGAAACTGGTTTAACCATTAAAAATCCGCAGCTTGTAGGAATGAAGCACTGGTATACCAAAGAAGATGAGCGTTACCTTGTTTTCTTGTATCGCGCTTCTGATTTTGATGGTGAGATTCATTCAACTGAAGAAGGTGAAATCAAATGGGTAGCTAGAAAAGATTTGCCTAATTTAGATTTAGCCTATGATATGCTTAACTTACTTCGTGTCTTTGAAGAAGATGACCTCAACGAACTCTTTTATCGTGAACGCTTGAAAGACGATTTCTTACGTGAATTTTGGTGAGAATAGAAAGTTTTCTTTCTATATTATGAGAAGATTTTAATACATACAAAAAGCTTGGAACTATTGTTCCAAGCTTTCTTTGATAATTAATAAATAAATAGAAGGGGAGAAGTTGGTAACTTCTTCTTATTTAACTGAACCACCAGTAATGCCTTCAACGTAGTATTTTTGCATAAACATGAAGAGCAATGTGATTGGAACAGCGATAAGAACTGAACCGGCAGTGAATGACATGAACCAGTCATTGATGGTATCTTGTTGCAACATTGAGAAGAGTCCAATGGCAACGGTGTATTTACTTGTCGCATCACCAAGGATAACTTTGGCGAAGATGAAATCAATCCAAGGACCGATGAAAGCCATAAGCGCTGTGTAGACAATGATTGGTTTTGATAGAGGGAGAGTGATTTTAAAGAAAATGTCAGCGCGTGTTGCTCCATCAATCATGGCAGATTCATCAAGGGAGTAAGGAATTGTATCAAAGAAACCTTTGGCGATGTAGAAACCAAGTGCCGCACCAGCTGAGTAAACTAGGATAAGTGCCAACAATGTTTGGTCGAGGTTGAATGCTTTGAGGATGTAGTAGACTGCAATCATACTCATAAATCCAGGGAACATGTTAAGCACAAGAGCTAGTTTCAAGAAACCATTACGGTGTTTGAACTTGATACGGCTAAGAGAATATGCCATAGCAACGGTAATGAATGTTGAAATCACACAAGTAGCAGAAGCTACAAATAAGGTATTCATAAACCATTGTCCAAATGGGAAGGCATCTGAGGTAAAGAGTTTGATGTAATTATCCAGCGTCCAAGTTTTTGGAATGAAGTAGTTAACGTATGCTGTTCCTTCGCCACGGAAGCTAGTAAGAACAACCCAAACGATTGGAAAGAGCCAGATGATTGATAAGACAATCAATAAAATATAGACAA